>Ga0247835_1000422_pt1 | contig 61376 bp, 56 predicted proteins | sample LaCtaG_3_FD_189912 | JGI IMG/M metagenome (GOLD analysis project Ga0247835, IMG submission 189912) | Freshwater microbial communities from meromictic Lake La Cruz, Castile-La Mancha, Spain - LaCruzMarch2015_13.5m | ecosystem: Environmental > Aquatic > Freshwater > Lake | place: Spain: Castile-La...
GTTTTTTCAACAGAATGAAACCATGTCAAAGTAAAAAAAGAAACTGCAAAAGTTGTTATTTTGGTTCCTGCTAAAACACAAAGACTCATTAAGTTTTTGAATTTACCCTTCTAAATTTTAGCCATCTGTAAATTATAAATAATATCATTAACCCAAAGCCTAATTCATCAGTAATTGGAATTGCAGCTATCAGTAGTATGGAAACACAAAGACAAATAATTCTCTCAAGTATATTTAGTGGCGCGTTCATATAACCAACGGCGCACATCCCTAAAAATAACATTGCGATAAGAGCTTTAATTGAAATATAGCTGACGGAAGTTATAATAGTAAAAACATCTTTGTTTTCAAGTCCCTGCAACATCAATTCTGGACTATAAACCGCCATAAAAGGTACAACAAATCCTGCCACTGCTAATTTTACTGCTTGTAAAGAAATCTTAAAACCACTTTCCTTTGCGAACGGAGCTGCAGCAAAACATGCCAAAGCAACTGGAGGTGTCAGATCAGCCATAATACCAAAATAAAATACGAACATATGACTAACAAGAAGCGGAACGCCTAATTTTAATAAAGCTGGTCCAGCGATCGCAGATGTTATTATATAATTTGGTATAGTTGGAATTCCCATTCCAAGAATAAGACAAACAATCATTGTTAAGATTAAGGATAATAACAAACTGTTTTCTCCGACTTTTATTATGTACTGACCAAAAGTATTTGCTGCACCTGTTAGTGTTAATGTACCAATCACCACTCCTATTACTGCACATGCAACGCCAACTGGTAAAGCAGCTTTTCCACCTTCAGCAAGAGCGTCTCTACACGAAAGTAATGTTTCTCTGCCACCTTTAAATACAAAATTAATAAAAACTAATATTGATATTGAAATTACGATAACTTTTATTCCAATTTCAAAAAATGATGCGGAGACTAAACCTAATATAATCCAGAACAGTACTCTTTTGTAACTCGAAAGCTTACCCGCTATCGGAGCTCCGAGAATTAAAAAAACTACAAAAGCTAGACCAATAGTCCCAGCATATAAAGGAGTAAAACCTGAAAAAAGTAAATAAACTAATATGATTAAAGGAATAGTTAAATACCAATTTTTTTTTAAAGCTTGATAAGCAGAGGGAAGCTGATCTTTGGGAATTCCAAGTAAATTTTTCTTACCTGCCTCTAAATAAACCATCCACCAGCATGCTATATAATAAAGAATTGCAGGTATAATTGCAGCTTTTACTATTTCTATATATTTTACGCCTAAAGTTTCTGCCATAATGAAGGCAACTGCCCCCATAACCGGAGGCATAATTTGTCCCCCCATGGATGAAGTTGCCTCTACGCCTCCCGCAAAAGCCGATGAGTAGCCATACTTTTTCATTAAAGGTATTGTAAATTGACCTGATGTTACAACATTTGCGATTCCTGATCCTGAAATTGTTCCCATTAACGCAGAAGATGCAACGCATACTTGAGCTGGACCGCCCCTTGTATGACCAAACAAACCTAAGGCGACATCATTAAATAATTTTATCATTCCAGCACGCTCCATAAATGAGCCAAACAAAATAAATAAAAAGACAAAAGTGCTCGAAACATAAGTTGGAATTCCATAAATACCCTCTGTTCCATAGCTCATATGTTCAACGATTTGTCTAAAATCATAGCCACGATGCTGAAGCATCCCAGTCAAGTAGTTGCCAAAAAAACAATATAATAAAAAAATTCCTGCGATTAACGAAAGGGCATAGCCCATAACTAACCATGCGGCGATAAAAACAAGAATAACTGCTGTTACACCAAAAATTATATCTATTAACAGTAAGTCAGTAGTACGAATAAGAAGAGCGTCATACTGAACAGTTTGATAAATTGCAACAAACAAACTTAAAAGTCCCCCTGCCCAAGAAATAATTTTTAAAAATTTATTATTTTTTTTAAGTGCACAAACTAACGGTAATGCCAATAACCCTAAAAAACCTACATGCACTGCTCTTAATATTTGACTTGGTAAATCTAATAAATGTGCAGCGGTTACAACTTGAAAAACTGAAAACGTGATAGCAATATAAAATAATACTTTTCCCTCAAAAGAGCTTGGAAAACTTGCAATAGAAGGATCGTAATATTCAGCCGAGCTAAACTCGGCTGAGTCTTTAGTGGTATTTTGGTTTTTATTCACTCTTCCAATCTAAACCAATAGAAATAATTAGTTTATTTTTTGGTACTACTTAATTAACCCCTTTTCCTTGTAATATTTTGTAGCGCCAGGATGAAGAGGTAGTGGCGGATTACTTGCCGCATCTTTCACATTGATATCTTTAGCTGCAGAATGTGCTGCTACTAAAGCTGGAAGATTCTCATAAAACAACTTAGTCATTTGGTAAGCTGTTGCATCAGATACATCTTTTCTTGTAACCAAATAATTTACAATTGCTGTTGTGCTTACAGCTGCAGTTTGTCCTTTATAAGTTTCGGCAGGAATTGTTCCTGGAATAAATGGAGCTCCCATTTTTTTAACAACATCCGCAGGGACGGCTACAACATTTATTTCAACAGAGTTTGCTAAATCTTTAAGTGAAGCAACACCCAGTCCGGCTGATTGTAAAGTTGCATCTAATTGCCTATTTTTAATAAGCTCAACTGATTCAGCAAAAGGTAAATACTCAACTTTACCTAAATCTTTATAACTCATGCCTGCAGCAGCAAGAACTGCGCGTGCATTTAATTCAGTTCCAGATTTTGCGGCACCAACAGAAATTCTTTTTCCTTTTAAATCTGCTAAAGTTTTTATATTAGATCCTTTTGAAGCAACTATTTGAACGTAATTTGGATAAATAGCTCCAATAATTCTCAATTTGTCCAATTTGTTTTTAAAACCTGCATCTTCATTACCTGCCCAAGCATCTTTTGCTGAATCACCCAAAACGAAAGCTATTTCTCCTTTGCCTTCTTGTAGTAAATTTAAATTTTCTACAGATGCCTTAGTAACTTGAACTTGCACTTTAGAACCTTTGATATTATCACCGTAAATCTTAGTTAATGCCGAACCAAGAGGATAGTAAACACCTGCGGTTCCACCAGTAAGAATATTTATAAATTCCGCTGACTGCGCCTTAGCAGCATTTGAGGTTAATAATAAAGCAGCTATTAAAGCTGATATTTTTTTTAACATATTGATCCTTTGAAATTTGTTAATACAGTTATTAAATTATAAAAGGTTTAAAAAGGCAATCTTATAGAAAACATACAACCTTAAGTCGTAAAAAATGAAATTAAATGAGATATAATATATTAAACTATAAAAAATATGACCAAAGAAAAAATTAGTAAATCAAATTCAGAATGGCAGACAATTCTATCTGAAAATGAATATAAAATTTTACGTGAAGAGGGAACAGAGCGGGCGTTTACGAATAAACTTTACAACGAACATAGAGAGGGAAATTATTATTGCAAGGGCTGTAACTCAAAACTATTCAGCTCTAAAATGAAATTTGATAGTGGCACAGGCTGGCCTTCTTTTTTTGATTCATACAAAGATGCTTTCGAGACAAGCACAGATTATAAATTGATCTATCCAAGGACAGAATATCATTGTGCAAAGTGTGGTGGACATCACGGACATTTATTTAATGATGGCCCAGAACCTACAAATAAAAGATACTGCAATAACGGAACTGCATTAAGATTTGTTCCGGAAAACTTAGATTAATTATGAATATAAAATCAGAGGTTAGTAAAAAAGGCTTTATAAAACATATTGGAGGAATTGAATTTAAAAAAATATCAGAGAATAATTTTGAATTTAAAACTTCAGTAAAAGAATTTAATTTAAATTCTCAAGGCATAAGTCACGGAGGTTACTTAGCAACTATTCTTGATAGTGGAATGGGTTCAGCAGCCCATATGGTCATTGGAGAGGGTAAAAATTGTGTCACAATATCATTAGATGTAAAATTTATAGGAGGGTCTAAAGAAAATGATATTTTAGTTGGCAAGGTACTAATTACTAAAAAAACTCAATCTCTAGTTTTTGTAAAAGCCGATTTATTTAAATCTGAAAATATTATTGCTTCTGCATCTGGTATTTGGAAAATTTTAAAATAAATTAATTCCAAACTTCTTTTAATCTCTCTAAACGTCTGCAACCCTTAACATATGCAAAATATTGGGACGGGTTTTTTTTATAATATTGTTGATGATATTCTTCCGCAGGATAGAAATTTTTAAATTCTGTGAATGATGTTTTAATCTTATCAACTTTTAAAGATTTAAATTCTTTAATAGACTGATCAATAAATCTTCGCTCAGAATTGTTTTGATAAAATATAGCTGATGAGTAAGATTTGCCGCGATCGCAAAATTGCCCCCTTCCATCATAAGGGTCTATATTTATCCAGAAATTCTTAAGCAATTCTAAATAAGTAATTTTGTTTGGGTCGTAAGAAACTTTTACAGTTTCTATATGACCTGTGCGGCCAGAGACAACTTGTTGGTAAGTTGGATTTACAACTGTACCTCCACTATAACCAGAAACAACTTTATTAACTCCTTCTAGTTTGTCAAAAACAGGTTCCATGCACCAAAAACAGCCACCTGCAAAATAAGCTAGCTTCTCTTTAGAAAAACTATTTTGATTAAAAAAAAATATAAGAAATATTATTAATAGTTTTTTCAATTATAAAAAACTCCACGTTGGCGCAAAAGTTCTCTCTGTAAATCTTTGTTTTCGACAAAAGGTTGTCTTCCATGAAGCATAAAATAATTATTTGAAAAGATTGAGCAACCTGGAGGAAGCTTAAATATAATTTTATGTTTACTATTTTCTAAAGATTGTGAAAGATTATTTAAAAATAAGCCTTGGTCCATATTTTGGGGCTCGGGGAATTGATCAATATAAGAAATCACTGGCTTTCCATTGCTATCTTTAAAAAAAACTGGATGAGTTACTTTATAATCTACGTTTTTACTTTTTGGTGAACCCCAAATAAAATCACTTTGCCCAACAGGATGGTTAAAAAATTTATTGCAATCTTCCCAATCATCCAAATGAAGTAATACGCTTTCACCTCCTTGGACGTTTTTTTCTTTGATTTTAGTCATTAACAACCAATCTGTTTTTTCTTTAACGTACGTTCCGTCTGTATGAAGATCTAATCTTTTGTAAGCTTTTCTTAAATAGGAGTCGCTACTATCTACATGTTTTACTTCAAAACGCGCATAATACTTTCCAGTCATTGCATCAAAATTTGGTAGACCCACTAAATGGGTAAGCGCTGTTGAAAGTTTTACTAAAAATTTATCATCTGTAACATCTGAATTAAATTTTTCAGGACCCACAACAAACGCTCCGTAATCTCTATCTATTAATATTTTTTTAAATAAATTTCTAATTTTATTTTCAAAAATTTTATTAAATTCATCAGCGACGAAAAATCTTAGGAATGGCTTAAGTTCAAGATCTTGAATGTCAATGGGAGTAAATTTTTTCACAAGTTCCTCAATTGCGGATTGTGAAATATTTATTGAAACGAGTCTTTTACTTTGAGAGTGAGTGGAAATTTCTAATCCTTTTATATTTTCAAATGTCATTTAATTAAAATATAAATTTAGTATACCAAATAAAATTACTCCGAATAAAGAGGAAAAAAGTACATTTTTTTTACTTGCAAAAAGTACTAAAATTGTAATTGCAGCAACCAGAAGCCTTACTAATGTTGATGTTTCCTCTAATGCTCCTACTGGGTGAATAAATATTCGTGCAATTAAAGCGGCTAAAATGCCGTATGAGATACAGGATACAAATTTAAATATTTTCCCCTCTTCATTAACAAATTCTGATGAGAACACTCCCAAAAATCTTGGTAGATAGGTTGCTAAAGCCGAGATTACAATTGCTGAATAAATATAAGTATCGAACATAATTTATCTAATAAAAAACCAGTAAGAAATACTACCTCCAATAATTCCTGCAAAAAGTACTGACCAATCTGGTGTTAATAAAAAAAGAATTGGAGCCAAAATAGCTGACAAAAAAACTGTTAAAACTATATGTGGCTTGTTTAAAACCGAAACAATCATACACATGAAATAAATTGGATTAAGAAATATCACTGCAACAAAAATTTCTTTGCTTATAATCTCAGCTGAAAAAAAACCAATAACAGTTGAAATCGTTGATAAGATCCAAAGAGTTGATCCCAGTCCTAAAAAAAAATTAAATCTATTTTCCTTAGTAATGCGATTGTAATTTGAAAGCATGTAAACCCAACTAGTTACAGCTATAAAATGTGCTAAAAAATAATAATGCCACCTAGGTCTATTCTTTTGCCTGATCACCGGAACAAGATTTACTGTCATTGGATATAATCTTGCATTTGTTAAAAAGACAGCAATTAAAATATTTAATAAGGTGCCATTTACAATTAAAGTTTCTGCCATCACTACTTGTCCGGGAAGAGCAAAACCAATAAGTGTAGATAGAAAACTTTGTGTAACATTTAAACCTGTATTTTTAAAAAGTGCTCCTAATGCAAAGAAACTTGCAGCAAGACTTATCCCTGGTATTCCAAAACCAGCAAGACAACCTCTTTTAAAGTTATTATCAAAAGTTTTAATCACAAATTAATTTTTGTGCTTAAAATTTTATATGCTAATAACATCAAAATACATCCGGATAACCTACTTATAAGGTTTGGATAATTTTTTAGGAAATTAGAAATTTTGCTTGCAATACCAGCATAAGTAGCCAAAAAGAAAAAATCTAAACTCACATGAGTAATTAATAAGATTATAAAATGAATTAAAAAATTATTATTTGGATCTAAAAAAGTTGGAAACATCACCAAAAAGAAAACTAAGGCACCTGGACTAAATAATGCTGAAATAAACCCGTCTTTAAACAAGTTATAAGAAGAACGAGTATTGATATTTTGATTAACATCAATACTTGTTTTTCTTTTTAAAAAATTTATGGCTAAATATATTAAGTAAAGTCCTCCAATCCATTTAAAAATATCTAAAATTTGCGGATATGCTTTCATTAAAGCATACATTCCAAATGTTGCGCAAATCATTTGGATTATATTGGCAGAAACATCCCCTAAACCTGTCCATAAACTTTTGCTAAATCCATAGTTCATGGAATTGGTAATAATTAAAATTCTCTGGGGCCCTGGTGTTATTAAAAGAACAGTAATTACTTGGAGAAATAAGACGTAGTTATTTGGGATCATAAATTTAGAATTATATTTTTAATCTCTCAACAACCTTATTATTTATCAGATGAGACTCTAAAATTTCATTAATATCGTCTAAATTTTTATATGAATACCATATCCCCTCTGGATAAATCACCATGACCGGTCCAAGCTCACACCGATCTAAACAGCCAGATTTATTAATTCTTATTTTTTTATTTAATTTCAAACTCTTAATTTTTATTTTTAATTCTGTCTGTAATTTCTCTGAGTCTTTTAGACTACAACAACCTTTCGGATTAGATTCTGGTCTTTTATTAATACAGCAAAAAACATGCTTCTCAAAAAACATTTAAATATTTTTAGTTAAAATTTTTACTAATAAAAAATATATAGGTCTTGGTAAAATTTTTAAAAATTTGAAAAGAAACTTCATTTGAAATGGAAAAGTGATGTCATACTTTTTTTGCATCAGCCCTTCAAAAATAACTTCAGCGGCTTTATCTGCCTCCATAATAAAAGGCATATCGAAGGTATTTTTGTCTGTAAGTCTAGACTTAACAAAACCAGGATTAATAATACTCAAATAAATATTATTTTTATCGCAGTCAATTTTGATAGACTCGAAATAATTTATCATCGCAGCTTTAGAGGGTCCATAGGATGATGAGTTTGGAAGTCCTCCAAACCCAGCAAGAGAACTAATAGCAGCAAGATGACCAGAATTTTGAGATTTTAAATGAGGTAATAAAATTGAGAAACAGTTTACCATTCCAAAAAAATTTACTGCGAATGTTTTCTCAAATAACTCTAACTTAATATCAAAAGTATCATGGGGCTCATAATAACCTGAGCAATAGACTGTAAGATCGATTGTTTTAAATTCTTTTACAATTTCCCTTAAAATTCTTTGACAATTTTCTTTATCGGTAACATCTAATGAAAAAGTTGATATTTTTGTTCTATTTGAATTAAATTCTAATTTTAAATTTTGTAATTTTTCTTGAGTTCTTGCTAATAAAATTAAATTATCACACTGATCTAAGTATTTCTTAGATAGTTCATAACCTATGCCAAAAGTAGCTCCTATAATTATAATATTCATAACTAAAATTTTATTAGCAACTATTAAAAATCACTTTAAGTGATATAAGATAATACAGATATGGCATCAAGAATTGAATCTGATAGTTTTGGTAAAATCAAAGTCCCAGCGGATAAATATTGGGGAGCACAAACAGAACGTTCGTTAAAATACTTTAAAATTGGGAAAATATTAGTTCCGCTTGAGATAATAAAAGCCATAGCCATAATCAAAAAAGCCGCTGCCATTGTTAATTTTAAATCAAAGTCTTTAGATAAAAAAATTTCTCAAGCAATTGTTAAAGCCTCAGATGAGGTAATTAAGGGAAAATTTAATGATCATTTTCCACTAAAAGTTTGGCAAACTGGCTCAGGAACTCAAACTAATATGAATGTAAATGAAGTTATTTCTAATCGAGCAATACAAATTTTAGGCGGAAAAATAGGATCAAAAAAACCTGTTCATCCAAATGATCATGTAAATAAATCTCAATCTACTAATGACACGTATCCGAGCGCAATTCATATCGCTGTTGCTATTGATGTTAAAAAAAGACTTCTTCCTTCTCTACATTTATTAGAGAGAGAATTATCTGTAAAAGTAAAAAAATTTAAAAATATAGTTAAGATTGGAAGAACTCATCTTCAGGATGCAACTCCGTTAACTTTAGGACAGCAATTTTCTGGCTATCATATGCAAATTAAAAATTGCATTAAACGTATAGAGATAGCTTTAAAAGAAATGTATTTTCTTGCTCAAGGAGGGACAGCGGTTGGTACTGGCATTAATACTAAAAAAGGGTTTGATAAAAAAATTGCATTAGAGATTAAAAAAATTACTAAACTACCCTTTAAAACTGCTCCAAACAAATTTGAGGCACTTGCAAGTCATGAACCGATAGTAAATTTATCTGGTGCATTTAATACTCTAGCTGTTGCTTTGATGAAAATTTCAAATGATATAAGATTTCTTGGCTCAGGTCCTAGAGCTGGTTATGGGGAACTTATTCTTCCAGAAAATGAACCAGGATCGTCAATCATGCCTGGCAAAGTGAACCCAACCCAGTGCGAAGCTGTTACTATGGTTTGTACAAGAGTAATTGGAAATCACGCAACAATTACCATTGCCGGATCAAATGGACATTTTGAATTAAATGTTTTTAAACCACTAATTAGTCACAGTATGATTCAATCAATTGAGTTATTATCTGACTCTATAGAGTGCTTTGTTAAATATTGCCTTAAAGGCCTTAAAGCAGATACAAAAAGAATTTCTCAATTATTAAATAGTTCATTGATGCTAGTAACCGCACTTGCTCCAAAGATTGGTTACGACAATGCTTCAATGATTGCTAAAAAAGCTCATAAGAATGGAACATCATTAAAAGAAGAAGCTCTAAAAAGTGGGTTAGTTAATGAAAAAGAATATGATCGATTAATTAACCCGAGAAAAATGACACATCCAAACTAGAACAAGAAACTATAAATTCTTGGATCTAAAATATTCATAATATCTTTATTTAAGCGAAGATTAAGTTCCTCTTGAGCAGCATTAAGACTATTTTTATTAAATTTTTTATTACTATTTGCAACAATTTCACTCAAAACTACTCGACCCTTTCTCATATTTAAATCTCCCTTCATTTTTCCAGAGAAACTATCATTTGGTAAAAGCGCTATCTTTTCTCTTGTTCCATTGGTATTTTTATAAAAATTTTTAATATTTACGAGATCAATTTGGGAACTAAAGAAGAAAATTGTTTCTTTATTTTGCGTAATAAAACGACCATTTATTTTTAATAAATCATTAAATTTAGAAATTAAATTCAATTCTTTAATGTTCACATCTCCACCCTCAACAATAATAATAGCGTTAGCATCAGAAAAAAGATTATGATTAGTAATCATATTTTTAAAATTTAATTTAAAAACACCATAAAAATCCTCATGAATATCAAATAATTTATTATTTACTAAAAAATCTTTAAGATCGTTGTTTGGTAATTTTTTAAAATTTGTATCAATAAAATTAAACTCACTAACAAATGCAAATCTTGGTTCAAAGTCAATTTTTGCAGAACCCTCTCCTTTATAAAGAAAAGAATTAATAAAAATATCTTTTAAATCTACATATTCATCCTTTAAGTCAAAATTAAATTGCAAAATTAAACTTTTTAATCCAATTGTACTTAAAGAATTTGCAAATCTGATTTTTGCATTTCCTAAAAATTCATATTTTAAAAAATTAATATCAGTTAAATCTGCTTCAAAATAAAACTTAAGAGGATTAGACTTAATTGATAAATTACCAATTCTTCTGTTTTGATTTAATGAGCTTTGAAAGGTAGTTGTAAAAGGTAAATTAAAAAGACTTCCAGTCAAATCAAGTCTTCTTAATTTCCCTTCCTTAAAAATAATATCAGTATTAATATCGCTAATCTCAATAGTTTTTTTATTTGCGGAATATTTTAAATCTAAATTATGAATTCTAATTACTTTAAGATTTTTAATCAAATCAATGTTCTTAAAAAAATTATCAAAATATTTTTTTTCTACTTCAATAATTCCATCAACAAGCTCAACATCTGAAATATTAAAGTTTCTTAAAAGTATATCAAAAATATTTATGCGAAGATTTATTTTATAAATATTACCAATATAAACATCCTCTTTTTTATTATCTTCAAAAATATCTACCGATGGTAATTGAATATGAGGTCTAAAAAATGGTTTATAAGAAATCTTCTCATTAATTTTAATTTTAAAAGAAAATTTCTCCTGAAACTGATTTTCTATCTCAGGTTTATATCGTTCAAGATTAATGAAGAATGGTAATAGAAAAATAATAAAAACTATGAGCGCAAAAGCAACCATCGCTATGCTATAGATTTTATGATTATAAAAAGACTGTAAGGAGTTTAATAACCTTGAAGACTGTAATTTCTTAAGAATCATTTAATTTTTGGTATATTATGTTAACTACTTGATCTATTTGATTTTATGAATTCCACTAACCAAAATTACTTATTAAACCTCAATAATCAACAAAAAGAAGCTGTTATTCATACGGACGGACCGTTATTAATTTTAGCAGGAGCAGGTTCGGGTAAGACTAAAGTTCTAACAACTCGTGTTGTTCATCTTATCGAAACCAAAAAGTGTTGGCCTAATCAAATTCTTTGCGTAACTTTTACAAATAAAGCTGCAAATGAAATGCGAGAGCGCATATTAAAACTTCTTGTCGCTCAATCTTCTTCTCTGCCTTGGCTTGGAACCTTTCACTCGATTAGCAATAAAATCTTAAGGCGTCATGCAGAGGCTGTGGGCCTTAAATCTAATTTTACAATTTTAGATACTCTTGATCAATTAAGGTTAATAAAAAATATAATTGAATCAGAGAACATTGATATAAAAAAAATACCGCCAAAATTAGTTGCTGCCTTTATAGATGATTGGAAAAATAAAGGTCTTATTCCTAGTGAAGTTAAAACTAACAAAGAGAACTACATTAAAGATACTGCATTAAAAATATATAAAATTTATCAACAAAGATTAAAAATTATGAACTGCGTAGATTTTGGGGATCTAATCTTACATTGCGTAACAATATTTAAAACTATGCCTGAAATTTTAGAATTATTTCATAACAATTTTAAGTATATTCTTGTAGACGAATATCAGGATACAAACTTTATTCAAAACATTTGGTTAAATTTATTATCTAAAAAAAATAATAATTTATGCTGCGTAGGAGATGACGATCAGTCTATTTATAGTTGGCGCGGCGCTGAAGTTAAAAATATTTTAAATTTCGATAAATTAAATGCTAATACAAAAGTTATTAAACTAGAACAAAATTATAGATCAACACAAAATATTCTAGATACAGCTTCTTCTTTAATTTCTAATAATGAAGATAGACTTGGTAAAAAACTATGGTCTGAAAATTCTAAAGGTGATTTGATAGAAGTGAATTGCTACAATAATGGATATGACGAAGCAGTTTCGGTTGCAGATGAAATTGAAAAGAATTTATCAAAAGAACATTCGCTTAATCAAATATCCATATTAGTTAGAGCTGCTTTTCAAACAAGAGAGTTTGAAGACCGATTTATAAAAATTAATCTACCTTACAGAGTTATTGGAGGGTTAAAATTTTATGATCGAGCTGAAATAAAAGATGCTATATGTTATATTAGAATTATTTATCAAGAAAATGATGATCTTGCTTTTGAAAGAATTATCAATACTCCAAAACGTGCAATTGGAGATGCTACCCTAAAAGAAATTCATAAAATTGCTAAGGAAAAAAATATTAATTTAGAACAAGCTTCGCTTATATATTGCGAACAAGAAAATCCAACCGGTAAAACTATACTAAGTTTAAAAAAAATTATTACCGATATTCAGTTATGGAGAAAATTATCAAAAGAAATAACTCATTATGAACTAACAGAAAGAGTCTTAGATGAATCTGGCTATTCCCAAATGCTTATGAATGAGAAAACGCCAGAGGCTGACAGTAAATTAGAAAACTTAAAGGAATTAATATTATCAATGAAAAATTATAGTAGCCTTCAAGATTTTCTTGAAAATATCTCATTACAAACCTCCATAGATGAAGACTGGAATGGAGAGAAAATTAATTTAATGACGATGCATGCCGCTAAAGGATTAGAGTTTGATGTTGTTTTTTTGCCTGGTTGGGAGGAGGGATTATTTCCGCATCAAAAATCAATTGATGAAAAAGGCCATCAAGCAATTGAGGAGGAAAGAAGGCTTGCCTATGTTGCAATTACCAGAGCAAAGAAAAAATTATTTATTTCCTTTGTAAATAATAGAAGAATTTATGGAGGCAAAAGGGATAGAGACATAGATTGGATGCCAACACTTCCCTCTCGATTTATTGAAGAACTTCCTAAAGATAACATCAACATGAAAAATCATTTTTCAGAGTATAAAAAAAATGATTTTGAGTTTAATCAAGAGATTGACTATGACGAACCCTCAAGAAGTCCTGGCTGGGAAAGATTAAAACAAGCAAGGAAAAATAAAAATAATTTTAATAAAATTAGTTACAGTAATAATAATACTATTTTTAAAGTAGGGGAAAGCGTAACGCATGATGATTTTGGTAATGGAAAAGTAATTCATATTGAAGATAATAAACTTATTATTATTTTTAAAAAATACGGCGAAAAAAAAATAATTGATAAATTTATAAAAAAAAGTAATGAACAAAATTAATCAATTAAGAAATATTTTAAATCAACAAAACTGTGATGCTTATATAATTCCAAAGAATGACGAATATTTTGGAGAATATGTTCCTAAAAGTAAAGACAGATTAAAATTTATATCTGGATTTAGTGGATCAGCAGGACTTGCATTAATTTTAAAAAATAAATCTTATTTATTTGTTGATGGTCGGTATACTTTGCAAGCAAAGACTGAGGTTACTAAAGATTTTCAAATTTGCGAAATTCCAAAAATTAAACCCCATAATATTTTTAAAAATTTAAATAAAAAAATTACGTTAGGATTTGATCCAAAACTTTTTACCTCAAAAATGTTAAAAAATATTGTCTCAAATAGTTTAATTAATCTAAAACCTATTAATAATAACTTAATTGATACGATTTGGAAAAATACAACAAAAGTTAGTAATAATAAATTTTATCTTTTAGAAGAAAAATATCATGGTGAAAACTATTTAAACAAAATTAGCAAAGTATGTAAATTTCTTAAGTTGAAAGATATTCATTATTTACTTTCAACGGCTGTTGAAAATATTTCATGGTTATTAAATATTAGAGGATATGATGCTTTATCCAGTCCACTTACAAATGGAAAAATTTTATTTAATAAAAATGGTAAAATAATATTTTTTACAAATATTAATAAAATTACGCCTCAAATTAAAAGATCTTTTAAAAAGAAAGTAATTTTTATTAAAGAAGAATTTTTTATTAACTACTTAAGGAAAATTAAAAATTCTAAAATTTTAATAGATAAAAAAACATGCAGTTTTTATTATGAAAAGAATATCCATTCTTCAAACAAACTGGTTAATATTGAGGATCCTATCTATTTATTAAAAGCTGTTAAAAATAAAACTGAGATTAGTAATACAAAAATTGCTCATTTATTTGATGGGATTGCTTTAACTAAATTTATCTTTTGGCTAAAAAATAGTTACAAAAAAATAAAAATAACGGAAATCTCTGCACAGGATAAATTAGAAAATTATAAAAAACAGAACGAAGATTATTTATATCCAAGTTTTTCTACCATTTCAGGATTTGCTGGGAATGGAGCTATTATTCATTACAGATCAAATAATAAAACTAACAAAGCTATAAAAGGAAATAATTTATATCTTTTAGATTCTGGCAGTCAGTATTTTTACGGGACTACTGATGTGACTCGAACAATAGCTATTGGAAAAATATCAAATTTTAAAAAAAAAATTTATTCAAATGTTCTCAAAGGTCATATTGCAGTTGCCTTATATAAATTAAAAAAATCTACACTAGGAAAACATATAGATAGGGTTGCGAGAGCCCCTTTACTAAAACTTAGTCACAATTATTCACATGGCACAGGTCATGGAGTTGGTTATTTTTTAAATGTACATGAAGGACCGCAAGGACTATCTCCTTTTAATAATCATAAAATTTTACCAGGAATGATCCTCTCTAATGAACCTGGATTTTATAAAGAAAATGATTTTGGAGTAAGAATTGAAAATTTAATTTATTGTGAGAAAATTAATAACAGTCATTCAAAATTTACAAATCTTACAATGGTTCCAATTGATAAAGAATGTATCGACAAAAAACTTTTAAATAATAATGAAATAAATTGGATTAATAATTATCATCAAAAAATTTTTTACATATTAAAACCCTTTATGAATAGCACTGAACTTAAATTACTGACTAAAGCTTGTTCAGCTATTTCTTGATAACTTTAGCCACTCTTTTTCCTCAATAATTTTAACCCCTAATTCTTTAGCCTTATCTACTTTGTTCTTTGTTGGTTTAGATAAACCAATAACTAAATAATCTAATTTTTTATTAACAGAACTTAATATTTTCGCCCCCAAAGTCTCCGCTAATGACTTAGCTTCAGATCTGCTCATGGTAGAAAATCCTCCTGTAAACATAATATTCTTTCCTGAGAAAAAACTATCAATTTTCTTTTCTATAAAATCTTGAATATTTAAAATTTTACTCAATTCATAAACTACTTTGTTATTTTTCTTATCCTTAAAAAAGTTTATTAAAGACTCAACTTGAGTTTCCCCGATTCCATCGATTTCATCTAAACTATTAATTTCATTCATTAACAGATCTGGATTACAGAGCTTTAAAAAATTTTTTATAGAAATAAAGTAACGTGATAAATTTTTAGCATTTTCTTGACCGATATGACGTATACCAAGACTGTATATAAATTTTGCAAGACTTATATCTTTGCTTTTTTCAATTGCTGTCTTTAAATTACTAACCGATAATTCTCCCCAGCCCTCAAATTTCTCTATTTTTTTATAATCAAGAGTAAAAATATCTTGAGGTAAGCGAATAAAATTTAATGACCAGAAATCTTCAACAATTTTTTTTCCAAAACCATCTATATTAAGAGCTTCTTTAGACACAAAGTGTTTAATTTTTTCTCTTGCCATAAATTCACAATTAAATCCTGTATCTGTACATCTTTTAACTACATCTAATTTTTTTGAAGTTTCGTTATAATCTTTAACTGCAGGTCTGCCGCAAAGACATTTGTCCGTAAATACAAATTTTTTACTGTTTTTATCTCTTTTAGATTTGATAACTTCGACTACTTGGGGAATAACATCCCCTGCTCTTTGAATAATTACTGTATCGTTTAATCTGATATCTTTTCTAATAATTTCATCTTCGTTATGTAATGTCGCATTAGACACTAACACTCCACCCACATTAACTGGATCTAATTTTGCAACTGGAGTAAGTGCTCCTGTTCTTCCAACTTGGATTTCAATTTTTCGAATAACAGTTGTAGCTTTTTCCGATGAAAATTTATGAGCGATAGCCCATCTTGGTGATGATGATAAACTTCCAAGTCTCTTTTGTAGTGTTAAGTCATTCACTTTATAAACGATTCCATCAATATCATAATCCAACGAAGATCTTATTTCTTCTATATGATGATAGCCTTTAATTAGTTCATCTATTGAAGTAAAAGTTTGTGTAAGAGGATTTATTTTAAAACCAACTTTCTTGCAAAAATTTAAAAAATTTAAATGTGTTTTAAACTTTTTTTCATCAATATCACCAATACTATGAGCAAAAAATTTCAAAGGTATTAAGGCTGTTTTTTTTGAGTCTTTTTGCCTTAATGACCCTCCTGCTGCATTTCTTGGATTTGCAAAATCATTTTTAATTTTTTCAAAATCTTTTTTTCCAATATAAACCTCACCTCTAATTTCAAATTCTTTATCTATGTTCTCTCCATCAAGAATTTTTGGAATATCTTTAATAGTTAATAAATTTTCTGTTATATCTTCTCCGTACTCACCATCTCCTCTCGAAAGCCCCCGAATAATCTTATTATTTTTATAAATTAAAGAGGCGGAAATTCCATCAATTTTAGGTTCTGCTGTTAACTCTACGGGAGCATCTTTTTCAAAATTTAAATAATTTCTAATTTTTTTTAAAAAATCTTCTACATCATCTTTTGTAAAAGCATTATCTAAAGATAACATTGGAATAAGATGTTTGACCTTTGAAAATTTTTCCGAAGGAGCAAAACCTACTTTTTTTGTGGGAGAATCTTTGCTTATAATTTTAGGATTTTTTTTCTCAAAATCTAAAATATCTTTTTTAATTCTGTCATACTCTGCATCTGAAACTAATGGTTTATCATTAAGATAATAAGCTTTATTTAGTTTTTCAATTAAAGTAATTTTTTCCTTGTACTCTTTTAAAGATAAAGACTTCATTAAAAATTAATTAAGTATTTTTTTAAAACCATCTAAAAGAGATTTATTTTTTTTAGGCAAAGCTGTCTGATTTGTTGACACTAATAAGTAACTTTTTTTATACCACTCACTTGAATTAAAATTATAACCTAAAATTGCTGCAGCTTTACTAGCGTCTTCTTCCAATCCTAATTTATGGTAAATTTCAACCAGTCTATATAAAGCCTCTTCGATATAAATTGTTGTTTGATACTTATCTACAATTGTTTTTAATCTACTAATTGCAGCCGCCCATTTTCGTTTATTCATATAATATCTTGCAACGTACATTTCTTTTCCTGCCATTAAATCATTTAGCAGATCTAATTTATATTTTGCATCCTCTGCATATTCAGTATTTGGATAATTATTTATTAGAGATTTAAATTGATTAATTGCTTTAACTGTTTTTTCTTGATCTTTAGAAAATTCACTAACCTCTTCAAAATAACAAACACCTTTTAAATACTCTACGTAAACTCTTTCAGGATTACTTGGATAAAATTTTACATACCGTTCGAGTATAGATAGTGTATCCGTACAACGATTTGCCTCATAATAAACATATGCTGTCATTAATAAAGATTTGGGTGCCCACTCGGTATAGGAATAATCTTTTTCGACCATCTTAAATTTTTCGATTGCCCCTTCTGCATTGCCATTATTAAAATCCTCCATAGCAAAACTCCATAACTTTGGCAGACTGATTTTTTCTTTTGGTGGCGGAACTAAAGGTTTATCCTTTGATGAGGAACAGCTTAAAATAAGTAAAAAAACTAATAAAATCGAAAATATTTTTTTTAGTTTAAACATTAAAATTAAAAGTTTTATTATTTCTTTTAATTAAGTTTTATCACTAAAATTATAAATTCACTACAAGTTGATTTGGTAAATAAGAAGTTACAGGCGATAAATTTTTTGATTTCTGAGAAGTTAAATTCCACGCACTTTTATTTTTTATTAAGGCTTCTAATAATTTACGCGTCATATCATGACCTCCTTGATAACATTTTACTTTTCCAATGAGAGAGTAACCAGCTAAATATAAATCACCTATACAGTCTAGAATTTTATGTCTTACAAACTCATCTTTATGTCTTAATCCATCTTGATTTAAAACTTTATCTTCAGAGACAACAATTGCATTATCTAAAGAGCCACCTTTTGCAAGTCCCATCTTAAATATATTTTCAAGATCTTTTTGTAAGCAAAATGTTCTAGAGTCATGAACTTCCATAAATCCATTTTTTTCTAGATCTATTTTTTTACTTTGTTTTTTAATAACACGATCATGAAAATCAATTTCATAATCAATTTCTAATTTATTTTTATTTGTAGGTTCAATTGAAATTGTTTTTTCTTTATCTTTAACAATAATTTTTTTTAGAATTCTAATATATTTCTTCTCATAACTTTGGACTACAATTCCAGAATTCTGAATAGCAATCACAAACTCTTTTGAACTTCCATCTAATATCGGCAACTCCTGGGAATCGACTTCAACTATTGCGTTATCAATGCCCATTCCTGATAAAGCCGACATTAAATGTTCAATAGTTGAAACTGAAACATATTTATTGGAAATAGTTGTGCATAATTTCGCTGGTAAGGCATTACTAATATGAGCTTTGATAATTTTTTCTTTACCTTTGTGGTCTGTTCTTACAAAATTTATTCCAGAATTAGCTGTTGATGGCTTAATTACAAGATTGGCAACTAATCCGCTATGTAGACCAATGCCTTTGAAATTGATTTTTGACTTTAAAGTCTTTTGATACATATATTCTAAGCATCAAATATTTAGTAAAATTGATGACAATAGCTAATCACCTTTTGTTACGATTTCTACTTTTGAAAGATAGATAAAATTCTTGAGAAAAAGCCTGTATTTTTAAATTTAATTGGCAAAGCTTCTGAAGGAAACCCATAAAAATAGTTTTTAGCCATTCCATAACAAACTAGAAAATCTTGCGACAAATTATTAACTAAGTTTTGATCCTCATGTTTTTTTTGCAAAATAAGTTCCGTTCTTGGTGAAAAATATTTTTTTATTAGATTTGTCAAGCCGACTAAATTAGATCCTCTACCCGAAATATAAATTTTTTTACTTTTTATATCTATTAAATTATAAGATTTAATTTTTTTGTAAATTAATTGTAAAATTTCCTCAATTCTGGAATTAATTATAGTATTAACCATCGTTTTAGAAATCTTTCTAAAATCATCATCTGGAAATAAATGCACTGGCAAATATTCAATCTTATCTTTGATATTTTCTTTTAATACACATTCCCCACTTTCAACTTTAATTTTTTCAGCTACATCCATTGTAATATCTAAAACTTTAGCTAAATCTTTAGAGATTTGATTTGAACCATAAGGAATAGTACCAACATATGAGAGTGTACTATCTGTAAGAATAGCAAAGCTTGTTTTATCTTTTCCAAAATCAATGCAAATAAAATCTTCATTTAAATCTTCTAAATTTATAAAAGATAAAGCTAAAGCATATGTGCCAAAAATATAATTCTCGACTGACAATTCGCAAGAATTTATAATATTCTTAAGATTATTAATGGCTGTGTGATCTGCTAAAACAGCATGAATATCCAATGAAAATATATTTGCCTTGAAACCAACGGGACTTTCAACATTTATATTTTTATCAATTTTATAATTAGACGTAAAAATATGTAAAATCCCTTTATCTTTATTATTCTTGATGATTTCATCTACAGCGATATGTATCAAACCCTGAATATCTTTCTCCTGTTCTACTTGATCGCCCTGTACACTTTTATATTCTGTTAATAAATTACTGGAAATATTTTCAAATTCTGCGCTTACAATAATATTATCTAACGAAATATTAGCCTGTTTTTCAGCAATTTCTAAACATTCACGGATAGCTAAATTTGCTTCATGAAAATTCGTAACTAATCCCTTATCAATTCCTTTTGATGTAACAATAGATTTTCCTAAGATTTCAATTTTATTATTTTTTAATTTTGTAATTAGGCACTTTATTTTTGAAGAACCAATATCGATCGACGCAATTAATTCTTTTTTTTGAATCATTATTTGATAAATATTTTATTCTTAAGTCTTAAGTCGACATACGTATATTTTTCATCTTTTGACTGAATAAGTAGTTTAGTTAGATTATTAATCTGTTGATTATAATCATATCTGCCAAGCATAATTTTTTTATTACCTTTTAAAAATAAGTCCCATCTATCAGAATTTATAAATTCAAAACTAGCAATATTTGATAAATCAAAATTGTTATTGTTTAGGGCTTGATAAAGTTCTCTAAGATCCTCAATATTAAAATTTCCTTTTGCAGATATTTGATTAGAAAAATTGTTTAAATTATATTTTTCTATTAATGTAAATTCCTTGGTAATTATTAAGTTATTATTGCCTTTCCTCCAAATTATTAAAGGTTCATGTTCAACCACCGCAATATTAATTGTTGATGGAAATTTTTTATAAATATTCACAAAATGTATCCATTCATTTTGTATTACAATTTCATTCATCTTTTTATCATTTAAACTTAAGATGCTAGAGTTAACTAAAATGTTAAATTGTTTTTTAAGTTTTTCTTGATCAGTATTTTTTGAGCCAGAAACATTAACTGTCTTAATGACAAAAAAACCAAGTTTTAATAAAGGGAGTTGTGGATTAAATGTTGTTAGAAAAATAAATAAAGCGAGAAAAATATATCTCTTTGTTTTGATCATCTATTAATAGAAGCATCATTAATTATCCATTTAACTAATTGATTAAAAGATATTCCATAATAATTTGCAATCTCTGGAACTAAAGATAAACTTGTCATACCTGGTTGTGTATTTACTTCGAGAATATAAATTTTATTAATTTTTTCAAATTCATTGTATCTAAAGTCTGACCTCGTTACTCCCCTACAACCTAAAATATTATGGGCCTGCAAAGCCATATCTAAAATCTTTTTATAATCAGTTTCATTTATTTTTACAGGCATAATATGTTTTGTTTTAGCTTTAGCTGAATATTTGGCCTCGTAATCATAAAATGATCTTGTTGGCACAATTTCTATTGCACCTAAGGCCTTGGGGCCCATAACTGCAACTTGCACTTCTCTACCTGGAATATATTTTTCTAGAATCAATAATTTAAATTTTTTTAGTAAAGAAATGACTATTTTTTCATCAGATTTTTTAGGTTTAGTAAAAATGTAAACACCTACACTTGACCCTTCATTATTTGGTTTAATAACACAAGGATACCCAATATTTGAATTTTGAAAATCTTGCAAAGTTCTAACAACTTGGTAGTCCGGTGAACTGATTTTAGCGCTCTTAAAAATTTTTTTTGAAATTAGTTTATCCATAGCAATTGCTGAGGATAAAATTCCAGAATGAGTATAAGGTATTTTTAAATGTTCCAATAAACCCTGAATGGAACCATCCTCTCCGAATCTTCCATGAAGAGCATTAAAAACTTTATCTGGTTTATTCTTAATTAACTTTTTAATAAAATCATCTTTTGCATCTAAACTTGTCACATCAAAACCAATTTCTGTGAGCGCTTTCGCGCAGGCCTTGCCGCTATCTAAGCTCACGTCCCTTTCAGCTGATGTTCCGCCCATTAAAACTGTAACTTTTTCTCTTTTCATCTTTTTCCCACTACTTCTAATTCAAGTTCTAAGTTTATATTAGTTTTTTTAAAAACTTGCTGTTTTATATTTTCAATTAGATTTTCGGCGTCCTCTGAAGTTGCCCCATCTAAATTCTCTAAAAAATTACAATGTAATTTGGATAGTTTAATCCCACCAACTCGTAAATCAGCACAACCGGACTCTTTAATTAATTCCCAAGCTTTTTTATTTGAATTCCTCGGATTTTTAAAGGTACTACCTCCTGTTTTAATTTTCTGTGGTTGCTCGATATCTTTTTTATTTTTTAAATTTCTCATAATTTCAATAACTTTATCTTTCTTAAGAAAAGATCCTTTCATTTCAATATTAGTGATAATCTGATTTTTAGTGAGTGAACTTTTTCTATAAGAAAAATTAATATCTTCATTATTAATAATTTTAATTTCTCCATTCATATCAATGACTGTGATGCTCAATACTATTTTCGATATATCACTTCCATAGCACCCAGAATTCATAACAATTCCTCCTGCAATTGTGCCTGGAATACAATATAAAAATTCAAAACCGGATAAATTGTTATTGGCTGCAGTTTCTGCCAAAAGCGATTTTTGCGTAGCAGGTCCACAATTTACAATATCATTTTTAATTTTTATAAAATCAAAATTTTTTCCAAATTTAATAACTACTCCTTCAAAACCTTTGTCTCTAATCAATAAATTTGAGCCAGAGCCGATTATAATAATTGGAAAATGTTGGTTATTATTTCTTAAAAAAATTTGTAAATCATTTAAATCATTTGGTTTAAAAAAAAAATTTGCTTTTCCTCCAATTCCAAGCCAATTAGATTTGGATAAATCAAAATTTTCTCTTAATTCTCCTTGAAGATCTTTTTTAAGTTGTGAATAAAAATTAATGCTCATTTTTTAAATTAAGAGCAATATCTCTAATCCAGCTACTAATACTTCCGGCACCCATACAAACAATAATCTCATTTCCATATGTATGACGTTTTATAAATCTTTCTAAATCAAATTGATTTTCTATGCATATAACATCTTTTTTTGAATTCTTTTTAATAAGCTTAGCCAACTCATAATGATTAATATTTTTAATTGGTTTTTCACTTGCCGCATAAATAGGACATAAAACAACTAAATCACTGTCTTTAAAAGCATTTGCAAATTCTTTTTTTAATGAAGCGACTCTTGAATATCTATGAGGCTGGAACACTGTTACAATTTTTTTGTTAATAAAGCAGGATTTGATTGCACTTAAAACTGAGACAATTTCTGTTGGATGGTGTGCGTAATCGTCATAAATTATACTTCCTCTAAAATTACTAATTTTAGTTAATCTTCTTTGTATACCTGAAAAATTTTTTAAAGTTGTTTTTATAACATTGTTTTTAATTCCTAAACTTTTAGCAACCCCTATTGCAGCAGTTGCATTAAGCACATTGTGTTTGCCTAATAAATTTAACTCAATATTTTTAATGTACTCAACTTTATCATTTAGTTTTATAGAGATATTAAAGCTCATCATTTTTTCTAAGTTTTTCACATTGTAAGGACGAAGGTTTGATCCATTTTCGAAACCATAGGTAATTATGTTAGACTTATTTCTTTTTTTTAAAATCTTTTTTAAAAATTTATCGTCTGTACAAACAAATGATTTACCAATTAAAGGTGTTTTATTTATAAAAGTTTCAAAACTTTTATATAAATTATTGAAATTTTTATAATAATCTAAATGTTCCTTATCAATATTACTCACAACGGAATAGGTAATTGGTATTTTTAAAAAGCTACCATCAGATTCGTCAGCCTCAACAACTGCCCAATCTCCTTTTCCAAATAATGCATTTGAATTAATAGAGTTCAATATACCCCCATTAATAATCATTGGATCAAGTTTTGCTTTAGATAAAATGGTTGATATCAGTGAAGTAATTGTAGTTTTGCCATGGGCTCCACTTATAACTATATTTTTTTTTAACCTTACAATCTCAGAAAGCATCTCTACTCTCTGCATTGCTGGTATTTTTTTTCTTTTTGCCTCACGTAGCTCCGGGTTATCTTTATGTATTGCCGATGAAAATACAACTAATTTGGAGTTACCTATATTTTTTTTTTCATGATTAAAAAAAATTTTTAAACCATGCTTTTGTAATCTTTTTATATTTTTATTATTTCTTGAAGTATCGCTTCCTTGAACTTTAAAACCAATATTGTGCATAATTTCTGCAATACCGCTCATGCCTATTCCCCCTATGCCTATAAAGTGAACTTGATCGCTAGTTGTGATTTTAAAAGTCATGATAAAATCTCATTAATTTCTCTTTCAAAAATTTCATTAACGTTTGTATTGATTAGTTCTTTTAATTTGGCCTTTTTTTCAAGTAATTTTTCTTTATTAAGTATAAGTTCATTTACTAAACCAAATAATTTTTCACTGTTTAGATCTTGTTGTTCAATAAGCCAACAAGCCTTCATTCTAAAAAAATAATCTGCATTGTAAAATTGATGATTGTCCAAAGAATCTTTAAATGGAATAGCTATGAATGGTATTTCTAGAAAAGCCAACTCTGCTAATGTTGAGGAACCAGCTCTTGTAATAACTAAATCTGATATCATCATATATTTTTCAATATTTGGCTCAAAATTAAAAATAGAAACATTTGAATTATTTTTATAAAAGGGATCTATTTTCAGTTCTTGTTCTTTATTGCCAACTTGATGAATAATTCTTATCTTTTTATTAAGTTTAAATAATTTATTTAATGACTGTGGTAATTGTTGACTAAAAATCTCAGCCCCTTGACTTCCACCTATAACAAGTAGGGTGAAATCGAAATTATAATCTTTTTTAAAATAATTATTATTTTTAGCTAAATAAATTTGCTCTCTTACTAACTGACCAACAAAAGTACTTTTATCTTTATCAATATTTTTTAAAGGATATCCCGTCAATACTTTTATCGAACTATTTAAAAAAAATTTATTTACCCTACCTACTACAGAATTAGTCTCATAAATAATAAATTTTTTACCAAGTAATCTTGCTGCTAATAAAATTGGAAAAGAAGCATAACCACCAGAACCTATAATTAATTGTGGTTTTTTTGTTATAATAAGAACAATTGAATATAAAAATGAAATTAATATTAAAAAAAGTGAATAAATTAATTTTAATCCTTTTTTTCCTGTGGGTGTTTTAACATTTATAAAAGTTAAATTTTTTAAATTATTATTATTTATAAATTTTTTTGCTCTAAAATCGGTAATAAGATCAATGTCAAAGTTTTTTTTTTTAAGATATTCTACTAATGCTACAGCTGGAAATATGTGACCTCCTGTTCCTCCAGTGCAAATAAAAATTTTTTTCATTAGGATAATTTTCTTTTGGTAAAACAAAGTAATATTCCAAATATTATTCCACAACCAATCATGGATGATCCACCGTAACTTATAAAAGGAAATGTCATTCCTTTATTTGGAAGAATATTTAATGTAACTCCTAAATTAATAATAGATTGCAAATAAACCAGGCATGACAATCCTACTAAAGCTAGTTTCCTAAAAGAATTATTTTCAATACTAAATTGTGTAAAAATTCTTAAAAAGATAAAAGTTATTGTTAAAAAGATTATTAATATCATCAAAATCCCGAACTCCTCTCCTATGACTGCTAAAACAAAATCTGTATGCGCTTCAGGAACTCTTTCTTTTAATACTCCCTCTCCTATCCCTCTTCCTGTAAATCCACCTTGCTTAATTGACTCTAGAGCTTTTTGAGTTTGTAAATTATCTCCCTTACTTGGATCAATAAAAGTTTTTAATCTTCTAAAAATATATGAAAATCGTTCATTAAATAACAATAATGTTGAAGCTATTCCTATAAAGATAGCAAGACCTAAAGAAATAATTAGAGCAATACTAATCCCCGAAACAAATATTAAAATTAACCAGACAGAGAAAATTAATAAACTCTGACCAACGTCAGGTTGATTTAGTAATAATAATAAAGAAAAAAACAGTATACAAAAAGAATAAAAAATTCTTAATTTAAGATCTCCTATTTGTGAATTAGAAATAATTAAAGAACATAGTAATACAAAAAAAGGCTTATAAATTTCAACAGGTTGAAATCTAAAAAAAATTAAATTTATCCATCTCTTGGAGCCTTTAACCTCGACTCCTAAGATTAAGACTAATAACAATAAAAAAGCTGTAATAATAAAACCTAAAATACAATATTTCTCAATTTGTTTTGCATCTAAAAAAGATAATAAAGTTAAAATTAAAAAGCTAAGGAGTGCAAATAAAATATGCTTTATAATTAAAAGGTAATCTGTTTTATATATTCTTTCAGAGGCAATATTAGAAGTTGAGGTATAAGCAAAAAATATACCTAGAAACATTAAAAAAATTATTGATATAAAAAGAAGCTTATCAATATTTCTCCACCACAAGGCAAATTGATCTGTATTGGTTCTGCCAAAATTAATCATGCGTATTTCTTTACCAATTTCTTAAAAATATTACCTCGATGTTCAAAATTTTTGTATTGATCGAAGGAAGCAGCTGAAGGACTTAATAATATAACTTGTTTTAGTCCTGGATTTTTTTTTGCCTCACTCAAAGCCGATAACAAAGCATTTTTTAGAGAGTGACTAGTATTATATTTTATAATGCTTTTAATTTGATTTAAAAAAAATTTGATTTTTTTTCCTATAATATAAGCTTTTAAAATAGATTTTTTAAATTTATTAATAATTATCTTATCTTTTTCTTTGGCAAGTCCTCCAACAATCCAATGAATATTTTTATAATTACTTAAGGCAACTTCAGTTGAGGAAAAATTTGTTGCCTTAGAGTCGTTTATAAAAGTTAAGTTATTTTTTATCTTGATAATTTCTTGTCGATGCGGAAGCCCTTTAAAGTTTTTTATTGTATTCAAATAAATATTGGTTGGAATTTTAAAATGTTTCGCAATTTTTGATAAAATATAAAGACAATTCTTAAAATGACTTCCTTTAAGTGAATTACTAATTAAATTATCTCTAATATTAAAATGAAAATTTCTTTTGATTAATTTAATATTTTTTAAATTATATTTCTTAAATTTAATAACTCTTAATATTTTAGATTGTTGATTATTACTCAGATCTAAAAAACCAACGCCTTCTTTAGTTAATCCTTTAAAAATTTTTAGTTTTGCTAAAATATAATTATTAATATTTACATGCCTTTCAATATGATCCGGGCTTACATTTAATAAAACTGAAACTGTACTTGGTAACCGCGAGGAGTAATCTAGTTGATAAGAGGATAACTCCAGTACAAAAATAGCAGATTTTTGTTTATATGGTAAATCTAAGACAGGTGTTCCATAATTGCCTCCAATAAAAACATCTTTTTTTGCATTTTTTAATAATTCATAAATCAATTTGCACATTGTGGATTTACCATTTGTGCCTGTAACCATAATAACTTTTTGATTGGTAATGGAGCTACAAAATAAATCTAAATCTGTAATAATTTTATTTTTGTTTTTCTCAAAAAAAAATTTTTTAGAATGTGTGTAAATATTAATTCCTGGGGACAAAACTATAAAATCATAACTACAATCAAACCAATTCTTATTTACTCGATATTTTTTTTTGAATTTTTCTCTTAACCTTTTATTATCATCCCAGCATTCGATATTAGCTTTATTTTTTTTTAATTGAGATAAAGTTGCATTGCCACTTATGCCAAGTCCAAAAACTAAAAATTTTTTTTGGCTACACTGTTCTAGTGAGAGCATTATCTTAATTTAAGAGATGCAAGACCTACTAAAGCAAAAACTATCGCTATGATCCAAAATCGAATTACAACTGTAGACTCGCTCCAACCCTTTTTTTCAAAATGATGATGTAAAGGTGCCATTTGAAAAACTCTTTTTCCTGTTAATTTAAACGACATAACTTGAATAATAACTGACAATGCCTCTAACACAAAAAGTCCACTCACAATTGCTAAAACTATTTCATGTTTGGTTATAATTCCAATTGTTCCAAGTGCTGCACCTAAAGATAAAGAACCTGTATCTCCCATAAAAACTTTAGCTGGAGGAGAATTAAACCATAAAAATCCTAAACCAGCTCCGATCATTGCTCCTAGAAAAATACAAATTTCACCTGTATTTTTAATATAAGCTATCTGAAGATATTTTGAAAAAACGATATTACCCGAAACATAAGCTATAAATGCAAAAGTTAACGCAACAAGAATAACTGGAACAATTGCAAGTCCATCAAGCCCATCTGTTAAATTAACAGCATTAGAAGTTCCAACAATAACCACTAACCCAAATATAAAATAAAAAATCCCAAAGTTTAAAACAAAATTCTTAAACAATGGAAAGTAAACTTTATAATTAAGTTCTGGTCCAGTATTTAAAATTACTAAATATATAACAATTATACCGCTTAAAAATTGCAAGAATAATTTCAATTTCGCACTAATACCTTTGGAATTATTTTTTATGACTTTTAAATAATCATCAACAAAACCTATTGCTCCAAAACTTAATAAACAAAAAATTAATATCAAAACATATTTATTCGTAAGATCAGCCCATAATAAAGTCGAAAATAAAATACTTAAAATAATTATTAATCCTCCCATAGTAGGAGTTCCTGATTTTTTTATAATATGGGATAAAGGCCCGTCATCACGAATAGGCTGGCCGTATTTTTGAAATGTTTTTAATTTAGCTATTAAACTTTCTCCAACTAAAAGTATAAATGCTAGTGAAGTTACAACTGAAATACCTGTTCTAAAAGTAATATATTTAAAAACATTCAAAACACTAACGTCTGAGGAAAAATATTTAAAAAAAAAATAAAGCATTACTAAAATTTCTTGAAAAAATTAAATAACCCAATTCTATTGGATGATTTGACTAACAAAATATCATTATTCTCAACAAGTTTGAAAAGATTTTGTTTGAGCAGACTAATATTTTTAATCAATAGGCCTTTTTTGCTGTGGTTTAGCTTTTGATAAGTATATCTAACCTCCGAACCTACGCAAAAAACTTTATCTATATTAGTTTTGTTTAATATTTTTGCTACTTGCTGATGATAATATTTTGATTTTTTACCAAGCTCTAGCATATCTCCCATAATTAAAATTTTTCTATAACCTTTTTTTTTTCTTAATGAGAAATTAAAAATTGACTGCTCAAGAGATGCTGGATTGGAATTATAACTATCATTAACTAGAAGAATTCTTTTATTTTTAATTCTAATATTTTTTTCATTTCCCCTGCCTTCAGGAATTTTAAAATTATTAAATTTATTTTTTAAAAGATTAATATTATGATTTAAATAATAATGAACGCATAATGTTGCTGCTACATTATATAAATAAGACTTATTCAAATTATTTATTTTAAAATTAAATATTTTATTCTTTATTTTAAAAGATACTTTTGCTGAACTTTTTATAATTTGAATATCTGATTTTAAAAAACCAAAAGTTATAATTTTAATATTTTTTTGATTCGCAATTTTTTTTAAAGAATTGAAAAACTTATCATCTTTATTCAAAATAATAATTCCATTCTGGCAAATCCTATTCATAATCTCCGCTTTTGCCTTACAAATACCATCTATATTATTAAAATTTTCTAAATGCGCTGGGCCAATATTGGTTATTATTGCAATGTGCGGTCTTACTACATTAACAAGTTTATCAATTTCACCTTTAAAACTCATTCCTAGTTCAAAAACTCCATATTTATTATCAGAGCTTAGGTTTGCTAAGGAGTATGGAACTCCAAAATGATTATTAAAAGATTTAGGTGAGGAGTGTGTTTTTCCAAATCTACTTAATGAACTTTTTAATAAATTTTTCAATGAGGTTTTTCCACAGCTACCGGTCACAGCTATAATTTTAGCTTTGCTTCTCTGTCTTGCGTAAGATGCTAAATTTATTAAACTTTCTAAAGTATTTTTGGTCCTTATCGATCTTAAATTATTAGACTTTGTACTAATGACGGCTAAATTATTTTTTTTTTTTAATACTGTTTTAACATATCTATGGCCATCATCATTAACTCCTTTTATAGCAAAAAAAATTCCTCTATTTGAAACCTCTCTGCTATCTATTGCAACTTTATTAAAAAATAACTTTTTATTTATATTTGAATTAAAAACTAAATTAATTTCTTCGCTTGTATAAAGCTTTGATGCCATTTTATTTTAAGAAAAATTTAGATACTTTTTGATCGGAAAAATATTTTTTTTGATCATTTATAATCTGATAATTTTCATGTCCTTTGCCAGCAATCAGTAAAGTACAATCGTTTTTAAGATTTTTAATGGCCAATTTAATTGCCATTTTTCTATCTAATATAATCTTTGATCTTAAACACCCTTTTTTAATTTGTTTAATAATTGAAGTAGGATTTTCATGTCTAGGATTATCATTTGTTAAATATATTTTTGAGGCAAATTGATTAGCTATTTTGCCCATTTTATATCTTTTTCCTTTATCCCGACCACCACCACAACCAAATACGACATCTACTTTCTTATTAAACTGTTTTGCTAAAGTTTGAAGACTTTTTTTTAAAGCATCTGGGGTATGCGCATAATCAACTACTACAGCAGATTTTTTTTTATTACCCACATACTGCATTCGTCCAGTTGCAGTTTTTATTTTTATTAAAGTATTAATAATCTTATCAGGATTTTTAATAGTTAAATATGAGGCTAACATTGCTGCAAATAAATTTTTGATTTGAAAGTCTCCTATTAGATTAACACTAATATTATATATTTTATTTAAAAAATTAATTTTTATTGCTTGTCGTTTTCCTAAAAAAAAATGTGAAATTAATTTAATGGTATTTCCTCTTGATCCAAAGGATAGAATTTTTATTTTTCTTTTATTGCAAATTTTTTTTAGTAATAAATATTCAGGAATATCTGTATCTATAATCGCAAAAGAATTTTTTTTTAACAAGTTTTTAAAAAGATAAAGTTTGGCATTTAAATAATTTTTTAAATTTTTATGATAATCTAAATGATCTTGTGTAAAATTAGTAAATATTCCTGCGCTGAAATTAATATTATCTAATCGATTTTGGTGAAGCCCATGGCTTGAGGCTTCTAAGCACACGTTTTCAATTCTTTTTTTTTTTAATAAATATAATTCTTTATGAACGGTAATAGTATCTGGAGTTGTAAGATTAGTTTTTTTAAATTTATTCTTAAAATTAATACCAAGTGTCCCAATTGCTGCTGAATTTATTTTAAGATTATTCAAAATCTGGTAGTAAAAATTAGCAACTGATGATTTTCCATTTGTTCCAGTGACCGCAATTGTATTATTTGGTTTTTTTTTATATTTAATAGAACAAGCTTCTGCTAAAAATTTTCTAACATTGCTGACTTTTAAATAATTTTTATTTTTAATATTTTTACTTGTTACAACTTTAGAAGCGCCTTTGCTTAATGCCTCTGAACTATATAAGTTTCCTGATTCCGTTAAACCATTAATTGCAAAAAAAATATCATTTTTTTTTATTTTTTTAGAATTGATAGAAAAATTTCTATTTTGATATTTTAAAGATTTAATTTTTTTACTTAGCATTGAAAGCAATATTATAATTCTTTGAAGCTAAAATAGGGCCAATCCTTTTTATAATACTCCCTGCAGTTGGAACAGCATTCCAACCTGAGTCTGATCTATATAAACCCTTACTAGGAATAACTTTTGGTTCATCAATCATAACTAATAATAAATATTCTGGCTTTTCCTCTGGATACGCGGATACAAAAACAGTCATTACTTCTTTGGAATAACCTTTTGATGTTTTAGAGGCTTTGATAGCAGTTCCAGTTTTTCCAATAACCCCATAACCACCAATATCTGCTTTTTTGGCAGTCCCTTGCATAGGATCATCTTTATCTACTACTTTTCTAAGCATTTTAACCATTTTTTTACTTGTTTCCTCACTAATAACTCTCTCTTTTTTTATATTCTGACTTTGTTTAATTAAAGTTGGATAAATTTTATATCCACCATTTACTAAGGTTGCATAAGCAGACGCTAATTGAATTGGAGTCGTGCTAACTCCGTGTCCATAAGAGGCCGTTGCTAAAGTACAATTATCCCATTTCATTGGTAAAGATTTTCCCTTTTCAGGAAGTTCAATAGATGTTTTTTCAAATATACCTAGTTTGGTTAAGAAATTTTTATAATTTTCAATACCAATCTTTTCTATTATTTTTATTGTTCCAATATTTGATGATTTAACTAAAATTTCTGAAGTAGTTAAATCCCTTTTTAAATTTTTATCATGTTCATCGATAGGCTGTGAATAACCGCAATTATAAACTTGTTTTTCAAGATTTTTAAATAGTGTATTTTCATCAATAAGTTTTAGTTCTAATGCATTAGCAATGGTAAAAGTTTTAAATACAGAGCCTAATTCATAAACACCAAGTGTAATTTTATTTAAATATTTCTCATCATTTACTAAAGTTCTTCTGTTAATGTCAAAATCAGGCAGAGAAACTAATGAAATTATTTCTCCTGAATTAACATTCATTAATAACGACGCAGCCCCTTTTGCTGAATAATCTTCAATGGCTTTCTCCAGAGTATCTCTAACTTGTGATTGTATCAAAGTATCAAGTGAAATTTGGAATGAACTTTGTGAAAATTTTGTATTTAAAATTTGATTATTAAAATAATTCTCAACTCCTGAAACTCCTTTATTATCTTCATCTGTTTGGCCCAGCACATGACTAAATAAATTTCTTTGAGGGTAAATTCTAACCTGCCTACGACTTAATTCTATAGCAGGCTCCCCAAGCATAATTGCTTTTTTATATTCAATATGATCAAGTTTTTTTTTTAGTACTAATCTTTTTTTATCCACGCTCTCTCTTTGAATTTCGTTTACATTCAATCCTGGAAATTGCGTCTTTAATTTAATTAAAAGTTCAGGCAAATTTTTTACCTTATCGACTTTTAAAACAAGATCATAAATATCTATATTTTTTGCTATTAATAAATTTGCTCTGTCAAAAATATCTTTTCTTTGATTATAATCTTTATTAATAATTGAATCTTCAAAATTAATTTCACTACTCTTATTAAAGCCAAGATACAAAAGCTTCAATAAAATAATCAAGAAAACTAAAAAAAATATTTTAAATACAAAATTTGCTCTTGAATTAAAAAGCGAATTACTACTATTTATATTAATTTTGTCGTCATTGGTAAAATTTTGAAAATAAAAATTTTTTTGTATATTGTTAATTTTATTTTTCATTCAAATATCTAAAATTATTTTTATCCATTTCAATATAGTCTGGGGATAAGTGTAATTTGGCTAACTTTTTTACTCTTTCTGGGGAAGCAAGGTAATTATTCTCCAATTTTTCGCTTTTTAATTTCTCAACTAAATTTTCCTGTTCCTCCTTTAATTTTAATATTTCTTTTTCGACATCACGCGTTTTATTTTTTATATAAGAAACGCAGACTGTTCCAAAAATAACAATAAACAATATAATGGCTATTTTTTCACGCATATATTGCTTCCTCTAATTGAAAATATTTTTCAAGATTTAAATATGATCTTTTAAATTCAAAAGAATTATCTTTAATTTTAATTGCGAATCTTAATTTAGCAGATCTTGCTCTATTATTTTTTTTTACTTCTTTTTCAGACGCAACAATAGGTTTTCTACTTTTAATCTCTAATATATTAAAATTTTCATTTTGTTTATTTTCGGGCAAATATCTAGAAGTTCCTTTTTTTTTATTTGAAAAAAAATCAAAGATTTTTTTAACTATTTTATCTTCTAAAGAATGAAAGGTGATAACAATGATCTTTCCATCAATAGATAAGTTTTTGATAGCAAAAATCAAACCTTCATAAAGCTCAGTTAATTCCTGGTTTACAATCATTCTAATCGATTGAAATATTTTTGCACAAGAATCAATTTTGTTATATTTATTATTTTTATATCTTTTTGCTCTCAAAATAATCTCTGCTAACTCATGTGTTGAACTTATTTGTTTGTCTTGTCTTTTTTGTATTATTAGTTTTGCAATTAATGCTGAATCTTTATCTTCTCCAAATAAATTGAAAATATTTTTTAAATCTTTTTGATCAAGTTTATTTACAATATCGTGAGCTGAAATATTATTTTTTCCCATAGTCATTTTTAATAATCCATCTTGTCGATATGAAAAGCCTCTTTCAGGGTCATCAATTTGAAAAGAAGAAAGACCAAGATCAAAAATTATTGCAACAGGAATTTTCTGTAAATTTCTTTCTTTTAAAATATTTTGTAAATTACTAAACTTATCAACTATAAATTCAAATCTATTATTATATTCTTTACTTATTTCTTTAGAAAAAGAATCGACAAAATTATCTCGATCTATAGAAATAATTTTTGTATTTTTTTTAGATAATATTCTTCTAGTAACTCCTCCGCCACCAAACGTGCAATCGATATATAGACCGGATTTATAAGGAGTTAGTATATTATCGATTTCTTCCGACATCACTGGAATGTGATTCAATTCCAGTGACATAAGAAGAATTTTTTCTTTAATTAATCTCTAATTAGTTTGACGTCTTAAAAAAGCAGGAATTTCTAAATCTACTTTTTCTTCATCTGTAAGATCGTGTCCCAAGTCTTTAAAAAACTGAGAGGAACCTTCTTTGTTATTAGAAATGTCTTTTAAATTTTCATCCTCAGAAAATAATTTTGGAAAGGATGTAACCTCTTCAACTATTTGAGTATTTTCTATCTTGTTTAATGCGCTTAAATCCTGAGAAGAAATATTCTGTTCTTTGGTAGCACTAGAACTAGCTGCCTCCTGTTGAACATTCATATGATTCAATGCTTGATTATTTATCTCAGCTACATGGGACGGTTCCTGAAACATATCAAGAGCTGTTGCCCCATTAGTCATTGCTTGGGGAGTTGATTGAGCTACATAATTTGGAACAAAAGATTGTTGGGGTTTATTGAAAACAGTGCTGTACCCATTGTTTCTGTTATTAATATGTCTCATCATACTAACTACTGGCTTATTATTAATAGCAGCTTCTCCACCTAGACCGGTTGCAACAATTGACACTCTCATTTTTCCATCTAAAGCATCTTCAAAAGTAGAACCTACTAAAATTTCAGCTGAAGGATCAACTTCCGCTCTTATTTTATTAGCTGCTTCATCGACTTCGAAAAGTGTAATGTCATTACCACCAGTAATATTAATAAGAAGACCTCTTGCTCCTTTTAATGAATACTCGTCAATCAAAGGATTAGCCAATGCTGCTTCTGCAGACATTATTGCTCTCTTATCTCCCTCTGCTTCTCCAGTTCCCATCATAGCTTTGCCCATACCTTTCATTACTGTTTCGATATCTGCAAAATCAAGATTGATAAGACCTGGCTTAACAATTAAATCCGTTATTCCTCTAACGCCTTGCATTAGAACATTATCCGCCATTTTAAATGCTTGAGGGAAAGTAGTTTTCTCATTAGCAACTTTAAATAAATTTTGATTAGGAATTATAATACTGGTATCAACATATCTTTTTAATTCCTCTAAGCCTCTTTCAGCAGCCTTTAGTCTTCCAGGGCCTTCAAAAATAAAAGGCTTTGTTACCACCGCTACTGTTAATAAATTTAAATCTTTAGCTGCTCGAGCAATTACGGGTGCAGCACCTGTTCCTGTCCCACCACCCATTCCAGCAGTGATAAAAACCATGTTAGCGCCTTGTAAAAGATTTATTAATTCATTTAAAGACTCTTCCGCTGCTGCTTGTCCAATATCAGATTTTGCTCCAGCTCCAAGTCCTCTAGTTAGGTTTGTTCCAAGTTGTATTTTGCATGAAGCTTTATTATATTTTAAAGCTTGCGCGTCAGTATTGGCTGCAACGAATTCAACACCCTGAACTCCGCAATCTATCATGTTATTAATCGCGTTACCGCCTGCTCCTCCAACTCCTAGAACAACTATTCTAGGTTTTAACTCTCTTAATTCTGGTACGTTTATTTTTATTGCCATTTGTTTCTCCCTTTATTGTTATTTATTAATTTTCATTAAGACCATTTTAAATCTGATCTTAATGTCTTAGCTTTTTTTCTTGCCTCGTCTCTAAATTTTGAGAACTTATAAGGTTCCCACATTTGAAATGTTTTTCCCTGTCCAACAAAGACAACTGTTTCTTTAATTCCAGAATGATCTAAAAGTTTTTTTGGAAGAACTACTCTTCCATCAGAGTCAAAATTTAATTGAAAACTATCTGCAAGAATTGACGTTGCAAATGTATCTCTATTTTCTTCAAATGGACTGAGGCTATCTATGCTATCGCTTAATTTTTCAATTCTGCTTTGAGGACAAAATTCAATTGATGAATTTGTAAATGAAGGGTAACAAACAACACTATTATATCCTAAGGATGATAAATGAGCTCTAAAGCTAGCTGGCACAGACACTCTGCCTTTCTTGTCTAACTTGTTTTCGTAAGTTGATATAAACATTTGTTTTTTTTAAAAAAAAATTCCCACTAAATTTATTCATAAAATAGTTAATATTTATCATTTATGGGTTACTATGGGATAGCATGGTATATAATAGTAAGTCAATGGAGAAACTCCAGAAAATTATAATTAATTTAATATTTTTGTTCTTATTTTGTTCTAATAAAAATTATTTAATATCAGTTAAAATAATTTGGCAAAATTTGGATAAGATTATTTAATTGCCAGTTAGTCTGTAAGCTGGGTTCTGTCATTGAAAATGGTAATTTATCTAGGTCTATTGTCACCAATAGACTCGAGCAACCAACCCAAGTAACTCACCCAAGATTAGGCTAGATTTAAATAAATTTAAATCATGTTACTTCTATTTGGTCTTGCTCCCAGTGGGGTTTTCCATGCGGTTTTTGTTACCAAAAACCCGGTGTGCTCTTACCACACCTTTTCACCCTTGCCTTGATAAGGCGGTTTATTTTCTGTGGCACTATCCCTGAGGTTACCCTCGCCAGCTATTAGCTGGCACTGTCATCTTGTGGAGCCCAGACTTTCCTCTTTGAAAATATCAAAGCTACCATTCAACTAACTGGCAATAAAATATTATATTAGACTAAATCAAAATTCAACTATTAAATGAATTTTTGTAAATTTCTTAGTATTAAGTAACATTCTTGATCAAAAATACCATTGATCAACTGCTGCCTATATCTTCTTTGAAAAGCCTTAATAAAATTTTTATCTAGATAATTTACTGAAAAAATTTTTGAATATCCTAATTTTTTGATCATTTTAACAATATTTTCCTTATTAAAATTGATTAATTTTTTAGATCTAAAATTACTTATAAATTCTTCATTAAGTGAATGCCCAATTGCTAAATGATTTTTATAAAGTTTATTCCAAGGAAACTTTTCTCCAGGATCTTTTTTTCTATTTGGCGCGATATCTGAATGGCCAGTAATATTAATATTTTGAATCTTAAATTTTTTTTTTAATACTCTTAATAATTTAATAAGTTGATTTATTTGTTTATTAGTAAAATTTTGATACCCATGCTGATGCCCTTTGTTTTCAAGCTCGATACCAATAGAGTTATTATTTAAATTTTTAAAATTAAACCAATTTGAAATTCCCGCATGCCAAGCAATATTGTTATCTTTGACTAATTGTAGAATTTTTCCAGTTCGACTAATTACATAGTGACTGCTTACTTTGTATTTATTAAATAAAAGTCTTTCTACCGCTGATTGTAAGGTCTTCATTCCTGTATAATGGATAATAATCGACTGAATTCTTCTTTTTTTTGTACTGGGGGATGTGTAATTTTCCGACTTTAATTGCCTAATTCTCATTAATATTTATAAAAAATACAATTAAAAACGTCAAATTTATCAAGTATTTTTAGTATATAGTTATTGGAAATATGTATATATAGACAATTTTATTAATATGAGAAAAACATTATTAGCTATAACTTTTTTAGTTCTATTTAATTCAAAAACTATTTACGCGGCCAATCTACCCGATTGCAACGAAGATATTAATAGATCTATTTTTAGTTTTAACATGACGGTTGATAAGTATTTATTTAAACCAGTCGCCGAAGTTTATAACGTATTACCAGTAGAAGTAAGAAGCGGAATAAATAATGCCTTATTAAATATTGACTCCACTCTTTCTGTTCCAAACCAAATTTTACAAGGAAACTTTAGTGAAGCGGCAGTATCCATTTCACGATTTGCAATAAATTCTACTGTTGGAATTCTTGGATTGTTTGATCCAGCTACAGCTCTTGGGATTGAAAAAACAAATAGAGAAGACTTTGGTCAAACTCTTGCTGTTTGGGGTGTTGATCATGGTTGTTATGCTGTAGCACCATTTCTTGGACCAACAACTCCTAGAGATTTAGTCGGAAGAGTTCTTGGAGTTTATGGAGACTACTTTTATATGATATCAGCTGGAGATAAAACAGCTTTTGGAGAAAATCTTGGTGATACAGTTTACTGGTCAACAAAAGGAACGGAAATAGTTAACTTTAGATCGCAAAATATTAAAAGTTCAGAAAATTTAGAAAAGAATTCTTTAGATCTTTATTCTGCATATAAAAGTTTATATTTACAAAGAAGAGAAAACTTAGTTAAAAACATCAAAAGATCGGATACTCAATACGGAGCAAGTGAAGATGAGTGGAAAAAAATTAGATAATCTTTCTAATTTCAAATAATGACAGCTATTTTTAAAAAAATATTTTTTTATATTGGTTTAATTCTATTTACTTACACAAATTCATATTCTTCAGAGACTAGTGCCGAGGCTTTTGTTCTTAAATTAACTAATGAAGCAAAATTAATATTCAATGACAAATCTCTTAATACCGACTCAAGACTAAAAAAGCTTAATGATCTTTCACAAAGCTATTTGGATTTGGATGCGCTTGCTGGTTATACACTAGGTGATTACCGAGATAAAGCTACAGCTTCTGAAAAAGATAATTTTAATAAATTGTTTAGAGAATATTTTATAAAAAATATGTCTTCAAAATTAAATGATTTTGCAGACCAAGAACTTAAAATTTCAGATTCCAAAAAAATTAATGAAAATAACATTATTGTTAGCACTAAAATATTTTCCAAAAAAGATGCCCAAGAAATTAGGGTTGACTGGAGAATTTACACAAAAGAATCTAAATTTCTTGCGAGAGATTTAGTTGTTGAGGGATTAAGTTTAGCAAGAACTCAAAAAGAAGAATTTGCATCAATTATTGCTAGCAAAGGTTTTGTGGGTCTAATAAACGCCTTGGAGAATTTCAATAAATCAAATTAGATTAAATTGGTGGGCCCGCAGGGATTTGAACCCCGGACAACCCCGTTATGAGCGGGGGGCTCTAACCAGCTGAGCTACAGGCCCTTTTTAATGGGATATAACATTAAAAATATAGTTTATTAACTAAATTCTAACTATCAAAGAAACTTTTTAACTGTCTTGATCTACTAGGATGCTTTAATTTTCTTAAAGCCTTTGCTTCGATTTGTCTTATCCTTTCGCGCGTGACTGAAAACTGCTGCCCCACTTCTTCTAAAGTGTGATCGGTATTCATACCAATTCCAAAACGCATTCTTAATACTCTTTCTTCTCTTGGAGTTAATGTTGCAAGAATCTTTGTAGTTGTATTTCTAAGTCCACTTTGGATTGCAGCATCAACAGGAATTAATGCATTTTTATCTTCTATAAAATCTCCTAAGTTACTATCCTCCTCATCTCCAACCGGTGTCTCCAAAGATACTGGCTCTTTTGCGATTTTTAATACTTTTCTTACTTTATCTAAAGGCATAGCTAATTTTTTAGCTAATTCCTCAGGAGTAGGTTCTCTTCCAAACTCACTGAGCATTTGTCTGGATGTTCTTACAATTTTATTAATTGTTTCGATCATGTGCACAGGTATTCTAATAGTTCTGGCTTGGTCAGCTATTGATCTTGTAATAGCTTGTCTAATCCACCATGTGGCATACGTTGAAAATTTATAACCTCTTCTATATTCAAATTTATCAACTGCTTTCATAAGACCAATATTACCCTCTTGAATTAAATCTAAAAACTGCAGTCCTCTGTTTGTATATTTTTTTGCAATTGAAATAACTAATCTTAAATTAGCCTCGATCATTTCTTTTTTAGCAATTCTAGATTCTCTCTCGCCTTTTTTAATTTTATTAACTAGAATTTTAAAATCCGATACTGGTAATCCAATATCTTTGCTAATCTGAATTAATTTAATTTTAATATTTTCGTATTCTTTCTTTTCTTTCGTAAAAAAATTATGCCATTTTTTATTTTCTCCTAAAAAACTTTCAAAATTTGGATTAATTTCATTTCCTACATAAAATTTTATAAATTCTTCTCTAGGAATGCCATGCTTAGAAGAAAGTCTCAAAAGTTCTCCATCAAAATTAATTAATTTTTTATTCTCAACATAATTCAGCTGCACCAACTCTTCTTGAGTTGCTGGATTTAATTGCAATTGCAGAATATCCTGGCTGATTTCCTCTTTAATTAATTGGTAATTTTTTTCTTTGCTTGGACTAAATTTTGATCTAGCGAGTACAGTGTCGAGCTTTTCTTTTTGATAAGAGATAAGTTTTTTGTAATTTTTTGATAGTTTTTCAAAAGTTTTTAAAATTTTTGGCTTAAGCTCTATTTCAAGAGCGGCTAAAGAGATGTTATATTCGTCATTTTCTTCCTCAATGACTTCAACACTTTTATTATCTGGATCTTCCTCTTTATCTTTTTTTGTTTTAGTTTCTTTAACAGTTTTCTCTACAGATTTTGCAGCTAAAGCTTTTGTAAAATTCTCATCCTCTAAGTAGTTACTATCAAGATCAATAATATCTCTAACTAACATCTCGTTAGCGTTTAACTTGTCTTTCCACTCAAATATTTTTTTTGCCATCAATGGGCTTTCCGCCAAGGCGGAAACCATTACATATTTTCCAGACTCTATTCTCTTAGCAATTGCAATTTCACCTTCTCTGGATAGAAGCTCAACTCCACCCATCTCTCTAAGATACATTCTAATTGGATCATCACTTCTTTCAGAAGTTTTTTCAGCTTTAGGGGCCTCCTCTTTTGTCTTAACTTTAAAGTCAGATTTTTGCTTAACTAGCGTAATAAGGTTATCAAAAATATTTAAAACGGCTTTTTCCAAGCTTTCAGGATTACTATTTCTTTTTCCTAAAGATTTTTTTAACTCTTCGTGAGTAATAAATCCTCGAGCTTTTCCACGCTCAAGTAGTTTTTCAAATGATTTTGAAATAAGCTTGTCTGCTTTCACTTTTAAATATCTGTTTATTGAAGCAGTATATATATTTACTAGGATGCAAAATTACTAGACTTTTTTTGAAGCTACAATCTGATCTTTTAAGGATAAAAGTTCATTATAGTGGGCCTCATTCATATTTTTAGACAATGATTCTTCGGCATCATGCAATTTACTCTGAAGTTTCAAATTATTAACTTGTTCAATTAAATCTTTTAAAAAATTATCAAACTTTTCATCATTTAAATTCTCTGAAATTCCCTTTATCGAAGAAAATTCATTTATATCTTTAATAACCTGTCCAAAATTATTTTCTTCTAAATGTTTTAATAAATTAAAATCTTTAAATGTTTGAATCTTTCCTAAAATATTTATCAAAACTTTTCTTAATTCTTCTAAATTTTTATTGTGAAAATTTATTAACGAAACTTTTTCAAATTGATTTCTTAAAATTGTAAAATTATTTAAAAAAAGATACATTAGAGAAAATTCCTTAAGTTCAAATGAAGAATATCTAGTAATTTTTCTAGTAAGCTCTTTAGTTTTGTTTAATGGTTTAATATTTTTATTTTTTCTATTTGAAAATTGTTCAAAAATTTTATTTTTAAAGAAACTAACATAGTATTTTTTTACCGTGGAGTCTTGGATCAATAAACATGTATCGATCAATTTTTTTTCAAATCCAGCTCTTTCTTCAGGTTGCGTAGATTGTAAATTTTGTAAATTGTTTTCAAAAATAAAATTACCAATATCAATTTTTTGATCTAAAAGACTTTCAAAGTTATTTTTACCATTTTTTCTTATAAAAGAATCTGGATCAAACCCATTTGGTAAAATTAAAAATGACAAAGAATAACCTGGCTTCATAAAAGCAATTAATTTTTCAGAAATTTTTTGAGCAGCATTTTGTCCGCTTCTATCCCCATCAAAACAAACTACTGGGTCATTAAAATAGCGCCATACTAAATTTAGATGAGATTCTGTCATTGCAGTACCAAGTGTTGCGACTACATTTTTAAAACCAGCCTGATAAAGACTAATCGCATCCATATACCCCTCAACAACAAAAATAATCCCACTTTGTTTGTTTTCACTTTTGGCATTATTCAAGTTATATAAATTAAAACCTTTCTTAAAAAATTCAGTTTCTGGAGAATTAATATATTTTGCTAAATAATTTTGGCCCAAAGCTCTTCCTCCAAATCCAATAACTTTATTGTTATAATCAAAAATTGGAAAAATTAGCCTATTTTTAAATCTATCAATTAGTTTATTATTTTTTTCATCATGGAAAAATACTCCACTTTCAATAAGTTCTTTTTGATTAAAATTACTAAATGACGAAACATTCAAACCATATTCTCCCGAATATCCTATTTTGAATATGGACAATATTTCCTCGGTCAAGCCTCTATCAAGAGCATATTTTTTAACAAATTGATTTTCAAAAAAGTTTTTCTGATAATTTTGTAAAGCAATTGTTAATATTTCGTCATATTTTTTTCTTTTATTTTCTACTTCAATATTTTCTTTCGTAAATTTAAATGCTGGCATTCCAGCTTTAGCTGCTAATTTTCTAACAGCGTCACCAAAATTTAATTTTTCAACTTTAACTAAAAAATCGAAAATATTTCCATGCTCTCCTGAACTAAAACAATGATAAAACCCCTTTTCATCATTAATAGTAAATGATGGTGTCTTTTCTGTAGAAAAAGGAGATAAGCCAACGAATTCTTTTCCTCTTCTTTTTAATTGAACTGTAGCTCCTACTACATCGGAAACTTTTACTCTTTGTTTAATTTCTTCTAAATACTCTTTTGGAAATTTCATTTGCTTAGTAATTCTTTTAGAAAAGCCCCAGCCTTAGAAAAGTCTACGCTGCCAGAATATTTAGACTTTAAAATGGCCATTGCTTTTCCCATATCCTTAATTGAAGCCGCTCCAGTTTCCTTGATTGCACTTTCGCATGCTTTCTTTGTATCGTTATCATCTAATTGTTTTGGAAGAAATTCTTGAATAATATTTATTTCTTTACTTTCTTTTTCAGCCAAATCATCCCTGGAAGCTTTTTTATAAATGTCCAATGACTCTCTTCTCTGTTTTAACATTTTATTGAAAACCGCAATTACATCTTCATCTTTAATTGAAGTATCTTTTATACCAGCTCCTCTTTTTTCAATTTCTTTATCTTTAAGGGCAGATATAATAAGTCTTAGAGTAAGAACCTTGTCTTTGTCTTGTTTAAGTGCCGATTCTTTCAATTGAGCATTTATCTTATCTAATAAATTCATAAGTTTAAATTACTCTAAATAATTCAATTGCTCAAAAGAAAATATTAGCAACTTGACTGGCGTTTAACTTTTTCATAATGTTCGCCAACTTTTAAATAACTTAAAAGCTCTTAACTCATGGGTTGTATTTGTCTAAAGAAACTAATTTAGAAAATAAATACAAAATTAAAAATTCAATTGATACTAATGCTATTTTAATTCTTGAAGATGGAGAGGAATTTTATGGATTTGGAATTGGTGCTTACGGAATTTCTTCTGGTGAAATATGTTTTAACACTTCAATTACCGGCTACCAAGAAATATTAACTGACCCCTCTTACTCTGGACAAATTATAAATTTTACTTTTCCACACATCGGTAATGTAGGTACTAATAATGAAGATTTTGAAGCTGAAAAAGCCTGGGTTAAAGGTGCAATATTTAGCGCGGAAGTATCTCATTCATCAAATTACCGAGCTTTGGAAAATTTAGATGATTGGTTAAAAAGAAATAGTATCACTGCAATTTATGGGATTGACACTAGAAAACTTACTTTAAAAATAAGAAAATTTGGTCCAAAAAAAGCAACAATAGCTTTTAATGAAAATAATAATCATAATGTCAAAAATCTTTTAGATATTACGAAAAAATTACCAAGTTTAGAAAACTTAGATCTTACTCAAGAAGTTACCTGTAAAAAATCTTATCAATGGGTTGGTAATAAATTATGGAATACCAAAGGTTACGAAATTCAAAAAAATCAAAAATATAATATTGTCGCAATTGATTATGGAATCAAAACTAATATTTTAAGAAACTTTTCTGAACTAGGTTGTAAAGTAATAGTTGTTCCCTCTATAACTTCGTCCAAGGATATACTTGCTTTAAAACCAGATGGAGTTTTTTTATCTAATGGGCCTGGAGATCCTGATCTTACAGGAAAATATGCAATTAAAACCATTCAAGAAATAATATCCGCAGATATTCCAGTATTTGGAATATGCTTAGGTCATCAATTGCTTGCTTTAAGCCTTGGTGCAAAAACAAAAAGAATGCACCAAGGACACAGAGGCGCAAATCATCCAGTTAAAAATTTGATGAATAATAAAGTAGAAATCACAAGTCAAAATCATGGCTTTGAAGTTACAAAAAACAGTTTACCTAAAGATGTTGAGGTTACTCATGTATCTCTTTTTGATACTTCCATTGAAGGTATAAAATCAAAAATCAAACCGGTATTTTCTGTACAATATCATCCAGAAGCATCTCCTGGACCCCATGATAGCAATTATCTTTTTAAAGATTTTATAGATTTAATAAAAAAAAATAAAATTAATGCCTAGAAGAAAAGATATAAAATCAATTTTAGTTATCGGCGCTGGTCCAATAATTATTGGTCAAGCATGCGAGTTCGATTATTCAGGAACGCAAGCATGTAAAGCGTTGAGGTCTGATGGATATAAAATTATCCTAATCAATTCAAACCCAGCAACTATTATGACTGATCCTGACGTTGCTGATAAAACTTATATTGAGCCTATCACTACTGAAATTATTGAAGAAATTATTAAAAAAGAAAAACCGGACGCAATACTACCAACTATGGGGGGGCAAACTGCACTTAATGCGGCCATGGCACTAAAAAAGGAAGGAATACTAAAAAAATATAATATTGAATTAATAGGAGCAAACTCTGAAGCGATAGAGAATGCTGAGGATCGGGAAAAGTTTAAAAAAAATATGACTGATATTGGTCTTGAGTGTGCAAAGTCTATCATTTGTAGATCAATTGAAGATGCAAAAAAAAGTTTAAAATTAATTGGACTGCCCGCAATTATCAGGCCTTCTTTTACACTTGGAGGATCTGGGGGTGGAATTGCCTATACAGAAGAAGAGTATTTAAAAATTATAGCAAATGGTCTTGATCTTTCTCCAACAAAAGAAGTTTTAATTGAAGAGTCTTTATTAGGATGGAAAGAATTTGAGATGGAGGTCGTTAGAGATAAAAACGATAACTGTATAATTATTTGTTCCATTGAAAATGTAGATCCAATGGGGATTCACACTGGTGATTCTATTACTGTAGCTCCAGCATTAACTTTGACTGATAAAGAATATCAGATCATGAGAGATGCTTCTTTTAAATGTATTAGAAAAATTGGAGTTGAAACAGGAGGTTCTAATGTTCAGTTCGCAATCAATCCAAAAAATGGAAGAATGATTATTATTGAGATGAATCCAAGGGTTTCTAGATCTTCTGCACTAGCTTCAAAGGCAACTGGATTTCCAATAGCAAAAGTGGCGGCAAAACTTGCTGTTGGCTATACTTTAGATGAGTTAAAAAATGAAATCACGGGAACAACCCCTGCCTCATTCGAACCGACTATTGATTATGTAGTAACTAAAATTCCAAGATTTGCATTTGAAAAATTCAAAAATACTGAGGCAATATTAGGAACGTCGATGAAATCTGTTGGTGAAGTAATGTCTATAGGAGGAAACTTTAAAGAGTCCATACAAAAAGCATTGTGTTCATTAGAGATTGGACTTGATGGTTTTGATCAATATGAGGAAATAAATATACAGGATTTAAAAAAAAAACTTATAGAAAGGACTCCTCAAAAAATACTTTTTGTAGCAGAGGCCTTTAGGAGAAACTTAAAACTCGAAGAAATTTATCAAATGACAAAAATAGATAAATGGTTTTTAGAGCAAATTCAACAACTGATTATTGTAGAAAATAATATTAAAGATGAGGATGTTCTAAATAGTAAAGAAAAACTACAATATATTAAATCAATAGGTTTTTCAGATAAAAAAATTGCAAAGATTTTAAAAATAAAAAGTAATGATGTCAGGTCTGCTAGGAATAAATTTAAAATTCACCCTATATATAAAAAAATAGATACATGTGCTGGAGAATTTGAATCTAAAACTCCTTACATGTACTCTACTTATGGAAGTAACGATCTAAGTACATGCGAATCTGAACCTACAAATAAAAAAAAAGTTATTATTCTAGGTAGTGGACCAAATAGAATAGGACAAGGGGTAGAATTTGATTACTGCTGCTGTCAAGCAAGTTATGCCTTAAAAGAAATTAATTATGAGACTATTATGATTAACTGTAATCCCGAAACAGTTTCAACAGATTATGACACAAGCGATAGATTGTATTTTGAACCTTTAACTGAAGAGCACGTCATTGAAATAATTAATAAAGAAAAAAATAACGGTTTCCTTTTTGGGGTTATAGTTCAATTTGGAGGTCAGACTCCATTAAAACTTGCAAAATTTATTCATGAAAATAATATTCCAATTTTAGGCACACAACTAAAATCTATTGATCTTGCTGAGGATAGAGAAAAATTTAAAAATTTTGTAATTAAAGAAGAGTTGCTTCAGGCTGAAAGTGGACTTGCAAGATCTGAGTCTGAGGCAATTGAAATCGCAAAAAAAATAAATTTTCCAGTTGTAATCAGGCCTTCTTATGTTTTAGGCGGCAGAGCAATGGAAATTGTGTACGATGAAGATCATCTTAAAAAATATATAAAAGAAGCAGTAAAAGTTTCAGGAAAAGATCCTGTTCTAATAGATAAGTTTATTAATGATGCGATTGAAGTTGATGTTGATGCTATTTGCGATGGTTCGGAAGTATTTATTGCAGGTATAATGGAACATATTGAAGAAGCAGGAATTCATTCTGGAGATTCTGCATGCTGCATTCCTCCATATTCACTTAAACAGAATATTATTGATGAAATTTCAAAACAAACAAAAAAAATTGCCTTTGGTTTAAAAGTCTTAGGACTTTTAAACATTCAATTTGCCATAAAAGATGATCGAGTTTATGTCCTAGAAGTAAACCCAAGGGCTAGCAGAACTGTTCCCTTTGTTGCTAAATCTATTGGAATTGCAGTTGCAAAAATTGCAACTAAAGTAATGACCGGTTTAAAATTAAAAGATCTAAATTTAAATAAAAAAAACCATAAGTTATATTCTGTTAAAGAAGCTGTGTTTCCTTTTAACAAGTTTCCAAATGTAGATACGTTATTGGGACCTGAAATGAAATCAACTGGAGAGGTTATGGGGATTGATAAAACCTTTGGCCTTGCTTTTGCCAAAAGTCAATTTGCAACTGGTAATAAAATACCAAAATCTGGCATTGCTTTTTTATCTGTGAAAAAAGAAGATAGAAAATATATTTTAAAAATTGCACAAGAACTTAAAAAATTAGGATTTACTATTCTAGGAACCTCAGGAACTTCTGATTTTTTAAATTCATCAGGAGTTGATTGTAAAAAGATAAATAAAGTTATGGAAGGAAAACCTCATATCGAGGACTCTCTTAATGAAAAAAAAATTTCTTTAGTCATAAATACATCTCAAGGTAAGCAATCTATTAAAGATTCTTTTTCACTTAGAAGAGCAGCACTCACAAGTGGCACCCCCTACTACACGACTATTGCTGGAGCCAATGCAATTACTGAAGCTATTAAATCTTTAAAAAATTCTAAATTTGAAGTTCTTGCTTTACAGGATATTAATTAATTTACTTTCCAATCAGTCTCAAATGTTACATAATTTACTTGAAGACATCTTCTGTCTCTTTTTATCTCTTTTTTTTCTAATCCATGCCAAGTGTCAGGGCCGCTTGTAAAAACATATCCATAATTATTTTTATAAGGAACAGTTTTTACTAACTTTAAATTCTTATCATAAAAATCTGTGCCTAACTCTTCAGACTCATAATTATTTGGATTTGCAAATAATAGGCAGGACATTAATTTTTCTTTAATATCACAATGAGGCTTAAGCCAAAAACCAACTCTATCAGCAATAATCTCAACTCGCACGTAAGCTTTTGTTAAATCTTTTTTGATTTTGGAACCTACATATTTTGCTGTTTCCATCTTACATAGTTCATCAATAAATTTTTTTAAATGTGGGTAGTCTTTATAATTATCCTTTGTAACAAATTCTCTTATCTTCCCTGCTTTGCCACCTGTTGGATCCCCAGATCTATATGCTCCCGCACCTCCATCTACTGCTCTGGTACCGTCAAAATCAATTTTTACTTCTGGTACTTTTGCCTCACAAATCTCTCTTATTTGTTGGTCCGTTAAAGGTTCTGTTAATTCCCAATGATCAAATGGGTAGGTTGAATGTGCTGAATTATTTTGAAATGATTTTAAAAAACTCATTAAATTTAATTTAACCTTTCTTTTATTATTGTTGCAATCCGATTAGTCTCATCTAAAACTGGATATTGCCAATAATCTACATTTTCACCTAGAAATCTAATAATTCCTTTTTCTCTAAAGCTATTAAGAAAATACTTAAATCGATTATTCTTTCTCTTTGTATTCATTTTAGCCACAAATATTGGCTTTTGTGTGATCGCACACTCAGAAATCATTGAAGTAGAGTCGCAAGTTACAACAATTATTCTGGATAGCTTAAGTGCTGATAAATAAAATTCTTTGCTCACAAAATCAATAATGACTGCAGAATTTAAAAAAAACTTTTTTGCAAAATCAATAATATTATCCGGCGTTCTTCTTGATCTAATAAGAATTAGTTTAAACCCTTTGTCTAAAAAACTACTCTTTAATAATAAAAAAATATTCCCAAGATCAATCTCATTAAAATCATAATACCTATTAGGACCTCCTAAGATTAAAGAAACAATCTTATCTTTTTCTGATAAATTATATTTCGAAAAAAAATTATTACTATTATCTACCTCTTGTTTTGTAATATAATGAAGGGCTCCAAATGTACTTAATACGTTTTTTCCATTTATTTGATCATGCTCTGGAGCAACAATTAAATCAAAATTTGAAAAATTTATCTTAGGATTTTGAATATGAATACTAAATAAATTTTTATTATTTCTTTTTAAAAACAAAGAGGAAATAACGCTATTTTTCCCACATGAAATAAGAACTTGATTTTCTATTTGATCTGGAATTTTTCCGTCTACTACAGACCTGCTAACAGGAACTAAATTTATAGGAAAATATCTCCATGGTCTTTTTAGACTCACAAAACAATGATTAAAATCTAATTTTAAAGCCTTAGCTAAACCTTCTGCTTGGCTCACCATACCATGAGCGCCTTCGGTTAATAATAATGCTTTAAAATATCTCATTGTTTAAAACAATAATTAAATATAAGTATTATTAGTTAAAATCTACAATGAATGTTCATAAGACTCATAAACTAGTTATTATTGGATCCGGGCCAGCTGGTTATACGGCGGCTATTTATGCTGCAAGAGCTATGCTTGAGCCAATTTTAATTGCAGGCTCACAACCAGGTGGTCAATTAACCATCACTACAGATGTTGAAAATTTTCCAGGATTTGCAGATGTCGTTCAAGGGCCATGGTTAATGGAACAAATGAAAGAACAAGCCACGAAAGTTGGAACAAAATTTATTGAAGATCATATTTCTAAAGTTAATTTAAATAAAAAACCTTTTGAAATAATTGGAGACTCGGGAACACATTATTTTTCGGAAAGTATAATTATTTCAACTGGCGCTCAAGCAAGATGGCTTAATTTGGAGTCTGAGGAAAAATATAAAGGATTTGGCGTATCTGCATGCGCAACTTGTGATGGCTTTTTTTACAAAAATAAAGACGTCGTAGTAGTTGGCGGAGGAAACTCTGCGGTCGAAGAGTCATTGTTTTTAACCAATTTTGCAAAAAAAATCACTCTTGTTCATAGAAAAAGTGAATTAAGGGCTGAAAAACTATTACAAAAAAAATTATTTTCAAATCCTAAAATTAATGTCATTTTTGATAGCGTTATTTCAGAAATCATCGGAACAGAGAACCCTAAAGGTGTAACCGCTGTGAAATTAAAAAATCTAAAAAATAATTCAGTAACAGAATTACAAACACATGGTCTTTTTGTTGCAATAGGACACGATCCAGCAACAGGGTTATTCAAGGGGCAAATTAATATGGATAATGGTGGTTATATAATAACTCAGCCTGACTCTACCAAAACAAATGTGCCCGGAGTATTCGCTGCTGGTGATGTTAAAGATAAAATTTTTAGGCAGGCTGTCACTGCGGCTGGAACAGGTTGCATGGCCGCATTAGAGGCTGAAAAATATTTATCTAATCATTAATATTATTTTAAACTTTCACAAAAACTTTTAATTTTTAATAACGCCTTCTCTAAAATTTGCATTGAGGTCGCATAGGAAACTCTAAAATAACCTTCAAGACCAAATGCCGAGCCCTGAACAATTGCAACGCCCGTTTCTTCTAATAAGAAAGTTGCAAAATCAGTGTCATCTTTAATAATTTGTCCACTTAAAGTTTTTTTAAACATTAATTTTTTACAATTTGGAAAGACATAAAATGCTCCTTGTGGATTAACACATGTTAATCCTTTGATATTATTAAATGCATTAACGACAAAATCTCTTCTCTTTTTAAATTCAAGAGCCCTAGGATTTATAAAGCTTTGATCTCCATTGAGGGCCTCAACTGCAGCTGCCTGACTTATGGAAGATGGGTTTGTTGTTGATTGTGATTGAATCTTTTGGATTGCTTTTATTAAATTTTTTGGTCCAGCACCATATCCAATTCTCCATCCTGTCATCGCATAGGATTTGCTAACGCCATTAACTATTAAAGTTCTGTCTTTTAAAGAATTTTCAATTTCAAGAATACTAATGAATTTTGAGTCATTTTTATTTTTATCCTGATAATAAATATGCTCGTAAATATCATCACTTAAAATATTTACATGTTGGTATTTTTTTAAAATTACAGCCAGTTCATTTAATTCTGATCTTGAATAACACATCCCGGTTGGATTACCTGGAGAATTTAAAATAAACCATTTCGTATTCTTGGTGATAGATTTATCAAGTTGTTCCGGTGAAATTTTAAAATTACTTTGCTCGTCGCACTCTACAAATTTTGGTGTTCCCCCAGCCAACAAAACTATATCTGGATAAGAAACCCAATAAGGCGCTGGAATTATAACTTCATCTCCAGGATTTATAGTAGCAATTATAGAATTATAAATTACCTGCTTTCCGCCGGTACCGACTGTAATATTGTCTAGATCAAAATTTAAATTGTTTTCTCTTTTAAATTTTTTAATAACAGCTTTTTTTAACTCAGGCGTACCATCGACGGTGGTATATTTGGTCTGGCCATCTCTAATTGCTTTAATTGCCGCACTCTTAATATTGTCTGGAGTGTCAAAATCTGGTTCCCCAGATGCTAAAGCAATCACTTCTCTTCCACTTTCTTTTAACAATCTAGCTTTCTGCGTAATTGCAATTGTAGGAGATTCTTTTATTCTCGATAAAGAAGTTGATAATATAGACATCTAAATTAATTATATTTTGGAATATGCAAAATCTTTTACAAACTAATATATTAGATAAATCAAATGCAAAAGAACTTTCTTCTAATAAATTAGAAGGGGGAAAAAAATTTCAACTAATAACTGAATACACTCCCGCTGGCGACCAGCCAAAGGCTATCTCTTTTTTAAAAACAGAAATATTAAACAAGAAAAAAAATCAAGTTTTACTTGGCGTGACTGGTTCTGGAAAAACTTTCACAATGGCTAAAATCATTGAAGAGTTAAATCGTCCAGCTTTAATACTTGCTCCAAACAAAACTTTAGCTGCACAATTATATGGGGAAATGAAAAATTTTTTTCCCAATAATGCAGTTGAATATTTTGTTTCTTATTATGATTACTACACGCCCGAAGCTTACGTTCCAAGATCGGACACTTATATAGAAAAAGAAGCTTCTATAAATGAACAGATAGATAGAATGAGACATTCGGCTACCAGATCGCTCTTGGAAAGAGATGATGTAATTATTGTTTCAAGTGTTTCTTGTATTTACGGATTAGGATCTGTCGACTCTTATAGTAAAATGACTTTAGTTTTTAAAAAAAACGAGAGTTATGAAAGAGAAAAAATTATTAAAGGACTAGTTGAACTACAATATAAAAGAAATGACCAAAATTTTTATAGAGGAACTTTTAGAGTCAGAGGTGAAAATATAGAAATTTTTCCATCTCATTATGAGGACGAAGCATGGAGAATTACAATTGAGGATAATAAAATAACTCAAATAAAATCTTTTGATCCATTAACTGGAGCTGACAATAAAGAAATTAATTTAATAAAATTATACGGAAATAGCCACTATATTACTCCAAGACCAACGGTAGAAAAAGCAATTAAAGAAATAAAAAAAGAATTAATTGTTACTCTAGAAAAATTTAGAAATGAAAAAAAACTTTTAGAAGCCCAAAGACTAGAGGAAAGAACTAGATACGATCTTGAAATGATAGAAGCCACGGGAAGTTGTGCTGGAATAGAAAACTATTCTAGATTTTTATCTGGAAGAGATGCCGGCGAGCCCCCTCCAACATTATTTGAATATCTTCCTGACAACTGTTTGGTATTTGTTGATGAAAGCCATGTTACAATTCCCCAATTAAACGGGATGTACAAAGGAGATTATACTAGAAAAAAAACTTTATCTGATTATGGTTTTAGACTTCCTTCATGCATGGATAATAGGCCGTTAAAATTTGAAGAATGGGATATGATGAGACCTCAAACAATTTTTGTTTCTGCAACTCCAAGTGAATGGGAATTAAAACAAAGTAAAGGAGTTTTTGCAGAACAAATTATAAGGCCAACTGGACTTATTGATCCTCAAATTTTTATTCGTCCTGCAAAAAATCAGGTCGATGATTTATTGAATGAGTGCATTACGGTTTCTAAAAATAATCAAAGAATATTAGTTACTACGCTTACAAAAAAAATGGCTGAGGATTTAACTGAATACCTTGATGAAAATGGAATTAAAGTTCGTTACATGCACTCTGATATTGATACGCTAGAAAGAATAGAAATAATAAGAGACTTAAGACTCGGCATATTTGATGTTTTGATTGGTATTAATCTTTTAAGAGAAGGACTGGACATACCAGAATGTGCTCTTGTTGCAATTTTAGATGCTGATAAAGAAGGTTTCTTAAGATCTGAAAGATCCTTAATACAAACAATCGGAAGAGCAGCTAGGAATATTGATGGCAAAGTTATTTTATATGCAGATAAAGAAACGGAAAGTATTAAAAAGGCTATCAATGAGACTAATAGAAGAAGAACTAAGCAAATAGAATATAATAAAAAAAATAATATAACTGCTCAGTCTATTAAATCAAAAATTAACGACATTTTAGAGGGTGTTTTTGAAAAAGATTACGTTACTTTTGATAACGACATCCCAATAGGCGATAATCTTAAAAAACACTTAAAAATGCTAGAAAAAGAAATGAAAAAAGCTGCCGACAATTTAGAATTTGAGCAAGCAGCAAAAATAAGAGATGAAATTAGAAAACTTCAAGAAAGAGAATTGGAAATTAATATGAGCAGTAAAATAAAAGTTTATAACAACGATGTAAAAAAAGAATTAATTGGACGATCTACTCAGGGCAAAGCTGGAATGATTGCAAAAAAGAAAAGGTAAAATGAATAAGAATATTTTGATTACTGGATCCTCACAAAGAATTGGCAAAGAACTATGTTTATATTTTGCAAAAATGGGATGGAATATTGCTATTCATTTTAATAAATCGAAAAAACAAGCTGAGGTTCTTAAAAAAGAAATTGAAAGTTATGGAGTAAAATGCATTCATATTCAAGGTAATCTTTTAAACACAAAAATAATAAAAAAAATAATCACTTTAGTAAAAAAAAAATTGGGCAATATTGATTGTATAATTAACAATGCTTCTATTTTTAACAATGATAGTATTTTAAATTTTAATGAAAAAAGTTGGAATGAACATTTAAAAATTAATCTTTTCGCCCCAGCTACTCTTATTAAAGAATTTTCTAAAATTAAAAATTTATCTGGAGATAAATCTATTATAAACATTCTTGATCAAAGAATATTTAAACTAACTCCATATTTCTTTTCATATACTATTAGCAAAACAGGGTTACACACTTTGACAAAAACTACGGCTATGAAATTAGCCCCCAACATTAGAGTGAATGCGATAGCTCCTGGTCCTGTCTTTAAAAATAAAAGACAAACTCAAAAACATTTTAATAAGCAATCAAAAAATACTTTGCTAGGCAAGTCTGTTAAAATTGAAGATATATGTAAAACCGCCTATCTTTTAGCAAATAGTGAAACAATTACTGGTCAAGTAATTGCTGTAGATAGTGGACAAAGTCTGAATTGGAAAACTCCAGATATTATTGGGATAAATGAATAAGACAAATATAATAAAAATTTTAGATTATAAAAAAAATATTAAATCTAAAGAAATAATCTTTATCAAAAACTATACTTGCAAAGCAATTATAGGTTACCATGCTTTTGAAAAAGTAAAACCTCAAAAGTTAAGATTTAATGTAGAAATTTTAAGTAAAAAAAAAAAAGTGATTGATGGGAAACTTAATTCGGTCATTAATTACGAAGAAATTATTAACAAAATAAATTTTTTTTTAAAAAAAAAATATAACTTTCTAGAATCTTTCGCAAATGACTTTATTTATGAAATTTTTAAAAATCAAAATATTCTTAATATTAAAATAAAAATTGAAAAACTAAATATCATTAAAAATACAGAATCTGTTGGAATAGAATTTTTTAAAACAAAAAATGATTATGAAAAACCTTGAGCAAGGCAGAAAAATCATTAAAAATATAATTCAATTTTTACCTAATGGTCCTGGTGTTTATAAAATGCTAGATGACAAAAATACCATTATTTATGTAGGAAAGGCAAAGAACTTACCTAATAGAATTAATAGTTATATTTCATCTTCTTATTTGCCTATCAGGACAGAAAGAATGATTTCTAGTACAAAAAATTTAGAATTCATTTCAACACAAAACGAAGCCGAGGCCTTACTGCTAGAAGCTAACTTAATAAAAAAAAATCAGCCTCGATATAATATATTATTAAAAGATGATAAATCTTTTCCCTATATTCAGCTAAGAAAATCACATAAATTTCCACAATTAACTAAATTTAGAGGCAAACAAAATAAAAATGATATTTTTTTTGGTCCTTTTGCATCATCTGGAGCAGCTGGATGGGCAATAAAAACTTTGCAAAAAGTATTCTTGTTGAGAGTTTGTGATGACTCAATTTTTAACAATAGAAAAAGGCCGTGTATTTTACATCAAATTAAAAGATGCTCTGCGCCGTGTACAAACGAAATCAGTGAAGAAGATTACAATAAACTTGTTGTAGACAGTATTAATTTTTTAAATGGAAAATCAGCTCTTATACAAAAAAAACTTTCTAAAGAGATGGAAATTGAAAGCAAAAAATTTAGCTATGAAAAAGCAGCAACAATTAGAGATAGAATTAAAGCATTAACTCAAATTCAATCATCACAACAAATAAATAAAAATAATTTTAATAATGCTGATTTAATTGTCGAATTTCAAAAAAATAATATTACGTGCATTGAAGTATTTTTTTATAGATCGAAACAAAATTGGGGTAATCAAGCTTTTTTTCCTAAACACGATAAAGACGATAATATAGACGATATTATTTATTCATTTTTAATACAATTTTATGAAAATAAAATACCGCCAGCAGAAATTATTTTAAGTAAAAAAATTAAGGATTTAGATTTAATAAAAGCAGCTTTAGAAAAAAAATATAATAAAAAAATTAATATAAAAACTGCAAAAAATAATATTGAAAAACTTTCAATAAAATTAGCTATTAAAAATGCACAATTAGCTTTAGATAAAAAACTTTTAGAGAATGAAAATAATGATCATTTTTTATCCTTAATTAATAAAGAGTTTAATTTAGGTTTTAATCCGAACTTGATTGAGGTTTACGATAATAGTCATATCCAAGGGCTTAATGCTGTTGGGTCTTTTGTAGTATTTGGAAAAAATGGATTTATTAAAAGAAAATACAGAAAATTTAACATAACAAAAACAAATATTAATCCTGGGGATGATTATGGAATGTTAAAAGAGGTTCTTTCCAGAAGATTTGCTAAAATTAAATCAAATAATGAAGATGAGTCTCCTGATTTAATTATAATTGATGGTGGCAAAGGTCATTACAATGCCGCTAGAAAAGTTTTAGATGAATTAGGACATTTCAATCTCAATATGATGGCGATTGCAAAAAGTGAAAGAAGAAATCAAGGAGATGAAACTTTTTATTATAACAATAGAGAAATAAAAATTCATAATAACGTATTGTTATTTTTCCTACAAAGGTTGCGAGATGAAGCTCACAGATTTGCAATCTTTTCACACAGGGTTAATAGAAAAAATACTTTTAGCCAATCTGCACTTGATAATATTGAGGGGATTGGAAAAACAAGAAAAAAATTACTTTTAAATCACTTTGGATCTGTAAAATTAATAGAGAGCGCAAGCATTGAGGATATGAAAAAAATAAGTGGAATAAGTGATTTTGTTGCAAATAAAATTTATAATTTTTTTAATAAAAATAGCTTAATGTCAAAAAAATGAAAATTCCTAACATCTTAACCATTGGTCGAATTCTAATTGCACCAATATTAGTAGTTATCTTCTATTTTCCTGGAGAACTAAGTGATTGGTTGTCTTGCATTGTATTTGTAATAGCCGCCTTTACTGATTATCTCGATGGGTTGTTTGCAAGATTATATAAGCAACAATCAAAGTTTGGCGAATTACTAGATCCAATTGCAGATAAAGTTTTAGTTGCAACAGCCCTTGCGCTTTTATTAATGAGTCAAACTATAAAAGGTATTCATGTAGTTGCGGCAATTATAATAATAACAAGAGAAATTTTAATTTCAGGGTTAAGAGAATTTTTAGCAAAAGCAAAAATTTATATTCCGGTAACGAGCTTATCTAAAGGCAAAACCGTAATACAAATGGTAGCTATTTCTATTTTATTAGCCGGTAACAGTGGTGATAAATTTTTATTTAATTATGGAATTGAATTAGGAATATATTTACTTTGGATGTCTGCAATATTAACACTTTGGACAGGGTATGCTTACTTAAGAAAGGGAATAGATCTTATTGATTAATTATTGTTAATTTTTATTAACTAGTTTTGAATAATTATCATCTAACTTCTTAATTATATCGACCACAGAAAACTTAATATCTCCAATCTGAGATACTGGCGTCACTTCGGCTGCAGTGCCAGTTAAAAAACACCCATCAAATGTATTAAGTTCATCGAGTTTTATTTTTCTTTCTAAAACTTTAATCTGAAGTTGTTTTGCAATTTCTATAATTGATCTTCTGGTAATTCCGTCTAAAAAAGAATCTGCTATTGGGGTGTGAATCTCATTATTATTAGTTTTAGTAAAAAAAATATTTGCACCAGTGGCTTCTGCAATATTACCTTGATAATCCATCATTAAAGCATCATGATAACTTTTTTTTTCTGCCTCATGTTTGGATAAAGTTGAAATCATATATAGACCTGAAGCTTTTGTATCCCATGGTATGCAATCTGGTGGTGGTTTTTTCCATTTAGAAATGTCCAATCTAATTCCTTTAATTTTAATTTGCGGATCAAAATAAGAACCCCACTCCCAAGTTGCTATAGCTAAATGAATCTTACTTTTCTGAGCAGATATTGCCATCATTTCACTTCCTCTCCAAACAACTGGTCTCACGTAACCATTCTGAACACTCTGTGCAAAAATAATTTCTTTGCATGCATTATCTATTTGTTCAGCTGAATAAGGAATCTTCATACCCATTCTATCTGCTGAATAAATCAATCTATTTGTGTGTTCCCTTAACTTAAAAATTTCTCCGTTATAGACTCTTTCGCCTTCAAACACGCAGCTAGCATAATGAAGTCCATGACTCAGAATATGTAAATTAGCTTCTTTCCAATCAACTAATTTACCATTGTGCCAAATTTTTCCTGATCTTTTATCAAAAGGGACTAGGTCCATTAGAGTAAATAATTATTAAAATTGTATTGGTAAATAAGTAAAGTAGATATGTCAATAAAACTGACATACAATAAAATTTTAAAATGAAAGATCTTTTATATTTAAGAGAAAAAAGTTTAAAAGAAATTTTAGAACTGATTTTTCAAGCTTACATAGACTCTTATTCTGATCCTAGCGAGGTATTAAAAAAAAATTCATTTGGTAGAGCTCATCACAGGTTGCTTTGCATTATAGAAGGAAGTCCAAATATTACTATTGCTGATATATTAAGAAAATTGAAAATTACTAAACAAAGTTTAAGTAGAGTTCTTCAAGATCTTATAAAAAAAGATATTATATCACAAAAAAAAGGCACAAAGGACGCTAGACAAAGAGAATTAGTTCTAACAGAAAAAGGAATTAAGCTTTGTCATGAAATATATAATAAGCAAAAAAAAAGAATAATTAATGCCCTTAAAAATTCAAGTTCAGATGAAGTTTCAAATTTTAAATCAATAATGAAAAAGATAATTTATGGATAATTCAAAAATACACATTTTAATTATTGATGATGATGAAAAAATTAGAGATTTATTAAAACAATATTTAAAAAATAATAATTTTTTCGTATCTACGGCGATCAACGCTTCTGATGCGGAGGAGAAGTTAAAAATTATCAAATTTGATTTGGCAATTATTGATATAATGATGCCTGGCAAGGACGGTTTGCAACTTACGAAAGAAATTAGAGAAAAAATTGATCTTCCTATAATTCTTCTTACCGCAAAAGGCGAGCCTGAGGATAGAGTGAGAGGATTAGAATTGGGAGCAGAGGATTATTTGCCCAAACCTTTTGAACCTAAAGAACTTTTATTAAGAATTAAAAATGTAATAAAAAGAATAAAAAAAAATAAGCATGTAATAACTTCAATTAAAATAGGAAAGGCCCACGTAAATATTAAGAAAATGGAGATTCAAAAAGAAAAGAAAATAATTAAAATTAATGCTAGTGAAAAGATCCTTTTAGAAAATATGATCAGTTCTGCAGGAAAAATATTTTCTAGGGAAGAGATATCAAAAATTACAAATCTAACCCAAGAAAGAAGTATAGATGTATTGGTTACAAGACTTAGACAAAAGATTGAACCTGACCCTAAAAATCCAAAATACCTTCAAACAGTTAGAGGAACAGGATACGTTTTATGGCTAGACTGAAATGTTAAGAAAAATATTTCCCAAAACTTTACTTTTTAGATCCTTATTAATTATAGTGGTCCCAATTATACTTATTCAAGTTGTAATTGGCGCTGTTTTTTTTGATAGTATTTGGTTTAAAACCAATAGAGGATTGGTAAGAGGCGCCACAAACGAAATTAACACATTTTTAGCTCTCTATCCTGAATTCAAGCAAAAAAATAAAGTTAATGAATTAATTAACACATTTAAAAATAACACTGGGCTAATAGTTTCAATCAAAAAAGAAACTCAACAACTACCATCTGCAAATGCAGTTAAGTGGTACAGCTTATATGATAAAATTGTTACGGAAGAGTTTTCGGATAAAATAAAAAATCCATATTGGCATAACGTAAGATTTGATAGCTCAAACATTCAAGTATTAGTAATGCTAAATAAGAATGAAATTATTGAATTTTTAATAGCTAAATCAAAAATAAGGTCGACATCAGGAAGAATATTTGCGCTTTGGATTACTATTCCTTCATTTATATTTCTAATTATTTCAATAATATTTTTGCGTAATCAAATAAGACCTATTGTTCACCTATCTCGAGCTGCAGAAAAATTTGGTAAGGGACAATTTGATATTGATTTTAAAATTTCTGGTGCTCTTGAAATTAGACAAGCCTCTTATGAATTTGAAAAAATGAAAAGAAGAATTTTAAAACACATTAGTCAAAGGACAGCAATGTTATCAGGTATTAGCCATGATTTAAAAACGCCTCTCACACGACTAAAATTACAAATTGAACTTTTAAATAAAAATCAAAAATTAAATTCTTTAAAGGAAGAAATCAATGAAATGGAAAAAATGATTAATGAATATCTCGATTTTGCAAGTAATCAATATTCACAACCTTTGGAAAAATTTAATATTTTTCAAGTAATTCAAAATTTAATTGATAAGAGTTTTAAAAAAAATATCAAAATAAATAGTCCTAAAAACTTAATATTTTCTGGAAGAAAAAACCTTATAAGAAGATGTATTGCTAATATTATAAATAACTCTCAAAAATATGCTGAAAATATTTTAATTACTTGTAAAAAAATCAAAAATACTACTCTAATTACTATTGATGACGACGGTCCGGGAATTGAAGACGAACACAAAGATAAAGTATTTCGGCCATTTTATAGAATTGATAAATCAACAGCTTTTAAGGACAGTAATTTTGGGTTGGGTCTTTCGATTGTGGAAGATATCGTTAATTCTCATGGCGGGACCGTGAAATTATTTAATAATCCAAAAGGTAAAGGCTTACGAGTTCTTTTATCTTTTCCCAACTAGTTTTTTTAATTTTTGTATTTCTAGTTTTAGCTTATTAATTTTATTTTTTATCTCTTCTAAATCGCTGCTAAGTGAATTATTTAATTGATTAATATTTTTTTCTTTTTTAAACTGAATAAGATTTCTTATTTCTTGCTTGATATCTTTTGTAGTTAAAAGACTTATTTGAAATAAATTTGTTAAATTATTAATAATTTTTTTATAATTAATCATATATTCTTCCTGGTAATATAGTTATAAATAATTTTGAGATTATTTAAATGTATATTCACAATCTAAATCCCGTCATAATTAATTTTGGT
>Ga0247835_1000429_pt1 | contig 60385 bp, 41 predicted proteins | sample LaCtaG_3_FD_189912 | JGI IMG/M metagenome (GOLD analysis project Ga0247835, IMG submission 189912) | Freshwater microbial communities from meromictic Lake La Cruz, Castile-La Mancha, Spain - LaCruzMarch2015_13.5m | ecosystem: Environmental > Aquatic > Freshwater > Lake | place: Spain: Castile-La...
GCCCAACTCTATGCGGACCCGCGGGAGCGCGAGCGCTTGCGGGGTTTGCTGGCGCAGCAGGATGCGCTGACCGGGTTCGAGACCCGGTTACGGCGGCTGGACGGGGTGACCCGCTGGGTCTCCATCAATGCCACGGTGGTGCGTGATCCGGCGGGGGCCATCGTCCTGTACCAGGGCGCCATGATGGATATCGACGACCGCAAGCGCGCCGAGCAGTCGCTCGGCGTCGCCCTGACCAAGTACAAGACGCTCTTCGACAACCTGCCGCTCGGCCTGACCGTGACCGATGCCGTGGGTGCCATTCTCGAAACCAACCCGTGCGCCGAGACCCTGCTCGGCATCCCCACTGCGGAGCAGCGTCAACGCCGCCTCGATAGCCCCGCCTGGCGGATCCTGCGCGCTGATGGGACCCCGATGCCGCCCGCCGAGTACCCCGGCACGCGGGCGCTCCAGACCCGTGAGGGGCTGCATCACTCGGAGATGGGTGTGGTCAGGCCGGATGCGACGGTGACCTGGATCGAGGTCACCGCCGCCCCCTTGCCGCTGCCGGGCTACGGCGTGGTCATCGCCTACAGCGACATCACCGACCACCGCTACGCCGAGCTGGCGCGCGACGCGGTCAGCGCCGTGGTCAGTCTGGCGGTCGCGGCGGAGTCCGCGGATGGATTCTACCAGGCCGTGCCCCAGACCCTGGCGCACCGGCTGGGGTTCCCGATCGTCGTCATCGAGACCTATGATGCGGCGCGGGCCGAGATGGTGTTCGTCGGCGCCGTCGGCGTCGGCGTCGGCGACGGGGCACCGCTGCGCGTCCCCGTGGATCAGACCCTGTCCGGGCTGGTGGCGACGCGCGGCGAGGCCCTGGTGGAGTTGGATGCCGGCCACCGTCCCGAGTACCGGTTTGCGGCCCTGCGGGCGCTGGGCGTCGTGACCTTCGCGTGTGTGCCCCTGCGGTCACGGGAGCGGTTGCGGGGGACCCTGGCGATTGCCGACACCGCGCGCCGCCCGGAGGCCCGGCGCCTGCTGGCGGCGCTATGCACCATCGCCGACACCGCCGCCGATGCGATCGAGCGCCTTGAGACCCAGGCGGCGCTGCGCGCGAGCGAGCGCAATTACCGCGGTCTGGTCGAGAACCTGGACGCCGGGGTGGTCGTGCATGGTCCGGACACGCAGGTCCGGTTCGCCAATCCCATGGCCGCCCGGCTGCTGGGTCTGACCGCCGAGCAGATGCGCGGCAAGGCGGCCATCGACCCGGCCTGGTGCTTCATTCGGGAAGACGGTTCGCGGATGCCGCAGGCGGAGTATCCGGTCAACCGTGCCCTGGCGGCCGGTGAGCCGCTGCGGCAACTGAACCTGGGCATCCTGCGGCCCGACCGCGCCGTTCCGACCTGGGTCCAATGCGAGGCCCATCCGCTGCTCGATGACCAGGGGGCGGTCCGGCGGATCGTCGTCACCTTCTTTGACATCACTGAGCGGGTCCAGGCGGAGGCCGATCTGCGGGCGCGCGAGTCGCTCCTGCGCGCGGTCGTCGACAACGTACCGTTCGAGTTCTGGGCGCGCGACCGTGACGGCTATTGTGTGATTGAAAACGGTCCCCTGGTCGCGCACTGGGGCAGCATCCTGGGACGGCGCCCGGACCAGACCGGGGTGAGCGCGTCGGACCTGGCCCTCTGGCAGGCCAACAATGCCCGCGCCCTGGCGGGGGAGGTGGTCGACGAGGAGGTCGAATATCGCGTCAACGATGAGTCGCGCATCTTCCAGAACATCATCGCCCCGATCCGCAGCGGCGCCGAGGTCCTGGGTATCCTCGGGATCAACATCGACATCACCGAGCGCAAGCGGGCCGAGGCGACCCTGCGCAAGAGCCAGGCCTTGCTCAATGAGATGGGCCGGATCGCCAGGATCGGCGGCTGGGAACTGGACGTGGCAACCGGCGCGCAGGTGTGGACCGAGGCCGTTTATCAGATCCACGAGTTGGACTTGAGCTTCACCCCCGATTTGGAGACCGGTGTCAGTTTCTATGCGCCGGGGTCCCGCCCCTTGATTGAACAGGCCGTGCAAGGTGCCATCGACCACGCCGAACCCTTTGATCTGGAGGTCGAATTAGTAACCGCCAAGGGCCACCACCGGTGGGTTCACGCGCTCGGCAGGCCCATTGTGGAGCAGGGTAAGACCGTCGCGCTGTCCGGCATCTTCCAGGATATCAGCGCCCGCAAGGAGGCCGATCTCGAGTTGGAGCGCCACCGCCGGCACCTGGAATCGCTGGTCGACTACCGGACCCGGGAGTTGCGTGAGGCACGCGACGCCGCCGAGGCGGCCAACCGGGCCAAGAGCGCCTTCCTGGCCAACATGAGTCACGAGATCCGCACCCCGATGAATGCGATCATCGGGCTGACCCACCTGCTCCAGCGCGAGGTCCCGGCCCCCCGGGCCCAGGACCGGTTGGCCAAGGTGGGGGAGGCGGCCCGGCGGTTGCTCGGTATCCTCAATGACGTTCTCGACCTGTCCAAGATCGAGGCCGGCCGGGTCACGTTGGAGGCGCTCGATTTTCCGCTGAGTCCGGTCTTGGACGGTGCCCTGAACCTGTTCGCCGAGCAAGCGGCGCAGCAGGGCCTGCGACTCGCCATCGACGTGGACCCCGGGGTCCCGGCCTACCTGCACGGCGACCCCCTGCGCCTGGGGCAGATGGTCACGAACTATGTGGGCAACGCCGTCAAGTTCTCGCCCCAGGGCGAGGTCCGGGTGCGGGCCAGCGTGGCGCAGGAGGACGCCGCCGGCCTCACCCTGCGCATCGAGGTGGTGGACCAGGGCATCGGGCTTGCGGCGGCGCAGCAGGCGCGGCTGTTCCAGCCCTTCGTCCAGGCGGACAGCTCCACCACCCGCGAGTACGGCGGCACCGGCCTGGGCCTGGTCATCGTCGCGCGCCTGGCCGCCCTGATGGGCGGGGAGGTCGGCGTGGTCAGCAGCCTCGGGGCGGGCAGCACCTTCTGGTTCACCGTCTGCCTGGGCCGGCCGACGGCTGCACTGCCGGGCGCCGCCGGGCCGCTCCAGGAGGAGACGGCCGAACAGGCGCTGATCCGCAACCAGTGTGGCGTGCGCCTGCTGCTGGCCGAGGACGAGCCGGTCAATCAGGCGGTCACCTGCGACCTGCTGGCCGATGTGGGTCTGGTCGTGGAGGTGGTGGACAATGGCCGCGACGCCGTGGAGCGCGTGCGCAACGGCGACTATGCGCTGGTGCTGATGGACGTGCAGATGCCGGTCATGGACGGGCTGGAGGCGACCCGGGCAATCCGGCAACTGCCCGAGCGGGCCGCGCTGCCGATCCTGGCCATGACCGCGAGCGCCTTTGCGGACGATCGGCAACGCTGCCTGGACGCCGGGATGAACGACCACATCAGCAAGCCGGTGGAGCCGGACCGGCTCTACGCCACCCTGTTGCGCTGGCTGCCGCCCGGACTCGGCGGGTCACCGGCCGCGCCGTCGGCACCTGGCCCGGAGGCGGCGTCCTGGGAGTGGGACCGGGTGCGGGAGGTCTTGGGCCGGCTGGAGTCCTTCCTCGCCGAGGACGACACCAGGGCCGCGGCGCTTTGGTTCGAGCATGGACCCCTGATGATGGCGGTGCTGGGTGCGGACGCCGCGCGCCTGGCCCGGGAGATCGAGCGCTTCGATTACGACGAGGCGCTCAAGACCCTGCGCGGTTACCTGGAGAGCCTGCCGCCGCCGAGCCCATGATTCTGCAATCGACCATTGCTCACGCAAAGACGCCAAGAACGCAAAGAAGAACCGACATCGGCACGCGTTGCTCCCGTCACCCGGCAGGTCCGTGCGTCAGAGATATCGCATTGAAAAACTTTGCGTCTTTGCGTCTTTGCGTCTTTGTGTGGATTGGATGCGTCCTCCAGGGTGATCGGCAAACCCGGCGGCCGTGTCTCAGCGCCAGCCCGGCGGTACCCAGGGCTGCCAGGGGCCGCCCGGCAGCGCCGGGTAGGGGGCGTAGCGTGGTCCGCCATACCCGTAGCCGGCAGTGGCCGGGTAGGCCGGCGCATATCCCCGGTCATACCAGGGCGGGACCATCCGCGCCCGTGGTGGATAACCGGCCCAGGGTCCGGTGGTCCCCGCCGCGGCGCGCGGGCGGTCGCTCTGCGGCCTGGCGATCGGCGGCTGCGGGCGCTGTACTGCCGCCGTCTCGGCGGGCCGCCTGACCGCTGGGGCGGCGGGTGTCGGTACCGGGATCGGAGCGGCTGCGGCCGGGGCCGCTGCCGGGGCGGGTCTGGCGGCCGGCGACTGCGGGCGCTGCACCGCTGCCGTCTCGGCGGGCCGCCTGACCGCTTGGACGGCGGGTGTCGGCACCGGGGGCGGGGCGACCGCGGCGACCGGGGCCGCTGGCGCTGCCGGTGCGGCGGCCGGCGCCTGCGGGCGCGGCACCGCCGCCGTCTCGGCGGGCCGCCTGACCGCTTGGGCGGCGGGTGTCGGCACCGGGGCCGGTGCGGGCCGGGCGGCCGCGGCGGCGACCGGGACGGCTACCGGGGCCGCTGCCGGGACGGGGGATGGTGCGGCTGGAGCCGGGGGCGTGGCGACCACCGGCGGTGTCGTCGGCGGGGCCACCGGCCGACGCGCGGCCACCGGGGCGGCGGGCGCCGCGTCGGCGACCGGCGAGGCCGTCGTCGGCGCGGTCGGCCGGGTCGAACCCTCTTGCTTGACCGACCCGACGGGCGCCAGGCGGGTCGCCAGCGTGGCCGGGTCCGGTGCGGGTGGTTGCTGGTTGCGATTGGACCAGACCTGGAACATCGCGGCCGTGGTCACGATGGCGACCAACCAGACCGTGAGTCGGCCCAGGTCGGTACCTTTGCGGGGAACAGGGGCGTCTGCGACAGACATAGGCACTCCTAGAACGTGCGAGCGAGTGGGTGCCCCGCCGGGCGGGGCTCAATGAAACTGCGTGGGGCACCAAAGTCTGCACGTCGGCGCGGCCGGACGCAAACCCGGTGCACGCGGCGGGTGTGAGCAAAACCGGTGTGGGTCGGTCGCCGCGCGGCCTGTAGGATGGGTAGAGCGCAGCGAAACCCATCGTTTGCGCTTGTCCAGTCTCCTCAGCCCGGGGCGCTGGCCGCGGCCGTCGTTCGCCACAGCGTCAGCCGCACCCACCGCTCATCCTTGTCTTGTTCCAACTGCGGCATGGTCCCGTTGAAGGCGCGCATCGCCCGGATCATGCGTGGGTAGCCGCTGCCGCGCTGTTCCATCAGCCGCAGATCCCACAGGAAATTGGCGATCGCCTCGTTGCGCGAGCGCGGCGTACCGCCGGCCAGGACCGACTCCGGGCGCTTGTGATTGGGCAGGGCGCCCGGGCTCGTCACCACCACCCGGTCATCGAAGACCTCCACCAGGACCCGCGAGCCCAGGATGCTGTAGTCCCGGTGCGCGACCGCGTTGACGACGGACTCCCGAAAGGCCGGCAGCGGCACCGGCCACTGCTCCAGGCGTTCCATCCCGGCATAGCGCTCACCGTGCCCGAGCGCCTTGAGCCAGCCCTCGGCGCGCTGCACCTGCTCATCGAGCCGCCCGCGCGCCTCCCCGGCCAGCAGCACCGGGGCGCCGCGATCGGTGCCGGCATAGGCGACCAGATCAACCCACAGATTGCGGGTCGGCGGGTACCCCTGGGGGTCCTTGCCGAAACACAGCAGCCCAAAGAGGGTCGCCCGCAGCGCGCCGTCGAAGTCGCGCCCCAGCACCTCGCGGTTATACAGGTCGGTGTCCAGCGGCAGCCCCGGCTCCGCGTGCAGGTCCACGCCCTTGCGCCGCATGTAGTCCCGAAAGGCCTGGGGCGCGATGGCGTCCGCGCTGGTGCCGGGTACCACGCGCTCCTCGGTGAAGACCAGGCCGTAGGTGTTGTACAACTCCTGCAGCTCGGAGCCCGTCGGCTCGTCGTTGGCGCGGCCCCGGCGCACCAGCACCCGCCCGCGGTGGCGCAAGGGCTCGGGGCCGCGCATGCGCCCGACCTCGACCCAATGCACCCAACCCGCCGCGTCCTGATGGCGCCCGAGCCGCGCCTGAACCGGTGCGTTGAGCCCGTTATGAATGGCGTTGGTGAGTCGCTCCTGGACCTCGCCGGCGTCCATCGGCACCCCGTCGATACGGCCGTCGTCGGCGACACCCAGGACCACCAGGCCGCCCTGCGTGTTCGCCAGGGCGCAGACGGATTCCAGCCAGTCCTTTTCGCTGAAGGAGCGAAAACGGCCGAACTCGGTGCGCTCGTCTTCACCGGCTTGAATGCGCTGTGAGATCTCGGTCCAGTCCATCAGGTTTCCCAAGTTGAATGATCTCAACTGTGACCGATTGCCGGGCCCAGGGTCAAGGTCTTGCCGGTTCCACGCCGGCAGCCGATTCCAGCGTTGAGCCAACCAGTCCCCTCTGTGGACCAGCGACCCCGTCGTCGGCGCACTACCCGGGACGAACGCGACGCCGCGTGATACGCACTGCCTAACCCACCCGCGTGTGGCAAAATAGCGGTCCTGAACCCGGAACAGCGGCCAGCCGCCGCACTTGAGGTCTTGGCGATCACCCCGGCCCATTGTGCGCTGCCGCGGGGCCGGGCCGCCCGGAGCGACGTCATGCCGTTTGAACTGAGCCGCCGCTACGCCCGCCTGCCGCGCGGACTGCGGGTCTGTCTCGACCTCGTCGCCGCCGCGCTGGGCACCACGCTGGTGCTCGCGGTCTTCGCACTGGTCGGCCTTGGGCCAAGCACCTTCCAGGCCCTCACCGACGCCTGGGCCTGGCACTGGGTGGTCGTGCCTGGCCTCTTCGCGGTGCTTGCGATCAGCACCGCGGTGCTCGGCAATGCCGCCTATGAACGCTTCCATGCGTGGGAGACCGCGCGCCTGCCGAGCGTCCGGGCGTTTTTTCACAACCACGACCTGGCCCGGCTCGTCGGCCAGTCCATCGGCATGAGCCTGCGCGCCTGCGAGGCCGATCTGTCGGACGGCGACGCCCGCGTCGTCCGTCGTCTGGCGCTCCGGGCCGAAGAGGCATGGCCAGCCATCGCCCAGGGCGAGCGCGCCCGGAAGTGGCTCGCCGGGATCGGGGACGACCGTCTGCTCGCCTTCATCCGCGACCCGGCCCGCCGCGCGCTCAGCGATCAACAGACGGCGGTCCTGCTGGAACTGCTGCACCCGGACGACTTGGAGCAGGTCCCCGCCTTCGCCGACCCCAAGACCGGCGCACTGGTGCGCGAGCGACTCGGTCGGCGCCTGGGTGAGGCCCTGCGGCAGGCGCTCAAGCGCGACTTCGCCCGGCGCGGCGAGGCTGCTTTCGGTTTGCTGCTTGACATCGCCGGGGAACTCCTGAATCAGGGCGCGGTGGCCCTGCCGCGGACGGCGGAGAACCAGGTGGCCGTCGCGCGGGCAGTCTCGGTCACTTTGAGCCTGGATCTGCCGGTGCCGCCGACCCAGGCGGCGGCCCTGCGTGCGCAGGTCGAGGCCCAGGCCGAGCGGCTGGACGCCACTTACCGTGCTGTGCGGGCCGAGGGCCGGGCCGCCGCGCGGCGGGATCAAGTGATGCACTGGAGCCTGATCCTGGTGGCCGCGTTGGTGGCGTTGGTAGGGCTGGTGCTCTGGTACGTCGTCGAGACTGGTCGACAGGCCACCGACCAACGCTTGGCCGCGATTCAAGCCGAGCAACTGGGCCAACAGCAACGACTCGCTGCGTATCAGGCCGAGATTCTCAAAGCCTTGGCCCAACAGCAAGCCAGCGAAGGGCCGACTCAGCGCCTATTTTCATCCGAGTTGCTGGCCAAGGCCCGGGAACTGCTCAAACACGGTAATCCCGAGCAGCAGGCGGTCGCCAAGAGCGCGCTCAAACGCTACGGCGAGTTGGATGGCGTCGGCCAAGATTTCATCAACGCCGCCGATCTCGATCGCGCCATCCAGCCCGACGAGCGGGCCCAGGCCCGCCGGCCCGAGAACCCGGACACCCGTGGTAATGCAGTCATTACCAAAGGGTACGCGGACCTTAACGATATTGCTGACAACCAGAAGAAGACCATCGGGCTGCCGACCGACACTCTCGCGTTGATCCCGTCCGGGTCCCCATATTGGAAGATTACGCAGACCAGGTTAGCGGTCAGTATGGCAACGGGATCGCCGAAAGGCACCTACTATCGTATCGGCCAGGATATCGCGGCCATTGCTGCACCCTGGGGACTCGATATCGAGGTGAAGGAATCGCGGGGGTCCCTCGACAACATCCAGCGCATCAACTCCCGCGAGAACCTCGGCTTCGGCATTGTGCAATCCGATGTCCTCGGTTACCTCAAGCGCGACAGCGACTTCAACCGCAACATCGCCGAGCGTCTCCGGGTCATCTTCCCGTTCTATCTCGAGGAGGTGCACGTCCTGGCGCGCCTTGACATCAAGAGCCTGCGCGACCTCAACGGTAAGCGCGTCGCCATCGGTGAGGAGAACAGCGGCACTTGGCTGACTGCGATGACCCTGTTCAAGACATCCCAAGTGGAAAGAGGTGGACCTCGAGCGGACGGTGCCGGGCTGGGAACTGGACAGATGCTCGCGGGGGAGAAACAGCCCCGCCGCGCGCCAGCCGGAATCGCTGCAGGATGTTCTCTGCAAAAGGCATTCCCAAGAGGGCAAGTGCTCGGATTGAGTACCGGATACCGCCCTGCTGATGCCGCCTTCGGCCTGATGGGGCTTGGGGCTTGGCTGGTCAAGCTGGTTCGCTCAGGTTGGTGGATGCGGACTTCGATCAGTGCCCCGTGGCGGGCCTCGGGGCGCACGGTGCTCAATATAGGTGTGACACCACGGGAGAGACTGGGCAGATATTCTCTCCAATTGCTCTGCAGCCCGGATGGCGCGCAGCGGAATCCGTGCGCCGCCTCGCGGACACAGAAGGTGTCGGCTACTTGCAGAGGGAGCCTGGATTCCGCTACGCTCCATCCAGGCTGCGAACCGGCGCGCGGCCGTTGCGTTTTCGGGTGTTCCACCGTTGCATCTGCACTCGTGCGGCGATTTTGATCTAACCGTTGCGTTTAGGAATCAGACCCCGGAAGCTGTGCTTCCTGCGGCCAGCGAAACGCGAAGCCGAGTTTTGAAGAAGGCGCTGCCAACACGCGGAGGTGACCCACCATGCTCGACCACGCAACCATCCAGTCAGCCGTCGAGCGCCTCGTCGCCGCGGCTTCGTCTCCCGTGCGGGTGATCGTCTTCGGCTCCTATGGTCGTGGTACCGCGGACCAGGGGTCAGACCTCGACCTCATGGTGATCGAGCGGGAGGTAACGGACAAGGGAGCGGAATATATGCGTCTGATGGATGCCCTGGGACCTGTGGCATCCGGGATCGGTGTGGACCTCCTGATCTATCCCCTGAACGAATTCGAGCGGCGCAGTCAGGTGCCCGGCACGATCCTGTTTCGGGCGCGTCAGGAAGGCAGGGTCCTGCATGACTCCCTTCACTGAGGAGGCGCAACGCCTGCTTCGACTCGCGCAACGCGATTACCGGCGATTTTCGCTATGACGATCAATTGATCCAACTCATCAGCCTGCCCGAGGCCGACGCCATGGTGCGGCTGGTCCTGGACTGGGCTAAGGCGCTGCTATCGAACGCGGTCGCAGCGACCGGTCGCGAACCGCCCAGCGGGTAGGGCGAAACGCCGAAGGCGGTTTCGCTGTTTTCGGTCCTGCTCAATGGCGGATCGCCCTGCCGGGGATCTGCCCCACGGTCTGCGCTCAGGAATACACCTGCCTGCCTTCCTGCAACGCCCAATACAAGGCACTACCCGGCTGCCCCCCCAACGCGCCACCTCGTCCGCGGAATAGACCAGCACGTCGACCGGGATGCGCAAGGGCCGCCACGCGCGCCGCAGCCGGACCATTTCCGCCGCGCGATCGGGGACCTGCGGCTCGATGACCAGCAGGTCGAGGTCCGAGTCTTCTCCCGCATTGCCGCGGGCGTAAGAGCCGAACAGCAGGATACGCTGCGCGCCGGCGATCTCGGCCAACACACGGACGGCGGAATCGATCTGTTCCTGGCTGATCATCGGGGGCGCTCGCTACCGGTTGGGTAGTCCTTCAGGCAGCTCGTCTCCGGCGCGCGGCGGTTCACTGCCGGACCGTCCCAGTATGCGATCGAACTCGGCCAGGTCCGCGCGCTGCGCGCGCTCCCGGAAGTACGCCTGCGTGCGCAGCGCCGCCGCCTTCTCCGCCACGGCCACGTTGATGAACTGATTGATGGTGGTGCCCTCCTCGGTCGCGATCGGTTTGACCTCGTCGAGCAGCGACTTCTGAAGCCGCAGGGCGTCGTTGCTGGTGACCGTCATGGGAGCCTCCGCAGGATGTTGCCCGGCCGCTCCTATGCCGATCCCGAAGCGGGTCGCAGCCGGCAGGTCGTCGGCGAGGTTGAAGGTGGCGATCAGGTCGGCACCACCGTTGACCGCTGCCTCCAAGACCATCTGGTCGTTTGGGTCCCATGGCCGGGGTCATGGTAAAGCATGGCGTTTTACCGGGACGTACGCAAGCCGACTCGGGGGCCGGACCGCTGCGAAGTCCGCCCGGCGCTTGCCCTGACACGATCACCGCGTCGCCTCCCCGCAGCGCCGCTGGGCGATTGTCTGGCCCCTTTGGGGTGGGCCGTCCCGCCCTGAGCGGGCGTCTTCGGTGAACTCCGGATAACTTTGCACCCGCCCAACCGACCGGAGGTCGAGGCTTCAGCCGGACAAGGGCGCTGCGGCCCGCTAACGGCCGTGGAAGGCCGCTCTGCCACCCCGGAAGGTGAAAGTTCCTTGTGGGAGCGGCCTCCGGCCGCGATGCAGCGCCGCGGCGAACACTGGCGCCGCGTTCCTCACGCGGCCCGTCGCGGCTGAAGCCGCTCCCACAGCGTCGCTGCGCGACCCTTACGCTAAAGCGTCGGCCTCCGGTTGAGTCCTGCGGGTACGAAGTTCTGTGGAAATCGCCTCAATCCCACCCCAACGCTTGGCCCCACCCCCCGCATCCGTTACCCTGCCCGGATGCGTCTTGAAAAGATCAAACTTGCCGGCTTCAAGTCCTTCGTGGACCCCACCACCGCCCATTTCCCGAGCAATCTGGTGGGGGTTGTCGGCCCCAACGGCTGCGGGAAATCCAACGTCATCGACGCGGTGCGCTGGGTCATGGGCGAGTCCTCGGCCAAGATGCTGCGCGGTGAGTCGATGGCGGATGTCATCTTCAACGGCAGCACGGGACGCAAGCCGGTGGGCCTGGCGAGCATCGAGCTCGTCTTCGACAACGCCGACGGGCGCGCCGGGGGCGAGTACGCCGCCTTCAACCAGATCGCGGTCAAGCGCCAGGTCTCGCGCGACGGGCAGTCGGCCTATTTCCTGAACGGCAGCCGTTGCCGGCGGCGCGACATCCAGGACCTCTTTCTCGGCACGGGTCTGGGTCCGCGCTCCTACGCCATCATCGAACAGGGGATGATCTCGCGCATCATCGAGGCGCGCCCGGAGGACCTGCGGCTGTTTCTGGAGGAGGCGGCCGGGATCTCCAAGTACAAGGAGCGCCGCCGCGAGACCGAGACCCGGATGCGCAACACCAGGGAGAACCTGGAGCGCCTGACGGACCTGCGCGACGAGGTGGCCAAGCAGCTCCAACACCTGGAGCGCCAGGCCGACACCGCCGCCCGCTATACCGAGTTCCGGGCCGAGGAGCGACGCCTGGACCAGGAACTCAAGGCGATGCGCTGGCGGGCCCTGGACCAGGAGTTGGACGCCCAGGACCGGCGCCTGGGCACCCTGGAGACCGACCAGGCGGCCGGGGTGGCGCGCCAGCGCCGCATCGAGGCGGACATCGAGGAGCGCCGCGCCGCCTACAGCGAGGCCTCGGACCACTTCAACCAGGTCCAGGGTCGCTTCTACGCCGTGGGCTCGGAGATCGCCCGCGCCGAGCAGGCGATCCAGTTCGCCAACGAGTCGCGCGGACGGCGTGAGGCGGAGCTGTTCCGGCTCGACCAGGAACTCACCGACGCTGGTCACCATCTGGAGCGCGACCTGGCGCGGCTTGCCGAACTCGACGCCGCCCTGGCGCGCGACGAGCCGCAACTCACCATGGCCCAGACGGGACTCACCGCGTCCGCCGCCGCGGTCGCACTCGCCGAGGACCAGCAGTCACACTGGGAGTCCGCGTGGGACCGCTTCAACCAGGACGCGGCCGGTCCCGGCCAGCAGGCGCAGGGGGAGCGCGCCCGCATCAACGGCCTGGAGCAGCGCCTGGGGCGCGACCGGGAGCGGCTGCGGCGCCTGGAGGAGGAGGCCGGGCGCCTGGACCTGGCCGGGGCCGGGCAGCGGGTCGCGGACCTGGCGGAGCGCGAGGCGGGGCTCGCCGAGGAGTGCGAGGCCCAGGAGACCCGCGCCGCCGCCGTCGCCGCCGACCTGGCCGCCCGGGAGGCCGCGGCGCGCGCCCTGGGCACGGACCTGGATCGGGCGCGCACCGGGCTGCAACAGGCCAAGGGCCGTCGCGCCTCGCTCCAGGCCCTGCAGCAGGACGCCCTGACCGATCGGGACAAGACGCTGACCGCCTGGCTCGCCGCCAATGGGCTCGCGCAGGCGCCGCGGCTGGCCGATCGGCTCCAGGTCGGCGCGGGCTGGGAGTCCGCGGTGGAGGCGGTGCTCGGGGCCGCGCTCAAGGCCGTCCCGGTGCCGGACCTGCGCCCGCTCGCCGCGACCGGGCTGACCCCGGGCCTGGTCCTGATCGACACCGCCGTGCCCGGGGCGCCGGGTGAGGGTGCGCCGGGTGCGGTCGGACTGGCGACCGGGCTCGCCGGCCTTTGTCAGGCCCCCTGGCCCCTGGACGGACTGCTGGGCGCGGTCCACACCGCCGCCGACCTGCCCGAGGCCCTGGCGCGCCGCGCCGACCTGGCCCCCGGCGCGCGGCTCATCACCCGCGACGGTACCCAGGTCGGCACCAACTGGCTGCGCACGCCCGCCGCCGGGTCCACCGACGGCGTGCTGGCCCGTGCCGAGGTCCTCAAGGCCCTGGACCTGGAGGTCGAGGCCTTGGTCGCGCAGGAACAGGCGCTGGCCGACCAGGACCAGGCGCTGTGCAGCGCCCGCGCCGCCGCCGAGCAGGGCCGCACCGAGACCGCGGCGGCCCTCGCCGCCCTCAATCGGGAGCTGGCGGCCGTGCGCGCGGAGCTGACCGGGGGCCGCGCCCGCGTCGGCCACTTGGCCGAGCGCGCCGAGGCCCTGGACGCGGAGCGCGCCGACCTGGCCGGCCAGTGCGAGGACGCCCTCGCCGACATGGAGGAGGCGCGCGAGCGCCTGCACGAGCTGCTGGAGGAGGTCGAACGCCTGGCCGAGCGCCGCGAGCAACTGACCCGCGAGCGCGAGACCCTGCGCGCCGCCCTGACCGAGGCGCGCGTGGCCGAGCGTACCGCCCGCGACCGCGCCCAGGCTTTGCGGGTGGGGGTCGAGGCCAACCGCGCCGCCCGCGAGGCGACGCTGCACAGCCAGTCCCGCGCCCAGGACCAGCAGGCGCAATTGCGCGAGCGGCGCGACGAGCTCGAAGCGGCCATCGAAGAGTCCGTCGAGCCCCTGGCCGAGCAGCGCGAGCGCCTGGACGAACAGCTCGCCCGCCGGGTGGAGGTAGAGGGGGAACTGGCCGCCGCCCGCGCGCGGCTGGAGTCCCTCGACCAGGAGGTCCGCGCCCTGGAGCAGGAGCGCCACCGGGTGGAGCAGGGCGCCCAGGGCGTCCAGCGGGACCTTGATAGCCTGCGCCTGGAGCGGCAGGAGCGCCTGGTGCGCCGCCGCACCCTGGAGGAGCAACTCAAGGAGGTCGAGACCACCCCCGAGGCCGCGCTGCGCGACCTGGACTCGGGCGCCGACGAGGCCGCCTGGCAGGAGCGCCTGACCAAACTCGCCGCCCGCATCCAACGCCTGGGCGCCATCAACCTGGCCGCCATCGACGAATACCAGGAGCAGTCCGAGCGCAAGCGCTATCTGGACGAGCAGCACGACGACATCGCCCGCGCCCTGGAGACCCTGGAAGGGGCCATCCGCAAGATCGACCGCGAGACCCGCACCCGTTTCAAGGATACCTACGACCAGGTCAACACCGGCTTCCAGGTCCTGTTCCCGCGCCTCTTCGGCGGCGGCCACGCCTATCTGGAACTCACCGGCGAGGACCTCCTGGAGACCGGCGTCACCGTCATGGCGCGCCCCCCCGGCAAGCGCAACTCCAGCATCCATTTGCTCTCCGGCGGAGAGAAGGCCCTGACCGCGGTCGCGCTCGTCTTCGCCATCTTCCAATTGAACCCCGCCCCCTTCTGTATGCTGGACGAGGTCGACGCGCCCTTGGACGACGCCAACGTCGGGCGCTTCTGCGAGCTGGTCCGCTCACTGTCCGATCAGGTCCAATTCATCTTCATCAGCCACAACAAGGTCACCATGGAGATCGCCGACCACCTGCTCGGCGTCACCATGCACGAACCCGGCGTCTCGCGGCTGGTGTCGGTCGATGTCGAGGAAGCGGCGCGAATGGGGGCGGTGGGCTAAGCCGAGCAGCGATTCGGTAAGGATGCAGCCCACGCGCTGCTCGCCCGCGGTGATGAAGTAGCGCAGCCGGTAGCCGAAGGCGCCCTTGTAGCCCAGCGGATGCCAGCGTTGCGTTCGCCAAGGGGATAAAGCAACAAAAGCGTCGCGTTTTTCTCGCCACCGGAACACTCCGCCCGGTTCGACTGGTCGACACGCGACACCGGTAGGTCTCCTGCGCCTACCGCGGCATTTCCCGTCCCCGGTGGGGCATATCACGCGAATCACTCAAAACCGGGCCACGAACACCCTGGAAGCCCCCTGACCGGGCGGCGACGTGTTATTTTTCAACCCCTTCGCTATTTCTTGAAATACAAGTGGGGGGTATGTCGAGTGTTTAAGCAGCCGTTGTTTCCGGCGGAATCGGGTGTCCGGGAGGCCCGGTGTGTAACCTGGGAACAGTCTTGGATCTGCGGGCCCGTGACCTTGGTCATTGCGCCGCGCGATCACGCAGGGGGCTGACCGGATGACGGCTCGACTCACACCCCTGGCCGCTTTCCTCGCCTTCTGCGCCACGCCTGGCCTGGCGGCCGATCCGGTCTCCACCCTGGGAGAAGTCCTGGTCACGGCCGAGCGGGGACTCCCGTTCGGTTTTGGTTCCGCGTCCCTGAGCCCCGGCGAGATCGCCCCCCAGCGCGCCCGCACCAGCGACACCACGCGCCTGCTCCTGGATATCCCCGGGATGAGCGCCTATGGCGCCGGCGGGGTCTCCAGCCTGCCGGTCATCCGCGGCCTGGCGGATGACCGTCTGCGCACCAAGGTGGACGGCATGGACCTGGTCGCCGCCTGCCCCAATCACATGAACGCGCCCCTGTCCGCCATCGACCCGACGGCCGTGCAGAGCGTCCAGGTCTATGCCGGTGTCACCCCGGTGAGCCAGGGTGGCGACAGTATCGGCGGCAGCATCCTGGTGCAGTCCGCGGCGCCGGTTTTCGCCGATCCCGGCCGGCAGTTGGCGCAGGGGGCCGCGGGCGCCTTCTATCGCAGCAATGGCGATAGCTGGGGCGGGAATCTCGCCGCCACCGCGGCGAGCGAGCACTTGAGCCTCAATTATACCGGCGCCTATGCCCGGTCCGACAACTATCGGGCCGGCGGCGACTTCAAGGATTATACCTTTACCGGCCGGGCGGGCCGCGGCCTGCCCTTGGACGAGGTAGGCTCTTCCGCCTACGAGACCACCAATCAGTCAGTCAAGGCCGCCTGGAGGAATGGCGGCACCCTGCTGGACCTGACCTACGGCTATCAGCACATCCCCTATGAGAACTATCCGAACCAGCGGATGGACATGACGGATAACCGCAGCGATCAGTTCAATCTGGGTTACAGCGGCACGCTGGGGTGGGGCACCCTGAAGGCGCGGGCCTATTACGAACACACGCAGCACCAGATGGATTTCGGCGACGACAAGCGCTATTGGTATGGTCCCGGTCTGCCGCCGACCGGCTCCGGCGGGGACACCGCCACCAACGGCATGCCCTGCGCGCCGATCTCCGGCACCCGAATGGTCAACGGCAAGATGGTCGGTTGCGCCGCCGGGATGCCGATGGACACCGACGGCAAGAACGGGGGCTTTACCATCAGCGCCGACTTAGCACTCCCCGCGGGGGACCTGCTGCGCCTCGGCGGTGAGTACCAGAACTATCGCCTGGACGATTGGTGGTTACCCTCGGGTGCCGGGATGTGGCCCTCCACCTTCTGGAACATCAACGAGGGGCAGCGCGATCGGCTCGCCTTCTTCGGTGAGTGGGAGGTCCACCGGGGGCCCTGGGCGCACATCCTGGGCCTGCGCTTCGAGAACGTGGCGATGGATGCCGGCCCGGTGCACGGTTACGACAGCAACAGTTACCCGACCAGCGGGGTCGGCGGTATGGGCAACCAGACCCGTGATGCGGCGCTCTTCAACGCCCAGTCGCACGCCCAGACCGACCACAACTGGGACCTGTCCTGGCTCGCACGCTTTACGCCGAACGCCACCCAGAGCTATGAACTCGGCCTGGCGCAGAAGACCCGCTCGCCCAACCTGTATGAACGCTATACCTGGTCCACCTGGCAGATGGCGGCCTTCATGAACAACTTCGTCGGTGACGGTAACGGCTATGTGGGCAACCTCGGCCTGCAGCCGGAGGTCGCCGGCCTCCTGAGCCTGACCGGCGACTGGCACGATGCCGACCGGGAGCGCTGGGCGCTGCGGGTGACGCCCTACTATACCTATGTGCAGGACTATATCGACGCGGTGCAGTGGGACGGGACCACCAATGCGCCGCGCACCGTCCCCGTGGTCGGCAACTTCACCGTGCTGAAATATTTCAACCAATCCGCGCAGATCTACGGGGTGGACCTCGCGGCGCACTATCTGGTGGGGCGCAGCACCAGCTACGGGGCCTTCCGCGCCCAGGTCGTGGCGAGCTACGCCCGGGGCGACAACCAGGATACCGGCGACAACCTCTACAACATCATGCCGCTGAATGCGAAACTGGCCCTGACGCAGGAGCTTGGCCCCTGGCGCAATACCCTGGAAGGCGAGTTCGTTGCGTCCAAGAACGAGGTCTCGCAGGTGCGCAATGAGATGCAGACCGCGGGCTACGGACTGATGCACCTGCGCAGCCGCTATGAAAAGAAGACCTGGAGCCTGGAGATCGGGATCGAAAACCTGTTCGACCGATCCTATGACCTGCCGCTCGGCGGGGCCTATGTTGGCCAGGGTACGACCATGACCATCCCGCCCGCGCCCAACCAACCCCAGTGGGGCACCCAGGTGCCTGGGCCTGGCCGTTCCATCTATGTTGGTGCGACCCTGACGTTCTGACGGGCGGGCTTCGATCATCGTTCCGGTCGAGACCGCGCCGGCGCCCGTAGGGTCCGCTGTGCGGACCGGCGACCTCGCGGTTGGTTTGCGGGTCTGGTGGTCCGCACAGCGGTCCCTACGCGTTCGTTGGCCGGAACGATGGCGCCATAGCCTAATTGCGGCGCTTCCAGTGTCGCGGGCTGCGTTTGGCATGCATCACGGCAATGACCATGACCTGCCGATCTTCGGCCCGATAGAAAACCGCAAACGGGAATCGGTGCAGCAAGGCCCGGCGCGTCTGCCGGTGGACGAGCGGATACAGGGTCGGGTTGGCGCCGACGAGCTTGAGGGTGCGTGCAAGCTCGTCCAGGAATTCGTGGCCCAGTCCCTCGCGCTGCGCCTCATACCAGGCCGCGGCGTCGCCGATGTCCCGTTGGGCCTCGGGTCGCAACCGGGGCTTGGGGTTCACAACCGTTGCCGGATCTCGGCAATGACCTCATCGGCAGGACGACCCGGATCGCCATCCCGGGCGTAGGCGTCCAGCCGCCGATCGAGCTCGGCCCGGTGCGCGTCGGTGATCGGTGCGGCGCCCTGATCCGCCGCGATACTGTCCCACAGGTCCTCGACTAAGCGAATCCGCTCTTCCAGCGGCAGGGCAAACAGGGCAGCGTTCATGGTGACACCTCATAAAGCGGTCCAACGGCCGTTAAACCTAGAGTCGGCAATTGCTCACGCAAAGACGCAAAGACGCAAAGACGCAAAGAAGAATAGAACTTGGCAAGCGATGATCCCGTCACCCGGTAGGTGAGCCGTGCGACAGAGGTATCGCATGGAAAACTTTGCGTCTTTGCGTCTTTGCGTGAAACAAATGCTCTTTCCATGTTACGAAATCACAGATCGGGCGCCGGCGCAACCCTTCGCTCGCCCTCTGATGCGTGGCAGAGCCGAAACGAGGCGAGTTCCCCGACGCCCCGCCGCGGACGACGATCCGGTCCGCGCGCCGGGCCACCGCCCGCGCCCCGCATCAGCCAGGTATTAAGTGCTTCTGGAGCCGATAGAGCAGCGTGTCACGCGTCAACCCCAGCAGCCGGGCCGCGCGGCTCTTGTTACCCCCGGCCAGGGCCAGGGCCTGACGGATCAGTTCGCGCTCCAGTCCCTGCAGGTCGATGCCCTGCGGCGGCAGGCGAAAGCCGCCGGCGGGCGACGGCACCGATTCCCCACCGAGCAGTTCCGGCGGCAGGTCCCGCGGGGCGACCTGACCGCCGGGCAGCCGGATGACCAGGCGCTCGCACAGGTTGGCCAGTTCGCGCAGGTTGCCCGGCCAGTGATAGCGGCGAAACAGCCGCTCGGCACCGGCCTCGAGTCGGCACCGGGTCAGCCCATGGCGCGCCGCCGCAGTGGCCAGGAAGTGGGCGATCAGGTCCGGGATGTCCAGCACCCGTTCGCGCAGGGGTGGGACCTCGATCGGGACCACACAGAGGCGCAGATAGAGGTCGCGGCGGAAGCGTCCCGCCGCCACCGCGGCCCCCAGGTCCAGGGCCGAGGCGGCGATGACGCGCGGGGCGGCGGCGCGACAGCCCCGGTCGGCGGCGGCGATCACGTGCAGCAGCCGCGCCTGATCCGCCTCGAGCAGTTCCCCGACCTCGTCCAGATAGAGGGTTGCGCCCGTCCCGCGCCGGGCGGCAGTGACCGGACCGGCATCCGCACCCGCGCTCGCCGCGCCCAAGGCCGCCGCCAGTGCCCCAGCGGGCGCCCCGGCACAGTGAAAGGGGACAAAGGCACAGCCGCCGCGCGGGCTCTGCGCATGGACCTCCCGCGCCAGGGTCTCGCGCCCGCTGCCGGGCTCACCGCACAGCAGGACCCCGACGTCGGTGCCGGCCACCAGCCGGGCGGCGTTGCGCATGCGTAGGAAGGCGGGGGACGCGCCGATCATCTCGTGTCTCACTGGGTGAACCTCATGGCTGGGCACTGTATCCTTGAAACTGGAGCGTGGACAGACCCAGGGCGATCACCAGCAACCCGGCCGCCGCCTGGAAGCGCCGGTCCTGACCCAGGCGGTAGAGCCGCCCGGCGAAGAGCCCGGCGGCGAGCAGCACCGGCAGGGTCCCGAGGCCGAACAGGGTCATGTAGAGGGCCCCGGCCGCCGCCCCGCCCTGGGCCGGGGCGCCGATCAACATGCCGTAGACGAGGCCGCATGGCAACCAGCCCCAGAGGGCGCCCAAGAGCGCCGCCCGCGGTAGGGTGCGCACCGGTAGCAGGCGGGCGGCCCAGGGTTCGAGCCGCCGCCACAGGGGGGCTCCAAGGCGCTCGATGAAGGCGAGGCGCGGCCACCAGCCGCCGATGGAGAGTCCGACCGCGACTACCACCAGGGCCGCCAGGAGGCGCAGCCCGGTGTAGCCCCAGGCGCGGGGCGCCTCGGCGACCACGACGGCGCCGAGCGCCCCGAAGAGCGCCCCGGCGCCGGCATAGGACAGGATGCGCCCCAGGTTGTAGGCGAGCAGGAAGGCGACGAGCCGTGTCGGCCGGTCGCGATCGGCCGCCGACAGGGAGTAACCCAAGGCCCCGACGATCCCGCCGCACATGCCCAGGCAGTGCAGGGCGCTGAGCAGACCGACCACGAGGGCGAGGGGGTAGGCGGTGTTCATGAGGCGTCCGGGCGGGCGGCGGTCAGTATTTACCGATAACGATGGTGAAGATCCCGGTCTCTCAAGCGTCCGGGGTGACCTGAGCGTGCCCCTGTCATCATTCGTTCACCGTGCGGACCGGCACTTGTCGCTATCATGACAGGATTTTTCTGCGAGTCGCGGGGGACCTGCATGCGTGTGTTGATGATCTCGGACGTGTATTTTCCGCGGGTAAACGGGGTCTCCACCTCGATTCAGACCTTTGCCCGGGAACTCGTCTCGCGGGGGTGCGAGGTGACCCTGCTGGCCCCGGACTATGGGAAGGCCGCCCCCGAGCCGTTCGAGGTCATCCGCATCCCGTCGCGCTACCTGCCGCTGGACCCGGAGGACCGTATCCTGCGGGTGCGTGCGCTGCGGCGGCAGCGGCCGGACCTGGCGCGGCGGGGGTTCGACCTGGTGCACATCCATACCCCCTTCGTCGCCCATTACAGCGGGCTGGCACTGGCCCGGCGCCTAGGCCTCCCGGCGGTGGAGAGCTACCACACGTTTTTCGAGCATTACTTGGATCACTACGTGCCCCTGGTGCCTGCGGCCTGGCTGCGCGCCCTGGCGCGGCGCTACTCCGTCGCCCAGTGCAACGCCGTGGACGCCCTGGTGGTCCCGTCCCAGGCGATGCTCACGGTGCTGCACGGGTACGGGGTGCGTACGCCGGCGCGGGTCATCCCCACCGGGATCGAACTGCGGCAGTTCAGCGGCGGGGACGGGAGCCGTTTCCGCGTCCGCCATGACATCCCGGCGAGCCGGCCGGTGCTGGTGCACGTGGGCCGGTTGGCGTTCGAGAAGAATGTCGATTTCCTGCTCCGGATGCTGGTCCGGGTGAAGGCACGCCTCCCCGCGGTGCTCCTGGTGGTCGCCGGCGAGGGGCCGGCACGCCGCGCGCTGGAGGCCCAGGCGCGGGCCCTGGGGCTCGCCGACAACACGCTCTTCGTCGGCTACCTGGGCCGGGACGGTCCGCTGGAGGACTGCTATTGCGCGGGGGAGGCCTTTGTCTTCGCCTCTCGTACCGAGACCCAGGGACTGGTGCTCCTGGAGGCGCTGGCGCTCGGCGTCCCGGTGGTTTCCACCGCCGTCATGGGGACCCGCGAGGTCTTGATCGAAGGCGGCGGCAGCCTGATCGCAGAGGAGGATGAGCAGACCTTTGCCGAGCGCTGCCTGCAGGTCCTCGTGAACCCGGCCCTGCGCGCGTCCCTGTCCCGGCAGGCGCGGGCCTATGCCCAGTCCTGGTCGGCCCCCATGCTCGCACAGCGGCTCCTGGGCTTCTATGGCGAGGTCTTGGAGTCTCCGCCGCGGCCCGAGCGGCGGCGCCCAACGCGTTTGCCTAAGACTTGGCTCAATAGGAAGAACGATGTCCCGCGAGAGAATGATCGAACTGCTCAGGAAGCAGAAGCTGGTTGCAGACCTGGTCCATAGTCAGCACCAGCCGCGCCAGGCGTTGGTCGAGACCATCGTGCAGCGGCAACACCTGGGGGAGCTTCACAACCTGTTGATGAAGTTGCCCGCCGATGAGGTCGCCCAGGTCCTTGAGTCCCTGACGCCCGAAGAGTCAGGGCGCCTCTGGACCCAGGTTACCCCGGAACGTCAAAGTGACATCCTGTGGGAGGTCTCGGATCGCCTCGGCGAGCAGTTGGCTGGGGTCCAGGAGCCTGGGGTGTCCGACAGCCAGATGAATGCCTATGAACTGGTGGCGGGGCGCCTGCGGCAGGTCGGCATCCGCCGCCGCCGGGACCTGGAGGGTCTGCAAACCATCTGGGTCGACCTGTTGAACCCCACCAAGACCGAGCGGACCTACATCGGCAAGCACTTCGGGCTGGTCCTGCCGGATCCGGGCGATGCGACCGATCTGGAGGTGAGTTCCCGGTTCCATGTCGAAGAGAACCAGGACCTTCACCTGCACTCGAATTTTCTGCTCGATCGTGAGGGGGATTCGCGTAGCGTGCCGGTTGTTTTCGTCCAGCATGAGGGCATCCTGTTCTCCGTGCGCAACGAGGACCTGCCGGTCTTCCGGCTGCTGCGGCGCCGGGCCACGATCCAGCCGAACTATGCGTCCAACTGCAAGGACCTGCTACTCGACCTGTATGCGACCGACGTGGAATACTCGGCCGATTCGCTGGAGGACATCTATGCCACGCTCGGCAAGGTCGGGCGTCAGGTCTTGAGTGAGAACTTAAGCGACAACGAGGCGGCCGAGATCCTCGCCGACATTGCCGAAGAAGAAGACCTCAATGGGCGCATCCGCAGCAATATCCTGGATACGCAACGGGCGCTGTCGTTTCTGATGCGCTGCCGGATCCTGGCGCCGCCGCAGCTCGACGAGGCCAAACTGATCCTGCGCGACATCGACTCGCTGAACAGTCACACCGCCTTTCTGTTCGACAAGATCAATTTTCTCATGGACGCCACCATCGGCGTCATCAATATCAACCAGAACAAGCGGCTGAGCAGGATGACCGTGTTCGGGGTGGTGTTCATGCCGCTCAATATCCTGGCCGGCATTGGCGGTATGTCCGAGTTCTCGATGATGACCGAGGCAATACCCTGGCCGCTGGCCTATGGCGGCGTGGTCGTCGCCATGATGCTGCTGGGGTGGGTTACCTATACCGCGGTAAGGTATTTGGAGAATCGTAAGGAGATCAGCAGCGCCAACGCCGGGCGCGGTCGTAGCTGACGCGCCGCCGCCAATGTAGGTTGCCCTTCAGGGCGACCGCCCGACCGCCGGCATCGGGGTTCCGGCCCCGGCACCGGGTCGACCCGCCGACCAGCAAACCGTGAATATTTTCGTTAAGGTAGCGACTCTCTCCGTCCGCATGCGGGCGGCCCTTACACCGAATCGGAGGGTGCACCTTGCCCCAGTCACCGTCGTTGGTCGAGAAGAAGCGCGAGGCGCTCAAACAGGCGCTGTCGGCCATGGGCGCTGCGGTCGAACTGGCCCTGCGCAAGTCACTGGAGGCCCTGCGCGCGCAGGACCTCGACCTGGCCCGGGAGATTATCGCCGCCGACGCGGCGATCAATCAGCAGCGCCGGCTGCTGGAGCAGGAGGCCCTGCTGGTCCTGGCCGCCTACAAGCCGGCGGGTCTCGACCTGCGCGTCATCGGCGCCTCCATGGAGTTGGTCGCGGAGCTGGAGCGGATCGGCGACTACGCGGCCGACGTGGCCCGGATGCTGCTGCGCCAAGCGCAATGGCCGCTGCCGGCGGCGCTCCTCGCCCGGGTCGCGGACATGGGCGACACGGCCGTGGACATGCTGCACGATGCCATGCATGCCTATGCGCAGGCGGGCGGCGACGCGCAGTTGGCGCGGCTGGCGGCCAGCCGCGACGATCAGGTGGACGCGCTCCAGTCGGAACTGATCGACGCCGTCGCCGCGCTGATCAGCGAGGATCCGCGGCAGGCGGCGCCGGGCATTGCGCTGTCCTGGGTCACGCACCTCTATGAGCGGGTGGCCGATCGCGCGACCAATATCGCCGAGCGGGTGGTCTACATCGCCACCGGTGAGACCCCCGACCTGGATTGAGCGGGGTAACAGGACTGTCACCAAGACGGTCGATAATCCCGACACCCTCGGCCTTACCAGTGCAGACGCTTGGAACCTCGCATCGTGACCCTTCGCGCCCCTCCTGCACACGGACGCCCCGCGCGCCCGGCAGTGTCGCGTGCAACCACCGCGGTGCGGACCGTCGACCTGATCTGGTTCAATGCCGGTGGCGGTCACCGGGCTGCGGCGCAGGCGTTGGAGCAGGCGATCGGCGATCAGCGGCGGCCCTGGCAGGTCCGCAAGGTCAACCTGATGCAGGTCCTGGACCCGCACCGGCGGTTTCGGCGCGTGACCGGCATGGAGCCCGAGGACCTCTACAACAAGCGCCTGGCCACCGGCTTCACCCTGGGCCTGACCCAAGAGCTCAAACTGTTTCAGGGCCTGATCCGCTGGGGCCATAGCCGCCTGGTGCGGCGGCTGGCGCGCCATTGGCAGGCGACGCGGCCCGATTTGGTCGTGTCGCTGATCCCTAATTTCAACCGGGCCTTGCACGACAGCCTGGCGCTGGCGTGCCCGGGCGTGCCCTTCGTGACCGTACTCACCGACATGGCCGACCATCCGCCGCACTTCTGGATGGAGCCGGATGTCGCGCAACACCTGGTGTGCGGCAGCGACCACGCCGTCGCGCAGGCGCTCGCCGCCGGCTGCCGGCCCGATCGGGTGCATCGCAGCAGCGGGATGCTCCTGCGCCCCGACTTCTATGCCCAACGGCCCATCGAACGTACCGCCGAGCGACAACGGCTGGGGCTGGATGCAGATACGCCGACCGGCCTGGTGTTGTTCGGCGGCACCGGTTCCGGGGCCATGGCGGCGATTGCCCGGCGCCTGCCCGACACTCCCTTGATCCTGCTGTGCGGTCGCAATGCCGCGCTGGCTGAGACCTTGCGTGCGCAACCGGCACGGGCGCCGCGGGTGGTGGTCGGCTTTACCACCGAGGTGGCACACTGGATGCAGTTGGCCGATTTCTTCATCGGCAAACCCGGCCCCGGCAGTCTGAGCGAGGCGGTGCAGCAGGGGCTGCCGGTGATCGTGACCCGCAATGCCTGGACCATGCCGCAGGAGCGCTGGAATACGCAGTGGGTGCGCGACAACGGCGTGGGCGTGGTGCATCGCAGTTTTTGGACCGTGCATGAGGCGGTCGAAGAGATCACGCGGCACCTGCCCGACTACCAGGCGCGGGTGCGCCGGATCAACAATCGTGCCGTCTTCGAGGTGCCGCGCATTCTTGCCCGCATCCTTAAGCAGGCGCAGGCGCAGGCGCCGGCAACCACCCGCGGCGAGCGCCCGGTCGCGGCGCGGGCGCTACGCGCATGAATACCACCTTGGCCGCCATCGGCTGCGTCCTGCTGTCGGTGACCGCACAGTTCCTGATCAAGGCCGGCATGTCGAGCGCCGCCGTCAAAGCGGCGCTGGTGCAGCCGACCGGACTGCACACCGCCGGGGCCTTCGTGCTGAATCCCGGGATCATGGGAGGCTTCCTGCTCTATACGCTCGGGGCCGTCCTGTGGCTTGCCGTGCTGGCGCGCTGGGATGTCAGCAAAGCCTACCCGTTGGAGGGCTTGGGATTCGCCCTGGCGCTGATGGTCGGATTCATGCTCGGGGAGCAGGTGACCATGATGCGGGTGCTGGGGGTGCTGTTGATCTGCGCCGGTGTCTTCATCGTCAGTGGGAACTGACCAGGCGTTGGTGGGCCCTGATCCCAAGCCTCTCGGTGCGCACGGCGCACCCTATACCAACGGTCCGGGCAATTGCGTCAGGTGGTCGGTCTTGGCACTGGACGCGGAGCGCCCGCACTTGCTCCCACGCGGGAGCGTGGGAGCCAGAAGCACCAGTAGCCGCACCGCGACCCTGGGGGTGTGCCGCGCGCAGCATGGCGTCGCTCACACCGCCCGGGTGCGGCTGATCCAGTGGATGACGGTACGGTGCAGTTCCTTGAGCCCGAGCGGCTTGCTCAGATAGTCATCCATGCCGGCCTCCAGACAGTGTTCGCGGTCGCCCGGCATGGCCAGGGCCGTGAGGGCGATGATCGGTGTGCGCCGCAGTGCCGGGTCCGCGCGCAGGCGCCGCGTGGTCTCCAGTCCGTCCATCTCGGGCATCTGCACATCCATCAGGATGAGATCGGGGCGCTGCTCCCGGACCAGGGCGAGGGCATCAAGGCCGCTGCGGGCGGTGAAGATCGCGCAGCCTTTGAGCCGCAGGTAGGTCGAGAAGATCTCCAGGTTGCTTTCATTGTCATCGACCAGGAGCACCCGCGGTTGCCGCAGCGGTGCGGCCTGGACCGCCGGGTCGCGGCCCGGGTCGAGTTCCGGCGCAAGCTGGTCGGCGCTCTGCGCCTGTGGGTCCCAGGGCAGGACGATTGCGAATCGGCTGCCCCGGCCGGGGTCGCTCTGCACCTCGATCCGGCCCTGGTGCAACCCGGCCATCCCGGCGGCCAGTGCGAGCCCGAGCCCGCTGCCGTCATGCTGGCGCGCGGGCCGGCTGTCCAACTGGACGAAGGGCTGGAACAGGCGCTCGAACTGCTCGGTCGGGATCCCGATGCCGGTGTCCCAGATGGTAATCCGCACCTCGTGCTGGTCTGCGTCTGCGGTGACATCCAACCCGATCGCGCCACCCTGGGGGGTGAATTTGACCGCATTCCCGAGCAGATTGACCAGCATTTGCTTCAACCGGCGGCTGTCGCCTTGGACCAGGCAGGCCCCGGGGTCCAGCGTCGTCGCGATCGTCAGCGCCTTGCGCTTGGCCGCCGGGCCGATCAGCCGCAGACTGGCCTCACAGAGTTGGTGAACTGGTACCTGGTCCCAGCTCAGTTGCATCTGTCCGGAGGCCACGCGCGACATATCGAGGATGTCATTGATGAGTTCGAGCAGATGGGCCCCGTTCTCGTGGATGATGTGCATGGCGCGGTCCTGCTGGGTGCTCAAGGCACCGAGCAGGCCGTCGCCCATCGTCTCGGACAGCCCGAGGATGGAGGTGAGCGGGGTGCGCAGTTCATGGCTCATGGCGGCGAGAAACTCGTCCTTCGCCCGGGCGGTGCGGGCCAATTCCGTATTGGCGCGATCCAGGTCCAGGGTGCGGCGGCGGATCCCCTCGGCCAGTTGAGAGCGCTCCTGCGCCAGCGCGTCGTGCGCCGCCCGCAAGGCCGCTTGCGCCTCCTTGCGCGCGGTGTCGTCGGAGAAGACGACGACCGCGCCGACCAGCCGGCCGTCCTGATGGATGGGGTTGGCGTGGTATTCGACCGGGAACCGGCTGCCGTCCGCGCGCCAGAACACCTCGTCATCGACGCGCGCGGCGATCCCCTCCCGATAGGTCAGGGCGGCCTGACAGCATTTGGCCGGATAAGGCGAGCCGTCGGTGTGCGAATGGTGCACCGTCTCGTGCATGTTGCGGCCAGCGAGCGCGTCCGGCGTGCCGAAGCCGAGCATCCGCGCGCCGGCGGGGTTGCAGAAGGTACAATGCCCCTCGGTGTCGACCCCATAGATGCCCTCGCCGGTGGATTCCAGCAGCAGGCGGGAGCGGGCCTCGCTCTGGCTCAGGTTTTCCTGGGACCGCGCGAGGCTCTCCTGCATGGTCTTGAGCGCGGCCAGCATCTGGGCGGGTTCGTCGCTGCCGCGCACCGCGATGGGGGTGGAGAAATCGCCGGTGCTGATGCGGCGCGCAATCGCGGTGGCCATGGCGATGGGTTGCCCGATACGGTGGTCGATCAGCCAGATGAGAAAGAAGACCGCGGCGCTCATGACGCCGACCATCAAGAGCATGACCTGTCGCTCCAGCACCCGGGTCGCGGCCTCGAGTGTGGGCAGGGTCTGGTGTTTATGGGCGAGCACCGCGGCCACCACCTGATCGATCAGGTCGGTCGGCTCCCGGTCGATGCTGCGCACCCGCCGATCGACGTCCAGGTAGGCGTTCGGGTCCTGCGCACGATAGTGGGCGAGGGCGGCGCGGTATTCCTCTCCCAGTCGCCGATGGGCGTCCAGGAAGTCGTTGGCAGTCGCGGGCGACTGCCCATTGTCGGTGAGTAAACGGATCAGTGCATCCACGCTCTCGCGCGTGCGCTGCTCCTCCTGCTCGAAACGATTGAGATAGTCTTGGAAGCGACCTGCCTCCTGCCCCCGCAGCAGGATGTTCTTCCACTCCTGGACCTGCTTCTTGAAATGGACCTGGGCCGAGAGTGCGGCCGTGACCATCGCCGCGCTGGTCTCGCGCACCCGTGCTTCCCGGTCGGCGGCCCGCGTCAGCAGATGGAACCCGTACAGGCTGGCGCCCAGATTGACCACCAGGACAATGATCAACCCGACGGCGAGTTTGGTGCGGATGTGCATGGCATGTCGGTGGCGAGTGAAACGCGTGACAGCGCTTGCGCGGTATCAGCGGGGGGAGGCCGCGGGTTGGTGATCCTAGAACGAGTAACCCTGAAAAGAGCAAATTAGTCCGCGAAAAACGCAAATGAACGCGAATATGAACAATGCGTTACCCACCTGGCCGGTGGTCGTCGCAGAGCGGTACGGACAGTCGTAGTTATCTCTCTGTGTTATTTCGCGTTTTTCGCGTTCTTCGCGGACTAATTCCCGGATTAATGGTGATTTCCCGGATTGATGGTGATGCCTGCCGCCGCGGCGCTGCTTCTACAGGGCCGTCGGCTCGAGGCCGAGGGTATGGAGTATCCGGGCGGCCAGTTCCGTCGGACTGCGCGAGATCACCTCGGGTGGAATCCCGTGACGGACGGTCAGCCGCTCGAAGTCCTCGAATCCATACGACACCATGAAGGGCTGAATGCCGGCGCCCACGGCCCCTTGATAGTCCGTGGCCTCGTCGCCGCAGGCCAGGGCGAGCGCGGGATTGACAGCAAAGCGGTCGCGGAGGATGCGGAAGGCGTCCAGTTTGTTCTGCGCCAGCGGCAAATGGACCAGGAAGTCGAAGCGGGCGGGGTCGAAGCCCTCCCGTTGGAAGAGGGCCGCCAGGGTCTCGACCGGCTCCCGGGTGATGTTGCGGGTCACGATCCCGACCCGCACGCCCGGCCGACCCGCGAGTCGCTCCAGCAACCCCGCCATCCCGTCATAGAGACGGGCCTCATCCCGGTAGACCTCGGTCAGCGTCGCGATCAGCCGCGAACGCTTCTGCCGGGCGATCTGCTTGCGCAGGTTGCGGGGAAACTCCTTGATCCCGCCTAGATATTTGAAAACGTGCCGGCGCTTCTGGAAGCGGACCAGCGGACCGATGTCCATGCCGTGCACGGCGAAGGTGCGGTCGATGGCGCTGAAGGCATCCACGGTGGTGCCGTCGGCGTCGAGGATGACCAGTCGGTCGTTACTGTACATAGGGCAACTCGGACCCGTGCGGGTAGGGCGCTCTGGGCGGTCTCGCCATCCGTCTCGACCTTGTTCGCCGACGCTCGGGCGAGCCGTGGCCGAACCAGGCGCGGACCCTGGCGATGGCCCGGATGCGCCCGCCGGGCCGGGCCCTCCCATTGTACCTGATCCCTCAGGTGTGCGTCCCGGCTCATACGCCTCATCGCCGCGCTGTGCGCCAAGGAGCGCAATGTGGTCGGCCGAGGTCGCGGTGCCATAGGCGCCAGGTGCGCCCGTACCCCTTCGATCGCAGGCGTCGGGCCGTATGGACTGGAACTCACCTCAAGAGTGAAAAAGCCGGGGCGTCTGTCACCGAATCGTCAATTTGATCGGCTAAAATGAGCGCCCGGCCGTTCGCATCCGGGCGGATGGCATGCAACAGACTTGGAGTGTTCGTGATGAGCCAGTCTCCGCTATTGGTCGAAAAGAAGCGCGAGGCATTGAAGCAGGCGTTGGTGGCGCTGGGCGAGCAGGTCGAGTTCGCCCTGCGCAAGTCGTTGGCGGCACTGCGGGGGCAGGACCTCGACCTGGCGCGTGACGTCGTCGACGGCGATGCGGCGATCAATCGGCAGCGTCGGATTCTGGAACAGGAGGGGCTGCTGGTTCTGGCCGCCTACCAACCAGCGGGTCTCGACTTGCGCACCATCGCCGCGTCTCTGGAGATGGTCTCGGAACTGGAGCGGATCGCCGATTACGCGGCCGACGTTGCACGGATTCTGCTGTTTCACGCCGACGAACCGTTTCCGGATGCGCTGGTCGAGCATGTCGCGGACTTGGGCGATGCGGCCGTCGCCATGTTCTGCGACGCCATGGCGGCCTATGAACGGGGCGGCGCCGGGGCGACGATCGCGCGGGCAGTGGCCGCCAGGGACGACCAGGTCGACGCCCTCCAGCGGGAGATTATCGACGCGATCGTGGTCCTGATCCGTGATGATCCGCAAGCGGCGGCACCCGGCATGGCCCTGTCCTGGATCGCGCACAACTATGAGCGGGTCGCCGATCGTGGGACCAATATCGCCGAGCGGGTGGTCTATATCGCCACCGGTGAGACCCCTGATCTGGATTGAACCTGGGGCTGAACCCGGCAACCGAACGGCGCGCGGTCATTCCGGCGTCACGGCCAGGGGCAGAGGCCCGGCCGTGGTTGCACGTCGCTGGATCACGTCATACAGGCACTTCTCGACTGCACCGATGACACGGTCCCAGCCCAGCGTCTCGGCGGTCGCCCGCGCCTGGCTGCCGTACTGGAGCAAGCGTTTCCCATCCCGGGCCGCGGCCACCACGGCCGCGATGAAGGCACGGTCGTCACCGGGGTTGACCGTGATGCCGTTCTCCCCGGTCCTGATGTAATTGTGGGCCGCCGCATCGTCGAAGGCGACCACGGTCAGACCGCTGGCCATGGCCTCCGGGACCACATTGCCGAAGGTTTCGGTCAGGCTGGGAAAGACGAACAGGTCCGCGCTGGCGTAGTGTTCGGCAAGCTCAGCGCCGACCTTGGCGCCAACGAAGTGGAACTGCGGGAAGGCGCGCGACAGGCGGGACCATTGCGGACCGTCCCCGACCAGCACGCAACGGGCGCTGGGCATGGCCGCGCGGGTGGCCGTGAAGCTATCGAGGACCAGTGCGATATTCTTCTCGGCTGCCAGGCGTCCGACATAGAGCAGGGTGGGATCGCCGGGACCGCAATCCCATTGCGCACGCAACTGTGCGCGGCGGCGCATGGGGGAGAAGAGCCGCGTGTCGACCCCGCGCCCGAAGACCTGGACCTTGTGATAGCCCTGGGCGCGCAAGCGGTCACGCAACTCGGTGGTCGGCACCAGGGTGGCATCGGCGCGGTTGTGAAAGTTGCGCAGTGAGCGGGCAATCGGTCGCGCCAGCAGCCCCAGCCCGTAGTGCCGGCTGTATTGCTCGAACTGGGTGTGATAGCCGGTCGCGGTGGGGATGGCGTACGCCTCCGCGGCCTTGAGCGCGGCGTGCCCCAGTGGACCCTCGGTGGCGATATAGATCAGGTCCGGGCGCTGGTCCTGCCAGAGGCGTCGCAGGCGCCGCACGACCGGCAGCCCGAAGCGCAAGCCGCGGTAGCCCGGGATGGGCAGGCCGGGGACCAGGGTCTCACGGGCGGGCTCGCTGGGGGTCTCGCCGGGGCGCGGTGCGCCCGCGCCGGCGGCATCGGTTCGCTGACGGGGCCGGACCACATGGACCTGGTGGGCGCGGCCCTCCAGGCCCGCGACCAGGTGGCGCATGGTATTGGCGACACCATTGATCTCCGGGGGATAGGTCTCGGTGACGACCGTAATGTGCAGGGCTCCTCGCATCTGGGATCAGGCGCCGTCCAGGCGCTCGATGAAGTGCCTGGCATAGGTCGGGTTGAGGTCCGCGACGCGCAGCAGGATGAGTACATCCGCCACGGCAAAGTCCGGGTCCCGACAGGGCTCGCCGCAGGCCCGCGCGCCCAGGCGCAGGTACGCCTTGAGCAAGGGGGGGAGCGGCGCGTCGAGCACCTCGTCCGGGGGTTGGCCGCACCGCAACGGGACCCGCGGGGTCACGCGCAACTCGGGTCCCGTCAGGCCCTGGCGGCGGATCCGGTTCATCATCGCCGCCGCCTGGATATCGCCGGCACCCAAGGGGATGCTGGCGCAGCCGAACAGATAATCGCACCTGTGCAGTTGCATGAATCCCGCCAATCCGGACCACAAGACCGCGATGGCCGCCCCCTGCCGGTAATCGGGGTCGATACAGGTGCGGCCGATCTCCAACAGGCGGCCGGGCAACTGGGCCACGGGTCCCAGGTCGAACTCGCTCTGCGAATAGAAGCGCCCGATACTGCGTGCCTTGTCATCGGTCAGGAGCCGGGTGCAGCCGACCAGCCGGCCGCTCTCCACCTCGCGCACCAGCAGGTGCTGGCAGACGCCGTCGAAGACATCGACATCGAGCCCGCGATCACCGCCCTTGAGCTTGGCACCCAATTCCTCACTGAACACCCGAAAGCGCAGCGCCTGCGCCTCGCGGACCTCCGCCACGGTGGCCGCCAGTTCAACAAAAAGGCGCGCGCCGCGCCGATTGGGTAGGGCAGGGGCGGTGGCGGGCATCGGTCATCCTCGGGTCATTGAAGAAGCAGGAGCCACTGTAACGAGCCTCTGTTTCAGGTCTGCGAGGAAATGATGACGATGGGGTGAAATCCGGCTCAGCGTCGGTGCGCGCCCCGGTGCGCGCCGCGACTTTTACAATCATTCCGGCCACCTGGCATCGTAGGGTGGACAAGCGCAGCGCAGTCCACCAGCGGCGGAGCGGGATTCGGTGGACTGCGCTGGCGCTTGTCCACCCGACGGCCGCGACTCTGATCCTGGCCCGCACGGCTCACCTTACAGCCGAGGGCGCCCTGACATAGCGACAGGAACGGCGGGCGGTAGCGACTCCGCCTGGGGTTGGCTGCAATCCAGGACCACGACGGCGACCCGTCGCCGCTCCGCGGGTGTCAGTTGTGCCAACAGGGTAGCCTCAAGCGCCTGCGCGCTCCGGGGCTTGGGGGCACCGTTCGGCGGCATCGACATACCTTTTCCGCCAAACCAGAGCACCAGATAGATGCCGTTGTGCCGGGCGCCGGGGTCTGGGGTGTAGCGCGCCATCAACTGTTCGCGCAGGGCGCGCCACAGGTCGCGGTGGCTGTCCCGTTTGATCTCGATGGGATCATTGGCGACACGGCCGCGATCAGACCTGGGGCGATCAGATCAGGGCGCTCACGCGCCAAGTTGGCGAACCATTTGGGTTCTTGCGCAAGATGATTGGTCAACCGGAAGGCGATCAGGCGGCGCAGTACCCCCTCACCCAGCGCCGCGAATCCATCGCTGTCAACTTGCGACAGTTCATTGGCGCCCGCCAGGCAGGGCGCATGATGGCGGCGTTGCTCATCCACGTTCTGCAGTTGGTCAGCAAGCCACGGTAGTATCCGACTGCGGCGCCCACGCCTCCGGCTTGATCATCATTCCGGTCGCCGACCCTCGCGGCGCGGTGCGCTTGACCGCAGCGTCTCACCGTCCGCGTCCCGCTTTGCGCCGATCCAGGGCTCGGGCGGGGTGCGGGCTCCGGCATTACAGGGTCATTTGTCCGAGAACCGGTACCCCACCCCGCGAACCGTCTGTAACAGCCGGTCGTGGCCGGTGGCCTCGAGCGTCTTGCGCAGGCGCCGGATGTGCACGTCGACGGTGCGCTCCTCCACGTAGACCTGGTCGCCCCAGACCTGGTCGAGCAACTGGGCGCGGCTGAAGGCGCGCTCGCTGTGGGTCATGAAGAAGTGCAGCAGCCGGTATTCGGTGGGTGCCACGTCCAGCGGGTGGCCCCCGGCGCTGACGCGGCGGCTGACATGGTCGATTTGAAGGCCGGCGATCTCGATCGAATCGGCCGCGTCGTCCGGCCGGGCGCGGCGCAGGACGGCGTTGACCCGGGCGATCATTTCCCGGGGTGAGAAGGGCTTGGCGATATAGTCGTCGGCGCCGGTATCCAGCCCCTTGATGCGGTCCTCCTCCTCGCCGCGGGCGCTGACCATGATGATCGGCACCGCCCGGGTCTTGGGGTTTTGTTTGAGCTGTTGGGCCAGTTCCAGCCCGGAGCGCCCAGGGAGCATCCAATCCAGCAGGATCAGGTCGGGTTGCTCGGCGTTCAGGAGTCGGCGTGCCTCGTCGGCGTGGCCCGCCTCCAGGACGCGAAAGGAGGCACCCTCCAGGGCGAAGCGGATGACCTCGCGGATATCCGGCTCATCGTCGACGACAAGGATGCTGATCATGGTGCAGGGTCCTGATAGGGGCTGCCGGGCGCTGAACGTCAGGCTAAGCAACGGTTCCGTAACGCGTTCCACAACTGAATTTGGGGATGCCGTCAATGTCGTTGTCGTTGTCGTTGTCGTAATCGAGGATATCGTAGCGACCCGGATTCTCGCGCAGGTCAGATTGAATTGTCTCTAAGATTACCATGACGATTACGACAACGATTACGACAACGACAACGACAACGACAACGATGGTGCTCGTTGATTAACCTGTTTCTGACTCGTTACTTAACTTATTATTGCCCCATCACTAACTGCTGCGATGGCGCAGGGTCTCGATCAGGATCTCGCGGTTGCGAAAGCGCACGTCCTTGCCCTCCGCCACATAGATGACCTGCTCGGCGATGGCCCCGGCATGACGGCCAATGTACTCCAACGCGTGGGCGACGATGAAGAGTGCGCCGAGCTTGGCCGGCGGCAAGGGCGGGTCGAGGGCGGCCACGAGTGCCCGGCGCATGGTTTTGGTCGCCTCGATCAGCGCCGGCTCGTCCTCGAAGATGCCGATGGCCAGTTCGAGGTCGAACTGGGCCACCGCGGCGATGCCGCGCTCGAAGGCACAGCAGACCAGTTCATCCTGGGCGCGCAGGGCGGCCGCGATCGGTGGCGGCAGGGCCGTGTCGTCGGCGCGGAATTCCAGGGCGCTGCGGGCGATGCGGGCGGCCTTGTCGCCGGCGCGCTCGGCCTCGCCGGCGATGCGCGCCAGGGCCAGCACGATGCGCAGATCCACGGCGGTCGGCTGACGGCGCGCGATGACCTGGAAGACCTCTTCGTCGGCGTCCAGGGCCAGATAGTCGATCTGGGGTTCCCGGTCGAGCACCCGATAGGCGGGGCTCAGGTCATCCTCCAACAGGGCGCTGACGGCGCCCTGGGTCTGCTCCACCACCCGTGCGCCCATCTCCAGGATCAGGCCGCGCAGGCGCGCCAGATCGCGGTCGAACCCGCTGACGGTATGGCCGATGACAGGGTCGTGGCCGATCCGCAGGCTCGGCTTGCCGACCATCAGCCAAACCGCCCGGTGATATAGTCCTCGGTCAATTGATGCCGCGGATTGGTGAAGACCTGGTTGGTCTCGCCCACCTCCACCAGATCGCCCAGGTGGAAATAGGCCGTCCGCTGCGAGACCCGCGCCGCCTGCTGCATCGAATGGGTGACGATGGCGATGGCGTAGTGCGCGCGCAGTTCGTCGATCAGCTCCTCGATGATCGCGGTGGCGATGGGGTCGAGCGCGGAGCAGGGTTCATCCATGAGGATCACCTCTGGCGACACGGCGATGGTGCGGGCGATGCATAGCCGCTGTTGCTGGCCGCCGGAGAGCCCGGTCCCGGGCTGCTCCAGCCGGTCCTTGGCCTCATTCCACAGGCCGGCCTTCTTGAGGCTGGTCTCCACCAGTTCGTCGAGTTCTGCCTTGCTGTTGGTGAGGCCATGGATGCGCGGCCCGTAGGCGACGTTCTCGTAGATGGACTTCGGGAACGGATTGGGCTTCTGGAACACCATCCCGACCTGCGCGCGCAGTGGCACTGGGTCCACGCGCTTGTCGTAGATCTCCTGACCGTCGAGCCGGATGGAGCCGCCCACCCGGCACCCGTCGATGGTGTCGTTCATCCGGTTCAGGCAGCGCAGGAAGGTCGATTTGCCGCAGCCCGAGGGCCCGATCATCGCCACTACCTGGTTCCTGCCGATGTCCAGGCTCACGTCCTTGATCGCCTGCTTGGCGCCGTACCAGACATTGACCCCCCGACACACCATGCGCGGGTCCGGGGTGGTGACATCGCCGATGGTGCCGCTCACCTGCCCGCCGCGCGCCAGGTCGGCGGCGCTGATGGCGCCGGTGTCACGGATAATCTCGCTCGCTAACGTACTCATGAAAGACCTCGTTTATCCCAGATTCCGCAATTAGTCCGCGAACAACGCGAATAACGCGAAATAAGGTCGCGGGGCAACTGCCTGCTGTGGCTCGTCTCCGCGGTTACTGTGTCGTCCGACGTGCAGATCAAACACCCGTCTGCATTGTTCGCGTTCATTCGCGTTCTTCGCGGACCAATTCTTTTCAGCGGTAGCGCAGCGGGCGCCTACCACCGCCGCTCAAAGCGCCGCCGCAGCAGCACCGCGGCCAGGTTCATCAGGATCAGGAACCCGAGCAGCACCAGGATGGCGGCCGAGGTGCGCTCCACGAAGCCGCGCTCCGGGCTGTCGGCCCACAGATAGATCTGGACCGGCAGCACCGTGGCCGAATCGGTGAAGCCCTGGGGCACGTCGACGATGAAGGCGATCATGCCGATCATCAGCAGCGGCGCGGACTCACCCAGGGCGCGCGCCATCCCGATGATGGCGCCGGTCATGATGCCGGGCATGGCCAGCGGCAGCACATGGTGGAACTGGGTCTGCAAGGGCGAGGCGCCGATCCCTAAGGCCGCCTCGCGGATGGAGGGCGGGACCGACTGGAGGGCCGCCCGGCTGGCGATGATGATGACCGGCAGCGTCATCAGCCCCAGCACCAGCGCACCCACCAGGGGCGTGGAGCGGGGGACGCCGAAGAAGTTGATGAAGACCGCGAGCCCCAGGAGCCCGAAGACGATGGACGGTACCGCGGCAAGGTTGTTGATATTGACCTCGATCAGGTCGGTCCAGCGATTCTTGGGGGCGAACTCCTGCAGATAGAGCGCCGCCCCCACGCCGAGCGGGAAGGAAAACAGCAGCGTCAGCACCAGGGTATAGAAGGTCCCCGCCAGGGCCCCGGCGATACCGGCCAGTTCCGGCTCCCGTGAGGTCCCGTTGGTGAAGAAGCCGGTGTTGAAGCGCTTCTCGATCCGCCCGTCCGCGATCAGTTGGTCGACCAGGGCGATGGAACTGTCATTGATGCGACGCTGCGCCGCCGGCAAGGTGCGGTCGAGCTTGCCTTTCATCAGCATGTCCACATCCGCGCCCGCGATCAGCCACAGGTCGCGCGTGGTGCCGATCACGCTGGGGTGCTTGATGGCGAGCGATTGGAGTTGCTGCGGCGCCCCGGCACTGGCCAGGGCGTAGAGCTCGCGCAGTTCGCGCCGCTCGGTGACGCTCGGGAAGAGCTTGCGCAGGGACGCCTTGACCACCGCCTGGTAGTCGGCGCCCACCAGGGTTGGCGGTTCGCGGGTGCCCGCCGGGTCCAGGACTTCGGGATCAAAATAGACCGGGACCTGGATGTAGGTCTGCTGGAAGGCGCTCACGCCCTTGATGGCGATGTCGGCGAACAGCACGGCGACAAACAGCAGCCCCAGGGTGACCGCCGCGGCGCCCATGAAGCGGAACCGCGCCTCGCGCGCGTAGCGCCGTTTGAGGCTCGCGTTGACGATGTCGATGGTGCGCCGCGGCGGCGGGGCATCGATCGGTGATTCTGTGCCCATGGTGGTTACCTGAATGCGGAAATTGGTCCGCGAATAACGCGAATGAACGCGAGAAACAATTCGCCGTGATTACTGTTGTCGTTGTCGTTGTCGTAATCGTAATCGAGGTTATCGTAACACCCCGGAATCTATCGTACGCCAACTTGCATCGCTTCTCCCAGTACGACAACGACAACGACAACGACAACGACAGTGCTCGTTGTTTAGCATAGTCCTGAGTCGTTACTGAGCTGCATTGTCGGGTTGGGGGATCGGCTATTCATACTGTTCCCGATACTTGCGCACGATGTGCAGGGCGATGACATTCAGTGCCAGGGTGACCAGGAAGAGCGTCAGGCCGAGCGCGAAGGCGGCCAGGGTCTTGGCGCTGTCGAACTCCTGATCGCCGGTCAGGAGCGTCACGATCTGGACCGTGACGGTGGTGACGCTGGCGAGCGGATTGGCGGTCAGATTGGCCGAGAGCCCGGCGGCCATCACCACGATCATGGTCTCGCCGATGGCGCGCGAGACCGCCAGCAGGATGCCGCCGACGATCCCCGGCAGGGCCGCCGGGATCACTACGCGCAGGATCGTCTCCGAGCGGGTGGCGCCCAGGGCGTAGGACCCGTCGCGCATGGCCTGGGGGACGGCATTGATCACGTCGTCGGAGAGTGAGGAGACGAAGGGGATGATCATGATGCCCATCACCAGGCCCGCGGCCAGCGCGCTCTCGGAGGCGACCGCGAGCCCCAGCGACTCACCCAGCGTGCGGATCACCGGGGCCAGGGTCAGGGCCGCGAAGAAGCCGTAGACCACCGTCGGGATGCCGGCCAGGATCTCCAGCAGCGGCTTGGCGATGCCGCGCACCTGGCGTGGGGCATACTCGGACAGATAGATCGCCGCCATCAGCCCGATGGGTACCGCCACCACCATGGCGATGAAGGACACCAGGAGCGTCCCGGTGAACAGCGGCACGGCCCCGAAGGCGCCGGCCGCCGCCACCTGGTCGGTGCGCATGGCCGTCTGGGGGCTCCACAGGGTGCCGAAGAAGAACTCGGAGGGGTCGATCTTCTGGAAAAACTGCAGGGACTCGAAGACCACCGAGAGGACGATCCCGAGCGTAGTCAGGATGGCAATGGAGGAGCACAGGATCATGACCCCCAGGACGATTCCCTCGACCCGGTTGCGCGCGCGCATCGCGGGCTTGGTCTGCCCCCAGGCCAGGGCCAAGCCGGCGAGCGCGACCGCCAGCACCAGCAGCCACTGCGCCCAGCGGGCCAGGTCCTGGAGCCGGGCGTACTGTTCCGCCGCGTTCTGGATGGCGGGGGTGACCTGGGCGGAGACGATCCCGCCCGCGGCGAGATTTTTCACGTCATTGAGCATGAGCCCCAGATCTCCCGGGGAGAGCTTGGCGGCGATCTCGCTCGGCAGCCGCGCACTGACCAGTTGGGTGATGACCTGGTCCTGGACGCCGGTCCACAGCGCCAACAGCAGCAGGGCGGGCAGGCCGGCCCAGATAGCGGCATAGAAACCGTAATAGGCGGGCAGTGAGTGCAGGGTGCTGATGCGCCCGGCGCCGCCGGCACTGGTGATCGCGCGGCGGCAGCCGATCTGATAGGCGAGCGCCATGACGGCGAGCAGGATGAGTAACAGTGTCCAGGTATGCATAAGGAGGATTCAACCCTTCGCCAACGATCAGGAAACTAGCCCGCGAAAAACACGAAGAACGCGAAAGCCAACGCGGTATCCAGGCGGCGTGGTCGTCTGCCACAAGTGCCACGCCTAGCCACAGCGACCGGCCGACACGCCCTTTTTCTGATTCGCGTTCTTCGCGTTCTTCGCGGACTAATGATCTGCTTGGCAAACGCGGCCGATACTCAATGCGCCGGCTTGGTCATCGGCGTCAGCGCCCGGGCACTCGCCGCCATCGCCTTGCGGTCCGCGTCGGGGAGCGCAATCAGGCCCTTGTCGGCCAGATAACCCTCGGGACCCCAGGCCTTGTCGCTGGTGAACTCGGCCACGAACGCCTTGATCCCGGGGATGGCATCCACATGCCCGTTCTTCACGTAGAAGTAGAGGGAGCGCGAGATCGGGTAGGAGGCGTTGGCGATGCTGTCATAGGTCGGCGCGACGCCGTTGACCTTGCTACCCTTGATCTTGTCCTCGTTCTGCTCCAGGAAGCTGTAGCCGAAGACGCCGATGGCCTTGGGGTTGGCGACCAACTTTTGCACGATCAGGTTGTCGTTCTCGCCGGCCTCGATATAGGCGCCGTCCTCACGGATCGCCTGACACACCGCCTTATGCTTCTTCTCGTCGGACTTCTTGAGGGCCTTGAGTGCCGGGAAACTGTTGCAGCCGCCTTCCATCGCCAGCTCCGCGAAGGCGTCGCGGGTACCGGAGGTCGGCGGCGGGCCCAGCACCTCGATCTTGGTCGCCGGCAGGGCCGGGTTCACGTCCTTCCAGGTCTTGTTGGGGTTGGGGACCAAGTCACCCTTGTCGTTCGGGACGTCCTTGGCCAGGGCCAGGAAGACGTCCTTGAGCGTCAGGTCCATCCCCAGCCCGGCCTTGGACTCCGCCAGCACGATGCCGTCGAAGCCGATGCGTACCTCAGTGACCGCCTTGACCCCGTTGGTCTCGCAGACCTCGAACTCGGAGGCCTTCATGGCGCGCGAGGCGTTGGCGATGTCCGGGGTATCGACGCCGGAGCCGGCGCAGAACAGCTTGATACCGCCGCCGGTCCCGGTGGACTCCACCTTGGGCGTCTTGAAGCCGCCGCGCCCGAAGTTCTCCGCCACCGCGGTGGTGAACGGAAACACGGTCGAGGAGCCGACGATGTTGATGGTATCCCGGGCCAGGGCCTGGGCGGAGAGGGATGCGGCCGTCAGGGCCAGGACGGCGGCGATGGATTGTCTGTACATGGCGTTTCGCATAGGGGTGTCGCTCGCTGGGTTTAGAGACCAAACGCGGCCATGCTAGGCGAGCCGTGTGACCCTTAGGGGATAGTCTCGTGACGTTACGGCGAACATCCTATGCCACCCAGATGACAGCCTTGTGACAGCAAGGCGCGAAGTGGCTGAAAACCGGCGCTGCCCGCTCCCCCCCGGACTCCGACCGGCCACTCGGCGCGGGGCAGCGTAGGGCGGAACGCGCCAGCGGTTCCGCCACCCCCGCTAACCTGCAACCCCGGCGCAGTCTGCACGGCCCCGTCCGCAACACTCGCACAGCGACGCTGTGGGAGCGGTTTCAGCCGCGACGAGGCCTCACGGTTTGTCCGCCCGTCGCGGGTGACAGCGACCTCGCGTCACGGTTAACGGCCATGGTGCTCGCGCCACCCTGAAAGATGCAAGGTTGCCGTCGCCATGGCCTTTAGCACATTACTGCCAGGCTGGCAGAGCCGCTCGATCGGTGCCGAGATAGCCGATCGCGGCCTTCTTGCGGTGGTCCCAGAGCGTGTTGATCCTGGCTTGCACCGCGGCCCGGTCGGCGCCCTGGTAGCCCTTGAGGTCCTCGTCGCCCGGGTGCTGGAAGTTGGCCATGATATAGGCGTGGCCGTGGTAATTCGGCGCTACGGCCAGTCCGGTCACCTCCGCGCCCATGGGCGCCGAGAGGATCCGCGCGAGCTTGCGGGTGTCGAGGTTGAAGGCCCACAAATAGTTGTTGTTGCGCCGGCCGGTGTCCTCACCGATGAAGAGGGTGCGGATCGTCTCGGCATACACCAGGTTGTCCGGACCGCAGACCCGGTCCTGCGCGCACGCATTGCCTTCGGCGTCCTTCTTATCCTCGCCCTGCCAGCCGCCCGTCAGCTCTGGAATCGGGCTCAAGGTGGTGCCGACGAAGGGGCTGTCGATCGCAGTGCCGCTGCTGTCCTGTTGGCCGCCCGCGGTGTCCATCTCCAGCACCATGCCGCCGTCGTTGCGCGCCAGTTGGATGGCCCCGAGCCCGTCGGCCATGCCCGCCTCGACGCGCGAGATCGCCAGATAGAACTTCCTGTCGGCCTTGTTGTAGGCGATGTACTCCATCTTGGAAAACTCGGTGGTGGCGCCCAGGATTGCGGCATAGCGGCGGGTTTCGAGGAAGGCGGCCGCCAGTGCCGTATCGAACGCGGCGCTGGGCTTGAGCCGGAGCCACTCGGTGCCCGTATAGGTGAGGATCTTGGTAAAGCTGGGGTCATTGGGGTCCGTCAGGGCGACGTCGAAGATATCGCTGAACCGGATACCGCGATCCACCAGGGCCTTGATCTGCGCGTCGCTCGCATGGCCGAGCCGAATCCATTGCAGGTTGAAGCGCTCCCCGTTCACCGCACCGGCCGGGGTGAGCCGGGCGGCGTAGAGGGTACCGGCGGAGAGGTCCTGCGCACGATCGGCGACGAACATGAAGAGCCCGGTGTGCTTGCCGTCGTCACCGCCGATCGCGGTGCGCTCATCCGCGGCCATGATCTGCATCTCGCGGGCGTAGCGGCCGGCCGCATAGTGCTTGACCACGCCGGTCTTGCCGTCGGCCATCACGGTGATCTCGGGCAGCAGCCCATAGTGGTAGGGGTTGGCGGCGGCCGGGTCACCGAACGAATAGCGGCTGAAACTCGCAAGGTCGGCCTTGTCATCGGAATCGGCCGCGCGGGCAGCCCCACCGCGGACCTTGGCGTCGGGCTCGTATTCTTCGGAGGCCACATGGGTATGCCAACCGGAGAGGGTGGCGCCGCAATGAATCCAATTGCCGTGGACCCCGGAAAAGTCGATCGCCCGATACGCCTTGGCCGTCAGCAGGCCGCTCTTGGGGTCCTGGTCGAGCAGCGTCAGCCCGACGGTGGCGGGAAGCTTGGACCAGAAGGAGCCGGTGCTGGTGCCGTCGTTGGGGGGCAACTCCCGGTACTCGAAGTTGGTGACCAGCGCCAGGGGATGACCAAGGCCCCCGGGCACGGTCAGTCCCTCGACCTGAATGAGCGAGGTCCCGTCCGGGCCGTCGGACGCCAACTGACCATCGCGATCGGTCAGCGCCACCCCGGCCGCCGTGAAGAGCCCGCCGACCACCGCCTCGCCCACGCGCTCGCCGGTGGCCATGATCTGGTGGTAACGCAGCGGCAGTTCGGTGGTAACGCCGTCGGCGCAGACCATCCGCAGGCGGGCTGCGGTATAGACCGCCGCCTTCTCCTCAACGCTGGCCGGTGCCGACATCCCGGTGAACTCCACCCGGGCCGGGGGTGCGCCGCCCGGACACAGGGCCAGGGCCGGCGTGGTACAGACGGACGCGAGGGCGACGCAGAGGGCACGGATGCGCATGAAAAACTCCAGGACTGAACGGGGTACGCAGCCGCGATCCTAACCCGCCGCGGCCGTCCGAAGGTTGCGGGACTGTTACCGCGGGAGGCAGCGGCGCGGCGCGGAGCCGTGAACGTCGCGCAGCGACGTGGTGGGAGCGGCTTCAGCCGCGACCGGCCGCGCGGGGAACGCAGCGTCGGAGTACGCCGCGGCGCCGCATCGCGACCGCAGCGCGCTCCCACCGGGATCTGTCATGTGCCGGGGTGACGGACGAGCCTTCATGACCGTTCGCCTTGGTCCTCTCCATCCAAGGCTGAAGCCTTGGACTCCGGCCCGGGGCGGCCGGAACCATGAGCGAGGCCGGGCGGCGAACGGCTCAATTCGCGGACTCGGGATAGCCCTCGGAGATGGATTGATAGGCGCGGGTCTCTTCCAGAGGCGTCAAACGGTGCAGCATGGTCCAGAAGCAAGCCGCAGCGGTCTCGGGCTATACTCGGGGCCATCCAACCCGAGGGAGGCGCTAGATGTCCTTGCAGTGGCGTAGGTCGGGTTAGCGCAGCGTATCCCGACGTTCGGCGCCTGGGCGTCGGGTTACGGCGCGCCGCGAGCGATCGCGGGTGACGGCCAAGGCCTGGGGGGCGCACCTAACCCGACCTACGGGGCTTTGTTCCCCAGCCCAACCTTCGGGCGCTGGAGGAAAAATAGTCCGAACACCGGTTCGGACCTCTGCGCGAGTGTCTGGCCGCGATCAAAGCTCCGGCTCAAGCGCCGCGAGCAAGAGGCGCTTTCGGTCGAGGCGCTGAGCGAGGCCGACCGGACGGCGATTGCCCAAGCCCGAGTTCCGCAAACTTATGTGCATCTCGACAGCGACCTGGACATACCAGCCCAGGGCAACGCCGATCTTGCTGCTCTAGATTCCCAACTGCTTCTTGATGAGAAGACACAAACTGTCCTTCAGTTCCGAGTGCCGAGGCACAGGCGCCTGTCTGCCATTGTTAGGATTCACATATAAATCATGGCGCTTTCCATGGCGACTCAGGTAGCAGCCGGCGTTGACAAGTTCGCGAATGAAGTTCCCTCGCTTCACGCGGCGTTTACCTGTATTTCCTTTGTCTTGGATTCGGGACGAGAATTTGACAGTTGCTCTTCCATCACCAGAGCATAAGCATCCCTGATATTATCTTCCAGTTCATCAAGTGTCTCGCCCTGACTGAAAACGCCAGGCACCTCCTGCAACTTGCCGACATACCAGTCGTCATCAATCCAATACTCAAGCGTGAACTGCCGCTGCATTGTACTCACCATTTTCTTGTGGCTACGTAATCGTATCTAACGCGCGGCCGCATCGGGGCGCGCCTAACCCGACTTACCGGGCTTTCATCTTCCGGGGGTGCTGCGGCATTCCTTCATGGCCGTTAGCCGCGACGAAACCTCGCGGGTGGTCCGAGCGTCGCGGTCCACCGCGGCCTTGGGTCGCGGCTAAAACCGCTCCCAGCGCGTTGTTGCGTGACTTTTCACGGTTCCGCCATCCCCCGCTGTGGACTGTCTTCAGCACCGATTCTCCGGACCGATCAGCGCGGTCAGGCTCTCGGCGTCGAGCAGGCCGTCGATCCAGGTATCCAGCTGGGCGATCTGTGCGGTCGCGATCCGCTCCTCGGCCCAGGGCGGCAAGGAACCGAAGCGGCGGGCGAGGAGGCGCTTGAGTCGCTTGGCCACGCCTTCGGCTTCGCCCTCGGCTTTGCCCTTGGCCTCGCCCTTGACGAAGATGGATTGATAGGCGCGGGTCTCTTCCAGAGGTGTCAAACGGTGCAGCATGGTCCAGATCTCCTCGGCGGTCAGGGTACGGAAACGCTCGAAAAACAAGAACTCCAGGACTTGCGACAGGGTGACGCGGATCGGCTCGGGCAAGTCGGAGTCCTGAATGGCCTGCCAGAGGCGCGGCGCCCGGGCCGCCAGGTCGGCGTCGCGCTTGAGCACCAGGGGCGCGAAGACGGCGACAAAGGGGTTGTCCGGCTCGCGCTCCAGCCACTCCGGCAGGAAGCGGTCGAGGTAGACCGCCGTGAGCGGAGAACCCTCCGTTGCGAAGCCCGCCGGCCGGCCCGGGTCGTCGCGCGCATCAAGGAAGACCACGATGGCACGGACCTCGGCATCCGGGTGCTGCTCGCTGTAGAGCCCCACCTTGGTCAGCAGGTTATACCAGACAGTTGCGACCGGCTGACCCTGAAATTCGACCAGATACGTTGGTCCGGCGTGTCCGCGCGGCTCGAAGGCCGCGTCGATGCGCCGCTCGATCGCCTTGAAGGTCAGCGACGTGAAGACATAGTCGCCCCGCACAGCGCCGCACCGGCCAGAAAGCCTGGAACGGCGAGAATGAAGCGGTAAATTTTATAACCGGTCAGGCAGTAAGCGACGCCGAGCAGGGTGAGCAGCCCGACCAACAGGTGTGTGATGGCTTGCGGCGATTCCATGAGGTCCCCCGGGACGCGGCGCGGCGTCCCCGTTTGGCGTGCGGTTGTGGGTGCGCGCGGAGTTTAAACCGAACCTCGGTCGGGTTGAAAGGGCGCTCCGGGCCCTGGCCCTCGCGCCACGTCTGGGCCGGGTTCCCTGGTTGCCCTCTCACTTCCACGCTCCCCGTGGAAATGCATCCGCCGACGTTCCGCGTCGAGTTGCGAATATCGACAGGAACACCGATCCCCCTCACCACTTGGACCATCGCTCAAGCGTCAGCAGTCCTCCCCATGGGTGCTCGTGCCCGTGCCTTGGCGCGACGTTGCGCCGTTGCACCGCTTGGGGGTGCGCGAATCCGCCGGCGGCCACGCGACGCGGAGCGTCGTCGGCGGCATTCCCACGCGGAGCGTGGGAACGAGAGCCCAGACCGACCCCGCGAGTACCCCAAACAGCCCCGCCAAACGGGGCTTGGCGATGCGCCGGCTGGGGAGCGCGATGCGAGCCGGTAGGTCGGGTTACGGCGCGCGCCAAGCGTCTCGCAACGCTCGGCCGCATCGGGGCGCGCCTAACCCGACCTACGGGACTTAACGGGCACCGTGTCAGGCGCGCCTAACCCGACCGACGGGACTGCGCTGACCTGCCAGTGGCAGCGGTGGTTGCCTGTGCGTACCACCGCCAAGGCTGAAGCCTTGGACTCCGGGTCAGTCACGGCAGGTCCGTCAGCGCAATGGGATAGACCAACTCGCCCGGGTCGCCGCCGCCGTGCTGGGAGAGGTCCACCCAGTGGTCCTGGTCGGCGTAGTAGAGGCCGTAGCGGCGGATCTTCTTGTTCAACTGGTCGATGAACTCGTATTGGCGCATGGTGCCCCAGCGGGTCCAGGTGTCCTGGGTCAGGGTGAGAACATCGCTCTTGTAGGGCAGGCCCTGGAGGTATTCGCCCAGTAGTCCCAGGTCGGCGAGGCGGGTGGATTGCTCGATGCCGCCGGCCTGGGGGTCGACGCTGAAGCGGGCGGCGACCGAGGCCAGGCGGTCGAAGAAGCTGCGGGTGCCTTGCTCGGCGGTCAGGTCGCCCTCGGCGGCCTCGACGATACCCTTCAGGACGAGTTGCAGGTCGGAGAGTTGGTCTTTGGTCAAGAGGACGCGCACCTCGACGGCGAGCCGCGAGGGGTCGGCGAAGTCGCGGTCGCTGATCCAGGCCTCGAAGACCTCCGGGGCGCGGGTGCCCTGGACCTGGCCCAGGTAGGCGAGTTGGGCGGCGTGCCCCAGGCTGTCGACGATGGCGCGGATCTGGGCGCCCTGATCGGTCGGTGCGGACGCGGGTGGCGCGGCGGTGGGCGGTGCGGTCGGGGCCTGGTTCGGGGTCGGGCTCGGGCTCGGGGTCAGGCGCGGGCGCGCGAGGTTCTCGATCAGGCGCCCGGCATAGGTGTCGATGGCCGCGGTGAAGGCCGCCACACTGCCCTCGTCGATCGGGAAATAGGCGCTCTCCTGGTTGACGGCGTTGGTCGCAAGCGTCCGGTACTGAGCGGCGGCGGCCTCCGTGTTGTCCTGGCGGCGGGCCTGCGGGGTGAGCAGGTGCAGGACGGCGATGGAGGTCCCGGCCTCGGCCGCGAGACCGCGCAGGCGTTGCGCGTCCAGGCCGGTGCTGGACTGCACCCGCTGCCCGGTGGCGGGGTCGCGCTGGGAGCCGTCGAGCGCGCCGGCGTCGGTGATCAGGATGATGTGGCGCTCGGCGAAGCGCTGCCGCCAGTCGGGGGTGTTGAGCGCGGCCTGGATGCCGGCATAGGGGTCCTCGTCGAACTGGTCGGTGGCGACCCGGGCCTCGTCGAGGCCGCCGACCTGCTTGAGAAAATCGCGTCCGTCGCGGACCTGCGCGGGGTTGGCGTAGGTGCGGGCGATGAACCCGAGTTCGGCGGCCCGGGCCGGGTCGCGCGATGCGGCGCGGAAGGCGACCAGGCCGAAGGCGACCCGATCGAGTAGTTGGGCCTTGCGGACCTGCTGATAGAAACGCCCGACCGCGGCCTTGGTCTGGGCGATGTAGGGCCCCATGGAGACCGTGGAGTCGATGACGAAGATGACGGCGGCGCGATAGTCCGGTGCCGCGGCGGGCGCGACCGGGGGCCGGCCGGGGCCCCCGTCTGGAGCGGGCCCGGCCGCCGGTGTGGGCGCGGGCGCGGGACCCGGATTGGGCAGGGTGACCGAGGCGACCTTCAGCGCCCGCACCTTGTCGCCGCTCGCGGCGCGATACTCGGCAAAGTCGAGGATCGGCAACAGGTAGAAGTGCCGACTCAAGTCGATGAAGTTGGCGGGCTCGATGGCCAGGACGCGCGGGTCCGGCCCGCCCGCGGCGACGCTGCGCCGCAGGGCCTCGGCCGCCGGCCCCGGGGTGGGGCTGTCGAGGACGGCGCGCAGGTCGTCCCAGGAGCGCAGGAACAGCATGGGTGCGCGCCCGGCGCCCTGGTTGGTGAAGGCCAGGGTGAGTTGCTGCTTCCAGGGGGTCGTCTGCGCCGCCGGCAGCCACCCCAGGATGCTCTGGTCGCGGGTCCCGGTACCGACCCGCAGCCACTCCTGGCCGTCGTGGGGCTCCCGGGCAAAGACATAGAGGCGTGACAGGGCCTTGATCAGGTCCTGCCCCGGCGCCCCCGGGATGGCGGCGACCCTGGCCCCCGGGCGGGTCAGCACCCGCTCGTAGAGGCTGCGCTTGCCCGCGGGGTGCAGGGGCTCCGCTGGCGCGGACCCCCAGGCCAGCAGCGCGAGCAGCAGGGGCAGCAGCACTGGTCGGCGTCGGGGTCGGAGTAGGTCGGTCACTGTCGCTCTCCCGTGTCGTGCGCTTGTCGTTCCGCGCGGTTCGCCGGCCGGACCGCCGGTCAGCGTTGGGGTAAGTCGTCGAGTCGCCGCGCCGCCGCCGCATCGCCCGCGGCGGCGGCCTTGCGCAACCAGATGATGGCGTCCTGGTAGACGGGGCCGGTCGCGGTCTCGCCCAGCAGCAGTTCGGCATAGCGCCGCTGGGCCTGGGGGATACCGGCCTGGGCGGCGCGTTCGTACCAGACCTGGGCGCGGTCCGGATTGGCCGCGGCGAAGCAGGGGGAGGGCTGAAACCCATCGGGGTCAAAGCGTTTCGCGAGGTCTTGTGCGAGCGCGGGGTCACGCTTGGCGGCATCGACGAAGAGCCCGATGGCCGCCTCGCAGTCCCCCGCCTGCGCCCTCCGTTCGGCGTAGCCGAAGAGGACCGGTGGGGCCAGGTCCTGGCCCTGCAACTCCAGGAACAGGGCCTTGCCGGTCGGGCCGCCCCGTGTGGCGGCGACGGTCGGTGGTCGCGGTGCCGGGTCGATCTGCCCGGTGCTGAGATACCACCAGAGGAGTATCCCGCCGCCCAGGACGGGGAGGGCCGCGGCCCCCAGGTGCAGCAACCGGCGGCGCCGGGCGGGCACGCGGGCGGTTCCGGCGGCCGACGGCCCGGGGCCCCCGGCGCCGGCCGTTGTGGGTCGCGGGTCGCGGCGGGGCGCCGCTGCGGGCCGCGGGAAAGCGGACGAGGGCCGCTCAGGTGGGCGTCCCGCACCGGCGTGCCGGGGCGGGACCGGTTCCGGGATGGCCGGCGGGGCCTTTGGGCCAGACTCGGCCGGCGGCGCTGCGCTCGGGCGCGAGGCTGGTGCGGCGGCCTGGGGGGCCGGCCCCGGGAGCGCGAGTGGTCCCAGGTCGGTGAACCCGCCGCGGCGCAGGTGCACCAGCAGCCCAGTGCCCGTGGCGGCCTCGATGCCTGCGGTGAGCGGTGCGCCCAGGGCGAAGCGCGGCGCCGTGTCCGCGCTATCCAGGCGGGGACAGGGATACCAACTGGCGGTCTCGTCCCAGCGTCCGTGGATCGTTAGATAGCGGTCATCGGCGCGACGCTGGACGGCCACCAGGACCTCGGGCCAGACCTCGGGGAGACCGCGGACGCACAGGGCCCCCCGGTCCGCACCCGCGGTCTTGAATGCGATCTGCAATGGCATCGCGCGACTGCCCCCGGCGTTGTCCCCTGCTCGCGGCGGACCCCGCGCCTCGTTACGCTGAACGACCTCTAGGATAGCTCCAGAGTGCGGCCGATCTCCAGCGCGTTTGCGAACCGCGTCGCAGATCGCGATAAAGAATAACCGCTCATCGGCTTATCCCCTCCGCACAGTGTGTGGCCGGCGCTCCGCGTTGCGATTTGCGTCGCAGATTTCCATTGGTGATCGCCGATAATTAAGACGGTGTGTTCGTTTGGGTGTCGGCCGCGAGGCGATGATCCGGACTGCATGTCCGTTATTGACCAAGAAGGGATGGGACCGCGGGTGCTCTGCGCCGCGACCCTTCGACACGTGACGCACACAACCCTAAGAAACGACCTTCTCCACTGTACAGTTCAAGGGCAACAGACCATGATCAACCATCGAATCCTTCAGAGTGCGTCAGTGGTGGCCTTGGCACTGGGTCTGTTGCCGTCGGCGCAGGCCACGGATTCCGTGCTGGAGAGCGTCCACCAATGGTGGCCGGAAGCGCGAACCGGGATCCCGGACGCGGACGGGGTCTTCTGGGGCTGCTATTCGCGACCGTTGGAACTGCTGCGCTTGATCAACAAAGACACGACGAACTGTCGGTTCAATGAGACGATGGTCCACTGGAACCAGGCCGGGCAGATGGGTCCGCAGGGCCTGCCGGGCGTGGCTGGCCCCGAGGGACCCAAAGGCGCGACGGGTGCCAGGGGTGCCAGGGGTGCCACCGGAGCGACGGGCGCAATCGGTCCGCAGGGTCCGGCGGGAGCCGACGGCGCGATCGGCCCGGCCGGTGCGATCGGTCCGGTCGGTCCGATCGGTCCGATTGGTCTGCAAGGTTTGCAAGGTCCGGCGGGAGCCGACGGTGCGGTCGGCCCCATCGGCCCCATCGGTCCCCAGGGCTTGGCGGGCGCCGACGGTGCGCTCGGCCCGATGGGTCCGCAGGGTCTGACGGGTGCCGAGGGTGCGATCGGCCCGATCGGATTGCAGGGTCCTGCGGGCGCCGACGGCGCGCTCGGCCCGATGGGTCCGCAGGGCTTGACGGGTGCGGACGGTGCGGTCGGTCCGATGGGTCCGCAGGGCTTGACGGGCGCCGACGGTGCGGTCGGCCCGATGGGTCCGCTGGGCTTGACGGGCGCCGACGGTGCGGTCGGCCCGATGGGTCCGCAGGGCTTGACGGGCGCCGACGGTGCGGTCGGCCCGATGGGTCCGCAGGGCTTGACGGGCGCCGACGGTGCGGTCGGCCCGATGGGTCCGCAGGGCTTGACGGGTGCCGACGGTGCGGTCGGCCCGATGGGTCCGCAGGGCTTGACGGGTGCCGACGGTGCGGTCGGCCCGATGGGTCCGCAGGGCTTGGCGGGTGTCGACGGTGCGGTCGGCCCGATGGGTCCGCAGGGCTTGGCGGGTGTCGACGGTGCGGTTGGCCCGATGGGTCCGCAGGGCTTGACGGGTGCCGACGGTGCGGTCGGCCCGATGGGTCCGCAGGGTTTGACGGGGGCCGACGGTGCGGTCGGCCCGATGGGTCCGCAGGGTTTGACGGGGGCCGACGGTGCGGTCGGCCCGATGGGTCCGCAGGGCTTGACGGGTGCCGACGGTGCGGTCGGCCCGATGGGTCCGCAGGGTTTGACGGGGGCCGACGGTGCGGTCGGCCCGATGGGTCCGCAGGGTTTGACGGGGGCCGACGGTGCGGTCGGCCCGATGGGTCCGCAGGGCTTGACGGGTGCCGACGGTGCGGTCGGCCCGATGGGTCCGCAGGGTTTGACGGGGGCCGACGGTGCGGTCGGCCCGATGGGTCCGCAGGGTTTGACGGGGGCCGACGGTGCGGTCGGCCCGATGGGTCCGCAGGGCTTGACGGGTGCCACCGGCGAGACCGGTGCGACCGGAGCGCAAGGTCCGGCGGGTGCCAACGGTGCGGTCGGCCCGGCAGGTCCGCAAGGTGTCCCGGGCGTCGCCGGGCCCGCGGGTACCGCGGGCGAGGCGGGTCCGATCGGTCCGCAAGGCCCGGCGGGTGGGGTGAAGGCGGACGGTCCCTGCTACCTCGACGACACGAACCGCTATCAGGATTGCGGCAACGGCACCGTGACGGATACCGCGACCGGTCTGATCTGGCTGAAGAATGCCGATTGCTTCGGCGAGCAAACCTGGAGTCTGGCGAACCGGACCGCAGCGGCACTGGCCGACGGGGCCTGTGACCTGAGCGATGGTTCGGCGGCGGGCGATTGGCGTTTGCCCTCGCCCGATGAATGGTACAAGACGGTCGCGGCGGCGAGCAGCAAGGGTTGCTCGTATCCCGTCCTGACCGATACGGAGGGCGCCAATTGTGCCGCCGACAGCACCACGCTCTTCACTGGCGTCAGATCCGCAGGACAGTCCGCCTACTGGTCGTCGGCGACCCTCGGCGATACGCCTGACAGCGCGTATGCGATGGGTCTGGACATCGGCGGCTATTTCGATATGCCCACCAAGACCACGCCCCGCGGGGTGTGGCCGGTGCGTGGCACGAGCGGGTCCGGTATCGTCAGCCTGTAAGGATGCCGTGGCGCGGTCCCTGCTGCCCTTTCACGGCGCGGGCCTGCGGGCCCGCGGCGGTCGCGGGTGGCAGGGTCTACCGTGCGGGCCAGCCACCGCGCGCCGGACCGGTGAGCGCGGTCCCTGCGCCCGCAACCCCTCGCCCTACCTCACAGATACCGGTCGACCGCTCGTCGGCTGTAGGGGTCCAGTGCGCGAGTGTCAGGGACCAGATAGCGGATGCCCTGGGCGTCCTGGAGCAGGGCGCTGGAGGGCCCCAAGCGGCGCACGTCGTCCTCGGTCTTGAGGACGAAGCGGGTCGGACCTCGGTCTGTCTCCACTTCCCACTCGGCCGGTTCCAGATAGCTGGAGACCAGGATGACGCGCCGGATTATCGGCACGAACTCGCGTCGCGCCAGTTCCTCCTCCAGCGTCGTGCGCAGTGCCGCGGGCAGCGCGGCCAGGTCCTCGATACAGCGCAGTTCCCGCCCCTGGGCATCGCAGAGGATGACCCAATGGCCTGGGTCGGTGATCGGGTAGGCGCGCACCGGCACCGCGTCCTGGTGCTCGTGGCCAGCCGCGTCTCGGTAGACGAGGCGGCCGAAGGGGTCGATCCGCAACGCAAAGCCGGGGTCCGGCGGGGTCGTCTCGGTCATTAGGGGATACCCTCGTTGTCGTTGTCGTTGTCGTTGTCGTAATCGTAATCGGAGAAACGATGCAATTTGGCATGCGAGAGAATCCGGGTCTTTACGATAACCCCGATTACGACAACGACAACGACAACGACAACGACAACGACGCGACAAGCATTCCCTAAAGCGTCAAATGCTGCTTCGCCTGCTCCAACTGGGCATGGTAGAGCCGCGCATAGGCCCCTTTCTGCTCCAGCAGCGCCCTGTGGGTCCCCACCTCGATGACGCGCCCGCGCTCCAGCACCACCAGCCGGTCGGCGCGGCGCAGGGTGCTCAGGCGGTGGGCGATGGCGATGGTGGTGCGCCCGTGGGTCAGGTTGTCGATGGCGCCCTGGATCTCGCGCTCGGTCTCGGTGTCGACCGAGGAGGTCGCCTCGTCCAGGATCAGGATCTGGGGGTCGGTCAGGAGCGCCCGGGCGATCGAGATGCGCTGGCGCTCGCCGCCGGAGAGTGACTGGCCGCGCTCCCCGACCAGTGAGTCGTAGCCGTCGGGCAGGCGCAGGATGAACTCGTGCGCGCTGGCGGCGCGGGCGGCGGCCATGACCTCCGCGCGGCTGGCCGTCGGGCGGCCGTAGGCGATGTTCTCCGCGATGGTGCCGAAGAACAGGAAGGGCTCCTGCAGCACGATCCCGATGTTGCGCCGGTAGGCCTCCACCGGGAAGGCGCGGATGTCGGTCCCGTCCACCAGGATCTGCCCCTCCGCCACGTCGAAGAAGCGGCAGATCAGGTTCACCAGCGTCGTCTTGCCCGCCCCCGTGTGGCCCACCAGGCCGATCATCTCCCCCGGGCGGATGGCGAGTTCTATGTCGTGCAGCACGCGCCGCGGCCCGTATTGGAAGGAGACGTTGCGGAACTCGATCGCCCCGGTCACCCGGCCCGGGTCCACCGGGTGCAGCGGCTCCGGCACGCTGGGCACCCGGTCCAGGATCTCGAACACGCGGTGGGTAGAGGCGGCGGCCCGCTGCACGGCCCCGACCAGGCGGCTCAGGGTCTCGAGACGGGCATAAAAGCGCCCGATGTAGGCGATGAAGGCGGTCAGCACGCCCACCGTCACGGTGTCCTGGCCCACCTGCCAGACCCCGAAGGCCCAGACCACCAGTAGCCCCAGCTCGGTGAGGAAACCCACGGTAGGCCCGAAAAAGGCCCACAGGGTGTTGACCCGCATATTGGCGACCACGACGTTCTCGTTGGTCTCGTTGAAGCGCTCGATCTCGCGCCGCTCCTGAGTGAAGGCCTTCACTACCCGGATGCCGGGGATGGTATCGGCCAGCACGCTCACCATGTCCGCCCAGGCGCGGTTACCGCGTTCAAAGCCGTGGCGCAGACGTGCCTGCACCCGCTGCACCAGCCAGGCGATGAGGGGGAAGGGCGCGAGTGTCACCAGCGCCAGGCGGGGGTCGATGGATACCAGGACCACCGAGACTATGACGATGGTCAGAATATCATTGAGCAGGTCGAGCAGACTCACCGACAGGAATTGGCAGATCCGGTCCGTGTCGCTGCCCAGGCGCGACATGAGGTCCCCGGTGCGCTTGCCGCCGAAGAACTCCAGCGACAGGGCCTGCAGGTGCGCGTAGGTCTCACTGCGCAGATCCGCGCTGATGCGCTCGCTGACGATCGCCATCACATAGGTGCGCCCCCAGCCCAGGAGCCAGGCCAGGAGCGCCGCGCCGCCCAGGCCGGACAGATAGAGCGTGGCCAGGTGGTAGTCGAGCGGGGCCCCTGTACTCTGGTGCGGGATCAGCACCTTGTCCAGCAGCGGCATGGTCAGATAGGGCGGCACCAGGCTGGCCGCCGTGCAGGCCAGCATCAGGCAGAACCCGAGCGTGATGAGCCCGGCCCGCGGGCGGGCAAAGCGCGTCAGGCGCCACAGCGAGCGCCCCGGCGGCGGCAGCGGCGGGGCGGCGCAGAAGACGCAGGTCACCTGGCCGGCGGGGATCGCGGCCCCGCAGGTCGGGCAGATGGTGCCCTGGCCGTCGATCGGCTCCGCGCCGCGGCCCTGGCTCCGGCCGATGGCCGCCTGGCAGACCTCGGCGAACTGGGTCGCCGCTGCCGTGCGGGCGCCGGTGTAGTGCCAGACGGCGACCAGCCCCGCCGGCCCCAGGGCCGCGAGCCGCCCGGAGGCCCCGCGGTGGCCGGCACGCACTGACTCCAGGCCCGCCAGCGGCCAGGAGTTCCACCCCCCGGGCGCAGCCGGCGCGCCGGTGGCGGGCTCACGCCCGAGCAGTCGGCGTTCGGTCAGACAGAGTTGTCCGGCCCCATAGTGACGCCGCTGATCGAGATCGGGCTCGAACCAGGCGAGTGGGGTCTCCCCCGGCGCGAGTAGGGCCGCGACCTCGGCGGACCAGGGCGGTGCCGGGTTGATCTGGGGTTCCGGGGGAGGGGCTGCGACTGGGGGCGGTGATGTGGTCACTGGACTGCAAGGAGGGCTGCGGACTGGGCGGCGTCGGCGAAGGTGCCGGGGGCGCAATGGTCGCACTTGTGTGGGGGCTTGACCAGGACAGGCGCGGGTTCGTCCAAGACGGTTCGTAAGAAGCTGATGAGCTTATGGCTGACGGCTAATCGCTGCCTCCGCCAAGTGCGCGTGCTGCCACCGTGCACCATTGTTTTTCACAAGGGATACCATCGCCGTTTCCATCGATTCTCATATTAGGGCAATTCCGCAAGAAGAAGGTGGCCTCGGCGCACGACGTCATTTGCGAGCAATATGTTCTCCCATCGCAGATGAAGCCCGAGGTTCCGCGATCTTCTGCGCGGGAACCGAAGGACGAGGTAGTCTGCGCGTTGCGGCGTTGAGCAGGGGTTTTACTGTGGACTACAGTGAAGGCCCCGGCAATCGGCTCCAGGCGTTCGCAGGTGGTTCCCGGCGGGACCGTTCCGTATATCACTTCGCCGCTTTTGGTAATGCATTTCGTGGTGGTCGTCGAGCTACTGGATGCACGCGCCATGAGTCCTGGACCATAGCGATGGTAGAGAGCAGATCCCTGCCAAGCGAGCGCCAATACAATGGCAAAGAGGATGAGCTTTTTCATGATCCAAGGAGCGGTTAATTAATAAGCGAAATAGCGATTAGGAGTGTTTATAGCGCCGTTGCTCTTGTCGTTGTCGCAATCGAGGTTATCGTAGCGTCCTTATCGTAGCGCCCAATCGTCCTTCGCAAGCCAATTTGCAGCGCTACTTCGAGTACGACAACGATATGTCGGTCGCCCTTCAGGGCGACCTACAATGACAGGGGGCGATGGTCGGGCTCCCGATTAAATGCCTACTCCCCATAGCCCCCGCGGCGGGCTCCGTCTACATCCCGGGCAAAATAGCTCACGCGCCCGGCGGGGAGGACGGTGACGCCGCCGGGGGTCACGGTATAGCGCTGGGCATCCTTCTCCGCGTCATAGCCGATCACCTCCCCGGGCTCGATGAAGTTGTGCCGGTCGACGATCACGTTGCGCAGGTGCGTCCCGCGCGAGACCCGACAATAGTCCATGACCACGCAGTTTTCCAGGACCACGTCCTGCTCGATCACCGTCTCGCGCCGGATGATGGAGTCGCTGATGCGCGCCCCGTCATGGACCACCGAGGCCGCCCCGAGCAGGCTGTTCCGGACCTCACCGCCCAGGATGCGTGCGACCGGGCCCTGATAACTGCTGGAGAAGATCGGCCATTCGGGGTTGAACATGTCGAAGACCGGCTCCAAGCCGAGTACGTCCTGATGGGCCTCGAAATAGGCATCGATGGTCCCCAGGTCGCGCCAGTACACCGGGTCCTCATAGGGCTGGATGCGCGGGATCTCATTCGTGGCGAAGTCGTAGGCGAACAGCCGATGGGTGTGCAGCAGGCGCGGCAGCACATGGTGGCCGAAATCGGTCTCGCCGGCGTCTTTGGTATCGCGCAGGGCCTTGAGCAGGACCTCGGTGTTGAAAACATAGTTGCCCATGGAGGCGAAGGCCTGGGTCGGGTCCGCCGCCATGGGGGTCGGGTTGGGGGACTTTTCCTCGAAGGCGTGGATGCGGCCGTCCGCCTCGGCGACGATCACCCCGAAATCCTGCGCGTCCTTCAGCGGCACCGGCAGGGCGGCGATGGTCACGTCCGCCTCACTCTCCCGGTGGAAGTCGACCATCTGGCGAATGTCCATGCGATAGATGTGATCGGCGCCGAAGATGACCACCAAGTCCGGGCGATGTTCCTCGATCAGGTTGATGTTCTGGTGGATGGCATCTGCGGTGCCCTGAAACCAATGCTCGCCGTGGCGCTGTTGGGGCGGCACCACGGTCACATACTGGTTCTGGAGCAGGGGTGAAATGGTCCAGGCCTTGCGCACATGCTCGATCAGGGATTGGGACTTGTATTGGACCAGCAGATAGATGGTCTGGATCTGGGAGTTGACCAGGTTGCTGAGCACGAAATCGACGATGCGGTAGCGCGAGCCGAAGGGCACCGAAGGCTTGGAGCGCGCGGCCGTCAGGGGTTGCAATCGCGCCCCCTGGCCGCCGGCCATGACAAAGGCAATGATGCGATCGGTGGGTTTACGACCAGTCTTCATGTCTCCTCCAGGTGCCCGTGATGCGGGCTCGTTGGTGATGCCGCCCGGTGTCCGGCCGCTCGCGCTGCCGGCTCGGGTCTGCCCAGGGCCGCGACCCCGCTGCCGCGATGCCCCGCCCGTGTCGAATCAGCCTGGCATGTTACGGCAGAAGCAGCCAAGTTTCCCGCTCTCGCGCGTGGCCGCCGGATGCGCCCGTTGGCGCCCGTGACCGCGGGCTGGAAGCCCGGCGCCGCCAGTCCCATCTCGACGGTACGGGCGAAACTTTGCCGTACCCGGACGCTGCGACCCTCTAAACTAGCAGCCCTTGCGCCAGTCCGCCCGCCCGGCGGGGCCGCGCCGCGGACGATTCCTTGCATCGGCGATCAGATAAGTCGATGGATCAAAAACCTACGCGCGCATCTACGAGCGCATCCTTAAACGAGCGACACCATGAGCACCACCCAGACCAAAGCCCCGCGCCGACCGGTGATCCTGATCATCCTCGACGGTTTCGGCCTCAACCCGAGCAAGGCCAACAACGCCATCGCGATCGCTGCGACGCCCAAGCTCGACGATTATTTCTCGCACTTTCCCCACTGCGCCCTCCAGGCCTCGGGGCTCGCCGTCGGCCTGCCGGACGGGCAGATGGGCAACTCAGAGGTCGGCCACATGAGCCTGGGCTCCGGCTGCGTGGTCAAGCAGGACCTGGTCCTGATCGACGCCGCCATCGCCGACGGCAGTTTCTTCACGAACCCGGTCCTGACCGCCGCCGCCCGTGCCGCCGCTGCCGCCGGCCGGCCGGTGCACCTGATGGGCCTGGTCTCCGACGGGGGCGTCCACAGCCATGTGAACCAGCTCGTCGCCCTGATCGACCTCTGTCGCCGCGAGGGCGCGCGGCCCATGGTCCACGTCTTCACCGACGGGCGCGACACCCCGCCCCGGTCCGCCAAGGCCTTCCTGGCCCCGGTGGAGGAGGCCCTGGCGGCGGCCGGCGGTGCCATCGCCACCGTCATCGGGCGCTACTACGCCATGGACCGCGATCAGCGTTGGGAGCGCACCGAGCTCGCCTGGCGCGGCCTGGTGGACGGGGAGGGGCGCCACGCCGCCACCGCCCGTGAGGGCATCGATGCGGCCTATGCGGCGGGCGAGGACGACGAGTTCATCCGCCCGACCATCATCGCCGGCGCCGAGCTGATCCGCGACGGCGATCAGGTCATCCACTTCAACTTCCGCAAGGACCGCCCGCGCCAGATGGTGGAGGCCTTCTTCCAGCCCGACTTCAAGCCGTTCCATCGCAACGGTGTCACCGGGGTCAAGGTCACCTGCATCATGGAATACGACGATACCTATGGGCTGCCCTTCGCCTTCGACCACGACATCCCCCGGATCACCCTGGGGCAGGTCTTGAGCGACGCCGGCATCCCGCAGTTCCATTGCGCCGAGACCGAGAAATATGCGCACGTTACCTTCTTCTTCAACGGTGGGCGGGGTGAGCCTTTCCTGTTGGAGGAGCGCGGCCTGATCCCCTCGCCCAAGGTCGCCACCTATGACTTGCAGCCGGAGATGAGCGCCCCGGCGGTGGCCGACACGACCATCGAGGCGCTCAACAGCGGGGCCTTCCCCTTCATCGTGGTCAATTTTGCCAATGGCGACATGGTGGGTCACACCGCCGTGCGGGAGGCGGTGATCGAGGCGGTGCGGGTGCTCGACCGGGAGGCCGGGCGGGTCATGGATGCCGCACGCGCGGCGGGCTATTCGATCATCCTCACCGCCGACCATGGCAACTGCGACGAGATGATCGACCCGGCGAGCGGTGAGCCCCACACCCAGCACACCGTCTACCCGGTGCCCTGCCTGGTCGCCGACGAGACCCAGTGGCGCCTGTCCACCGGCGGCGGCCTGGACGCCATCGCCCCCACGGTATTGCAGCTCATGGGCCTGCCGATCCCTAAGCAGATGCAGGGGCACTCGCTGCTGCTGGGGCCGGCGACCGTCTAGTCCGATTATCGCGGCGAGCGCCCTGCGCCAATGTAGGTCGCCCTTCAGGGCGACTCTTCGTCGGCGTGCAGTACTGGTCACCCTGAAGGGCGACCTACACCTCCGCGTGGCCTGCTTAACGACACGAAGAACACAATCGGTACCCTGGCGACCGCGTCGCAATGATGGCACTATGCAGGCGTTTTGACCGCGTGAGAACCAACATGCCCACCATGACCTTACGTGATGTGCCGGACGAGTTGCATACCTGGCTCAAACAGCAGGCGCAGGCGCATCACCGCTCGGTGAACAAGGAGGCCATCGCCTTGCTTGAGCGCCTGCGCGGCGAGGCTCCCGCAAGCCGGCGTCGGACCACGGTGGACGAGATCATGGCCATCGCCGGGCGTGTGGCGCGGGCACCGGTACTCGACGATCGCAGCACTCTGACGATTAGTCGATCACTCGGATGTTGCGGAGTGGATGGACAGTTGGGGTACTGAAAACGAGCTTGAGCCACCCTCTTGCAAGTGAAGTGGCATCGGCTGGCGCGCGAGGACTTGAGTAGTGCAGTCAGATCAACGACGCGGTCCGCTGGCGCATCGGGGAATATAGCGCGCACGCGTGCTCTTGCCACCAAATGCCCAGATTCGACCGTAAGCGCGATTCGCGCATGACAGAGAAACCAATGGTCTACGCAGCATCTTTCTTTGGCGTCGGTTTGCGCGCTGGAAATGATACGAGCTCGCGCCCGCTTCTCAATTGTTTAGCCTGTATGTCTCTGCAGATAGCGCGGACATCGAAGCCAAATTGCCGGGCGTATTCTTCCCGGATCTTGTGAATCTCATCGACGATAGGATCGCGCGACATAGCTAGATCTCCAATAACTCTTGAGGGGTGCAGATGACCGGGGGCTCGAAACCCATTGAGCGACACAAGCTATCAATACGAGGGCGGAGCGCCGGATTATTTATGTGTGAGCAATTCCAGGTCAGGAGATAGTCCAAGCCGTTCACCGCGGCTACCGCGATATGGAAAGAGTCGACTTGCGCCTTGGGCGGTAAAGGAACACGTTCAATGAGAATCCTGGCAAGTTCGCCAACCTCGTCTGTCACTGCCTGATCCAATCCCCCGGCGTGATCCAATCGCCGGGTGCAGGGGATCGGGGGGGGCGTGGTCTGTCTCCTATTGCCCGCCTATTGCCCGCCCTATTGCCCTATTAGATTCTCCTCCGCCGTCCTGATGCAATTGAGCCTGGCCCCTTATCCTCTCGCAGGATCATGCGCAGCCGGCATGGCGGAACTTTTCCACGGAGCTCCGCAGGCCCCTTTTGCTCCTTTAGCGGAGTATTTCCGCGTACTCGCTTGCTATCATCCGGTAGTTCTTTTCGTCCAGCCCGAGATGCGGACAGTAGATGCCGCGAAAGATCAGACGCGAGGCGTATAGCTTATCGCCGTCGAGTACGACGCCTTGCACCTGGTTGACGCAAGTTTGGCCAGCAGGAATCCATGGATTTCGATCGCGCTCTGCGCGCTCTTCGGCAGACAGCGGGCCTCCACCCACCAGGAGCACAGCATCCGCATGGAAAGCGGGATATCGAAAAATTCTGGCGTCGGCGTCATGCTCGAATCGGAAAAAGGCGCAGGGCGGAGGAGGTGCCAGAGAGATCTCAGCGCGTTGGTCGTCGGTGGAGTAACTCAGAAGACATCGTCCGTCGCGCTCGGAAAGCTCGAATTGACCCGCTGGGCGTTTAAGCCCGAGGTCCGCCGGAACCTGGTGTTAGCGGCTTCCAAGAAGCGCGGAAAAATGGCGAACTCACCTGCGGTAGGAGCGGGGGGCCGGGGCGCCCACGGAGGAGCGCCGACCGGGCGGGGATCAGAACGGCATGGGGTCGCCGGGGTC
>Ga0247835_1000444_pt1 | contig 59369 bp, 53 predicted proteins | sample LaCtaG_3_FD_189912 | JGI IMG/M metagenome (GOLD analysis project Ga0247835, IMG submission 189912) | Freshwater microbial communities from meromictic Lake La Cruz, Castile-La Mancha, Spain - LaCruzMarch2015_13.5m | ecosystem: Environmental > Aquatic > Freshwater > Lake | place: Spain: Castile-La...
AATCCCGGCCAGCGGCGTGCGTAGTCAGGGCTTCCAGCCCTGACGGTGTCAGGCCAAGATGGCCTGACTACGCACCCGGCGAGCCCAAGCGGCCGGAATCTTGATCGACGCCGCGTCGCGTACCCGGCTCCGGCGATCGTGGCAGCTTGGCGGGTACGCGATGCGTACCCTACGACATGTGTGTTAAAACATCAGTTCTAATCGCACGCAGCGGCCCGGGTCCGTGCTAATACCGGGAGAAATCGGCTACCATTGCGCCTCGGCGGACGCACCCGCCGTGCACGCATTTTTTGCTCGAACCGACCGCATCGCCGCACCCGTATCACGCGGCACCTCTTCAACCCTGTCGCGACGCGGGTCAGACCCATGGTCCCTACACCCTGCAAGACCCGCGCAGTCCACCATGGCTGAGGCGATGCCGCCGCGCGACCTGGGACCGGCCCGGTCTCTGGTGCGGACCCTGCTGTTGATCTTGACCCTGGCCGTGCTCTGCGCGGCGGCGCCGGGCGCGGCGCGCCCTGATCAGACCGCCGTAGGAGAGGCCCCGCGGGCGCCGACGCACTGGACGATCCCGACCTCCGACCAGCCGGTGGACCGTCCCCTCGTCCAGTCGGGACTGCCGCCCGGCACGAGCGCCGCACCGCGCGCGGCGCGCTCCCCCGCCCTGGCCGTCGTCGCCCTGCTGATGGTCGGGCTCGTACTGGGCTGGCGGCTGCACGGCGCCCATCGGGCGACCCCGCCCGCGACTGCTCAGGCAGCGTCTGCGCTGGCCCCCGGCGCTGCCTTGGAGGCTCAGCGAGGGACCCTGCGCGCGGTCGCCGACACCGCCCTGGACGGGGTCTTTCTGACCGATGATCGGGGGCGGATCGTCTATACCAACCCCGCGGCGGAGCACTTGCTGGGCTATCCCCCGGGCACCCTGATCGGGCGCGACGCCCACGCCACCCTGGCGCCGCCGGAGATCCAGGAGCGCTGTCGGCGGGGCCTGGAGGGTTTCGCCCGGGACGGCCGCGGGGAGGTGGTCGGTAAGACCGTCACCCAGACCGCACTGCGCTACGACGGCAGCCGGGTGGCCGTGGAGCTGTCGGTGCTGCCGCTCTGGCTGGACCAGTCGTGGCACGCCATCGCACTGATGCGCGACCACACCGAGCGCGCGGCGATGGCGCGCGACCTGGACGAGACCCGCCAGAATTTCCACAGTCTGATCCAAGACAACCGCACCGGCATCCTGATCCTGGACGCCCTGGGCAGCATCCGGTTCGCCAATCGGGCCGCCGAGACGCTGTTGGACGCGGCGCTGGGCGGCCTCATCGGGCAGCCGTTCGGTATCCCCGTCACCCACGACCCCGGTGATGTCAGTCAGACCGAGATCCGCATCGTGCGCCATGACGGCAGCGCCGGGGTGGCCGCCATGGGGGTTACCGAGACCCGCTGGCAGGGACAGTCCGCCTTTCTGGTCATGCTCCATGACGTCACCGAGCGCAAGGTCGAGGAGACCCGCATCCAGCGCCTCGCCTTCGAGGACCGCCTGACGGGCCTCGCCAACCGCGACCTGTTCTTCGACCGGCTCGCGCACGCACTCACGCTCGCAACCCGGGAACACAAGGGCCTCGCGGTCCTGTTCATGGACCTGGATCACTTCAAGGAGATCAACGACACCCTGGGCCACGAGATGGGCGATGCAGTGCTGCGCGCCGTGGCCGAGCGTCTGCAGGCGCTGCCGCGCACCTCCGATACGGTGGCGCGCTGGGGCGGGGACGAGTTCACCGCCGTGTTCTACGATGTGGCGGACCAGCACGGCGCGGAGCGGGTCGGGCGGCGCTTGCTGGATTCGTTCCTGCTCCCCTTCAACCCGCAGGGGCGCGAACTCTATGTGACCCCGAGCATCGGCATCAGCCTGTTTGCGGCCGAGACGCTGGACGCGGACGAACTGGTGCGCCGCGCCGACTCCGCCATGTACGAGGTCAAACGGCAGGGCGGCAATGCCTTTCGGGTCTTCGACCTCGCGACCGCGCAGGTCGCCGAGTCCCGGCTGCAGATCGAGCGGGACCTGCGTAAGGCCCTGCTCCACTCCGAGTTGGTGCTGCACTATCAGCCCCAGGTGGCGCTCGACTCCGGCCGCTGCGTCGGCTTCGAGGCCCTGCTGCGCTGGGAGCGCCCGGGGTGCGGACGCGTCGGTCCGGCCGACTTCCTGCCCCTGCTGGAGAGCACCGGACTGATCGTCGATGTCGGGCGTTGGGTGATCGATCAGGCGTGCCGCCAGTTGCGGGAGTGGTCGGACACCAGGGCCGAGCCCTTCACCCTGGCGGTGAACCTCTCGCCGATCCAATCCGCCCAGGGGGACCTGTTCGCCCTGGTCGCTTCCGCCCTGGAACGCTACCGGGTCCCGCCCTGGCGGCTGGTGCTGGAGATCGCCGAGGGCGCCCTGTTCGCCTATACCAACCGCGCCCCCACGCTGCTGCAACGCTTCGCCGACCTGGGGGTGGCACTGCATGTGGACGACTTCGGGACCGGCTATTCCTCACTGCCGGCGTTGCGGCGGCTGCCGATCGCGGCCATCAAGATCGACGGGCGCTTTGTCCGCGACCTGGTCGGCGACGCCGGCAATGCCGCCCTGGTGAGCGCGATCCTGACCCTGGCCCACGGCAACGGCAAACAAGTGATCGCCGAGGGGGTGGAGACCGCGGCCGCCGCCGCGGCCCTGCGCGGCATGGGCTGTGACCTGGCCCAGGGCTATTTTTTCGGTCGGCCGATGGCCGCGCAGGAGCTCCCGCGGTGGCTGGCGCGGCACGCCGATCGCGCGGCCGGGCGAACCGGGGGCGATGATCATGACGCCTGGCCCGACGCGCCCGCCGCGCGATCGGGTATCCTTGCCGGTGAACCGACTGATGCGACCACGAGCAACTCGGATCAGCCTCCTTCAACGACCCCCGAGTGCCCCACCCCATGACCGAGTTGGAGACCGCGCCGGCCGCCGCGCTGCCGCAACCGGCGTGCTGCACCGGCGGCCTGGTCGACCCGGGCCTCGCCGTCCTGTTGATCGCGGCCGATCCGGCCCGCGGCCGCGCGCTCACCCGGCTTCTGGATGGCCTCGGCGGCGGCTCGCTCCGGTTGACCACGGCCCCGAGCCTGGCCGCCGGGATCGCCTGCCTGGCCGCCGGGCCGCTCGACTGCATCCTGCTGAGCCTGGGGCCGCCGACTGAGCCATGGGCGTCGACCCTGGCCGAGTTGCGCGCCCTGGCGCCGGACCTGCCGATTCTGGTCTGCGGCGCAAGTGAGGACGAGTCCCTGGGCCGCACCCTGATCGCGGCGGGCGCCGAGGATTACCTGTCCCCGGCCGACCAGGACGCCCGGCAGCTCGCCCGCGCCCTGGGCCACGCGGTGGAGCGCCACCGCCTGCGCGGCCAGCAGCGGCGCCGGGCGGAGGCCGAGGACCTGGTCGATCAGCGCGAGAGCGAGCAGCGCGGGGTCGGGCGCCTGCTCTCCCAAACCGGGCGGGCCGGGGAGACGGCACGCCTTTACGGGGCGGCGAACCTGCGCGACAGCGACCCCGGGCTGTTCGAGGAATTGCTGACGGACTACCAGGGGCTGATCGAACACACCGCCGCCAGCCAGGTCTTCCGCCTGCGCCCGGGGGAGCAGCGCAGCGCCCGTCCGCTGGCCGAACGGATGGGATTCATGGGGGCCGGGCCGCGCGACGTGATCGAGCTGCACACCGAGGCCCTGCGGCGCCTGAGCCAACGCATCAGCCCGACGGAAGAACGCCACATCGCTCTGGAGGGCCGCATCGTCATCCTGGAACTCATGGGCTATCTGGCGGGCTACTATCGCCGCTATTATCTGAGCCGCATGTCGCTCAGCGCCGAACCGCAACCAGGCTGACCCCCAGGTCAATCATGGGCGCCATCATCGCCACACACGATCGGATCGCACCGCATCATGGGTAAGTACCTCTTGAGGCTCTATATCACCGGCCGGACGCCCCAGGGCAACCGGGCCATCGCCAACCTGCAGCGCATCTGCCAGACGGAACTGGCGGGGCGCTACGAGATGGAGGTCATCGACGTGATCGAGGACCCCCAGGCGGCCGAGGACGCGCGCATCATCGCCACCCCGACCCTGATCAAGGCCCTGCCCCCGCCGCTGCGGCGCATCATCGGAGACCTCTCGAACAAAGACAAGGTACTGGTCGGTCTGGACCTCAGCGGGCCGGACGATCTGGTTGGAGACCATCATGACTGAACCCGGCAAGCTTCCCTCCGTCACCAAGCTGGCCACCGGCATCGACGGCTTCGACCACATCGGCCTGGGCGGCATTCCCGCCGGCCGCACCACCCTGGTGGCCGGCACCGCCGGGAGCGCCAAGACCATCTTCGCCGCCCAATTCCTGGCCGAGGGCATCCGCCAATTCGACCAGTCCGGGGTCTTCGTCACCTTCGAGGAGTCCGGGGCGGACATCCGCGCCAACGTCGGCTCGCTCGGCTGGGACGTCGCCGCCTGGGAGGCGGCCGGCAAGTGGACCTTTGTCGATGCCGCCCCCCAGCCGGGGGACGAGGTGGTGGTGAGCGGGGCCTTCGACTTGGGCGCGCTGGTGGTCCGGGTGGAGGCGGCGGTGCGCCGGGTCGGGGCCACCCGCGTGGCCATCGATTCACTGGGGGCCGTGTTCTCCCGCTTCGAGAACGAGGTCATCGTCCGCGCCGAACTGTTCCGGCTCGCCTCCGCGCTCAAGGCCATGGGCGTCACCTCGGTGATGACGGCCGAGCGCACCCATGAATACGGCGAGATCAGCCGCCACGGGGTGGAGGAATTCGTCACCGACAACGTGCTGATCCTGCGCAACGTCCTGGAGGGCGAGAAGCGCCGCCGCACCATGGAGGTCCTGAAATTCCGCGGCACCGTCCACCAGAAAGGCGAGTACCCCTTCACCATCATGCCCGACCAGGGCATCGTGGTGATCCCGCTCTCCGCCATCGAGTTGGACCAGCGCTCCTCCTATACGCGCATCACCTCCGGCAATGTCGAACTGGACGCCATGTGCGGGGGCGGCTTCTTCCGTGATTCGGTCATCCTGGTATCCGGGGCCACCGGCTGCGGCAAGACCCTGACCTCCACCGAGTTCATCGCCGGGGGCGTGGCCCAGGGCGAGCGCTCACTGCTGATGGCCTTCGAGGAGAGTCGCGACCAGTTGAGCCGCAATGCCTCCGGCTGGGGCCGCGACTTCGACCGCTACGAGCGCGAAGGCCTGCTGCGGGTGGTCGCCGTCTATCCGGAGGCCGCCGGACTGGAAGACCATCTGATCCGCATCAAGCGCGAGATCGAGTCATTCAAACCCAACCGGGTCGCGGTGGACAGCCTCTCCGCCCTGGAGCGGGTCAGTTCCATCAAGGGCTTTCGCGAGTTCGTGATCAGCCTCACGAGCTTCATCAAGCACCAGGAGATCGCCGGCCTCTTCACCGCCACCACCAGCAGCCTGATGGGCGGCGAGTCGGTCACCGAGACCCACATCTCCACCATCACCGACGCCATCATCCTGTTGCGCTATGTGGAGATGTTCGGCGAGATGAAGCGCGGCCTGACGGTGCTGAAGATGCGCGGCTCCGCCCACGACAAGGACATCCGCGCCTTCACGATCGACGGCGCCGGCATGCACATCGGCGCCCCCTTCCGCAACGTCACCGGCATCCTCGCCGGCCATCCGCGCCACGTCCCCCCGGCCGAGATCGAACGCCTGGGGCAATTGTTCACCAATGAGGGACCGCTGGGGGTCTGATGTGGGTCTCGGACTCCGTTCGTCGGCGAATCCTTGACCTTGCGGGTGAATAGACGATTGGATGGGCAACGCGTAGCGTGCCCATCCTGCAGACCTCGACGAGCCCTGCCGTGGCCTCGGCGCGGCTGAAGCCGCTCCCACAGCGTCACTGCGTGACCTTCACGGCTCCTGTCCCCTCGCGACCCGACGACGATCACGGGCGCCCTACCGGCCACCGTAGGGTCCGCTGTGCGGACCGGTCGGCACCCGGTCACGCCCGCAGACGCGGATGTTGCAGGCTGTCACGCCCGAACGCTCACGCAGGATCCCGGACGGGACATTCGCCCCGTCCGAAACGTTTTCTCCGGATCTGCGGGCGCATACCAGCGGTCAGCCACGGAATGAACCTTCGGGACGGGGCAAATGCCCCGTCCCGCCGCGGTTGATTAGGCATGCCCCGTCTGGCGCGCGACGACAAATTGCAGTCATGCCGCCTGGGCCCCGCACAAGTTCACGCGGATCTGAATCTCCTCCCAGGGCACCCACAGGAGCCCCGCGCCAGTCTTCTCCACCAGCCCCAGGTCCAACAGTTCAAGCGTGTCGGCGTGCACATCGGTTTCGTTGCGCCCCAGGCGTCCAGCCAGCGCCTCGATGGACGCGGGTCCCAGCCCCTTGAGCGCCTCCAGCAGCGCCAGGCGCACCGGGGTGAGTTCGCCAAAGAGTTGGGCCGCGCTGGAGTAGCCCAGGTGGTAATCCGCCTCCGGCACCGCCTGACCAGCGTCCACCAGGGCCGCAACCTCCAATGCCCGCTGGAAATACTCTCCGCGACGCGGGATCTCGACAATCGCCTTAGACATAAGCATCTCCCGCCAGGCGCCGTACGTCGGCGCGAAAATCCGCGAGCAGCCGCGACAGGGTCGTGAACAGATAGGGCCCCTCGCGCAGGCCGGCGTGCCGGTGGTCCCCCTTGCCCGCCTCGTTGTCGTAACGCACCAGGCAGCGCCCGTTGCGCCCGCAGTACAAGCGGTACTTCAGCCCGTGCGGGCGCTCCGTCGAGGCCGCCGGTAAGCGCCAGACCACCAATTGCACCAGGGTGCCGTCGGGCCAGACCTCTTTGGACTCACCTCTTTGGACTCACTGATGCGCCTGGCCTTCATCCCTTGCACGATAGGCAATAGCGGGCAGGTTCGCAACCGTCTCGCACGCTGCCGTGGCCTCGTCGCGGCGCAAGCCGCTCCCACAGCGCCGCTGCGCGACATCAGGGTAAAGTATCGGCCTCCTGTCCCCTGGGGACCGCAACGACGATCAAGGGCGCCCTACCGATCAAGCCCCGTAGGGTCCGCCGTGCGCGGTCGGCACCGGCGGGGTTTCGCGACGCAGGAGCACCCCAGCCCCAACACCGGTCCGCGCAGCGGACCCTACGCGCTGAGCACCGAAATGGCGGAACCGCCAGCGCGTTCAGCCCCCCCGCCGACAAGCGGGGACCAAGGAGCAGCCGTGGCGCACCACCTTGACCCCCGTCATGCTATAGTCAGATGACCAACTCGTTTTGAGGTATTCATGCAAACACTTAGCGTGGCGGCGAAGGCGCGTTTGTCTGCCGTGTTGGCCCAGGTTGAAGCGGGCGAAGAGGTCATCATTACACGGCGCGGTATTGCAATCGCCCGCATTGTGGCCGAACCCGCTTCCCGGCTTCCGCAATTCGATCGCGCCGAACTGTTCGCATTCGTCGACGGGCAACCCATGCATATCGGCGCCGATGCCGGTCAATTTGTCGGTGACATGCGGGCCGACACGCGTTTCTGATGCGTCGCTATCTCGACGCACTGCGCTTGCAGGTGGTGAATGTCGAATCAGAGGATTTCGCTGTCGCCGCGGGAATGTCTGATCACAGCGCGATTGCGCTGCGGGCCGGCGATGCATTGCATCTCGCCATATGCACACGCTTGGGGACTCGCCTCGCCACCTTCGATGCCGGACTGGCCGCGGCGGCAAATCATCATGGCGTATCAACGGACTTGCTGAGGGTCCCGTAATGGCGCTGATTCCAGCCATCAGCCACACATCGAAATGGCGGAACTGCCGGCGCGTTCCGCCCGACGCGGGCTCGGTCCCGCGCGCGGACGCCGATGTTGCAGCCTGTCACGCTCGAACGCTCACGCAGGATGCTGGACGGGGGCATTCGCCCCGTCCGAAACGTTTTCTCCGGATCTGCGGGCTCATACCAACGGTCAGCGACGGAATAAACGTTCGGGACGGGGCGAATGCCCCGTCCCGCCGCGGTTGATGGGGCATGCCCCGTCTGGCTCGAAACTGCTGGCGCGTTCCGCCCGACGCGGGCTCGGTCCTGCCCGCAGACGTCGATGTTGCAGCCTGTCATGCTCGAACGCTCATGCAAGATGCCGGACGGGGCATTCGCCCCGTCCGAAACGTTTTCTCCGGATCTGCGGGCTCATACCAACGGTCAGCGACGGAATAAACGTTCGGGACGGGGCGAATGCCCCGTCCCGCCGCGGTTGATGGGGTATGCCCCGTCCGGCTCGAAGCGGCTGGGCGGGGGCTATGATCAAGGCCCAGCCTGTCACGCTCGAACGCTCATGCAGGATGCCGGACGGGGCATTCGCCCCGTCCGAAACGTTTTCTTCGGATCTGCGGGCTCATACCAACGGTCAGTGACGGAATGAACGTTCGGGACGGGGCGAATGCCCCGTCCCGCCGCGGTTGATGGGGCATGCCCCGTCTGGCTCGAAGCGCTGCTTGACTCATGGCTGGGGCTCTCCGTCTGCGGCAACGTCGATGACGAGGGTGATCGCAACACCCACATCCCCCGCAAACCCGGGCGCCAGACACGCCCGAGCCAGGCGTAAACCCCATTTTAGTCGAGAGTTGGCAACATTGTTGACGGGGTCAATGCTGCCCCGCGCGACCTGGATACCGCCGGGCGCGGTGAGATCGATGGCCGTGACCACCGGATCGAGCGTAACCAGCGAGCAATCCGGCGCAAAGGCATAGTCCTGCCAAGGCGTCTGGACCTGCCGCTGGGCGACCAGGAAGCCGACCTTTTCGTAGACCAGGGTGAGCAGGCCGCCGCCGTTGACCACGAGGTCGAAGGCCCCGTCGGCGCGGCTCAAGGTCTGGCCGAGTTCGGGATGGTCCAGGACGCGGATGGTCACGCCGGGCAAGGGGTTCTTGGTTCGGTCGAAGACCTGGCCGCGGATGACGGCGGCACGGCGCTCCTCGATGGTGTCGGCGGCGACGCCGGTCTGGACGGCGTTCGGGCCGGTGTAGAGGAATTCAGTGGCGGTCCCGAATTGGGTCGTCACCGTCGGGTCGAGCGGCGGCGCGACGGTCTCCGGATTGGGCGGCAACCCCTGATCCGGGCCGAGCGAGACGCTCAGATCGACCGCGGTCCCCAGGTCCACCAGGGTCCCGGCCGCCAGGCCTTGGGCAAGCACCTCGCCGTCCGGGTGCGCGGTGTCGTGCCGGTAGCTCAGGGTGCCGAGACCGAGCTTGGCCTCGGCGACCAGGGCCATGGCGGCGGCCCTGGTCTGGCCCACCAGGGTGGGGACCGGGGTCTGGTCGGTCCCCGACGCGACGGTGATCTCAAAGGTCTGGGTGGCGCTGCCGCCGTGGCCGTCCACGACGCGCACGCCGACGGCCGCCGGTGAGGCGGCGGCGTCGGACGCGGCCGGGGTCCACTGGATGAGGCCGGTGGCGGGGTCGATCGCCATGGCGGCGGGGCCGGCGGTCAGGCTGTAGGTCAGGGTGTCGCCGTCGGCGTCCGTGGCCGCGACGGCATAGCGATACGGCTGGCCGACGGTGGCCTGGGTGGGCGCGGTCGAGTCGATCCGCGGGGCCTGGTTGGGGGGCGGCGGGGTGACCGTGACGGTGAGGGTCGCGGGGGGGACGCTCGCGAGCTTGGCATCGGAGACGATGAGTTGGACGAGGTAGGCCCCGGGCAGGTCCGGCACCAGGGTGGCGGTGGCGGCGGCCGTGTCGAAGAGGTCCGGGGCGGCGCCGTCCGGGACGCTGGTCAGGGACCAGGCGAAGCTCAGCGGGTCCTGGTCGGCATCGGTCGAGCAACTGACGAGGTCGAGCGCGGTGCCCACCTGGGTGGGCGGCACCGCGACGATGCAGGCCAGGGGGCGGGAGTTCTCGGTGGAGACGGTGACGGTGTCCGGGTCGCTGTCGAGCTTGCCGTCATTGACGATGAGCTGGCCGAGGTAGGCACCGGGCAGGTCGACCTCGAAGCTCGGCGCGCTCAGGGTGGCGCCGCTCAGCGTCGCGGCGCTGCCCGACGGGGCGGTGAGCGACCAGAGCCAGGTCAAGGGGTCGCGGTCGACATCGTGGGAGGCGCCGCCGTCCAGGGTGACGGTGGTGCCGACGAAGACGGACTGGTCGGGGCCGGCGTCGGCGACCGGTTGGGAGTTCTCCGTCGTCACGGTCACGCTGTCGGCGGCGCTGGCGCCGTGGCTGTCGGTGACGGTAAGGCCGAGGTCGTAGTTGCCGAAGCGGTCCAGGGTGAAGCTCGGGTTGAGCGTGGTCCGGTTGGAGAGGACGGCGGCGCTGCCGGGGGCGCGGGAGAGGAAGGACCAGTCGAAGGTCAGTGAATCGCCGTCCGGGTCGGTGGAGGCGCCGGCGTCCAGGGTGACGCCGGCGCCGACGGCGGCGGTCTGGTCGGGGCCGGCGTTGGCGACGGGGGGCCGGTTGGGGACATCGGTCTCGACACGGAAGCCGTGGGTCAGCTTCGCGCGGGTCGCCGGAAAGCCGATGCGCAGGCGGTTGGTCCGGGCCCCGGGGGCGAGGCTGAAGTCCGGCGCGGCGGAGATGCTGAACCAGGGCTCACCGGCGGGCGTGGTGCCCTGGGCGTTCTGGACGGCGAGGCTCGATTGGGTGACGACGAGTCGGGTCGGTCCGGTCAGGGGCGCGCCGCTGTCGTTGCGCAGGTTGGCATTGATTGCCGAAACGGGTGCGATCGAGCACGGCGCTGAAGGAGCCGCTGCCGTAGAGGGTGGCGGGATCGATCAGGAACCCGAGCAGTCCGTCGGCGCCATAGAGGTTGCCGAGGCCGTCGTTGAGGGCGACGGAGAAGATGTCACCGCTGGTGGCGTCGCCGTCCTCCCCCGTGAACAGCCAGTCAAAGGTGAGGCGCATCGCGGCGCCGGTCGACAGGGCCGTGTCGAGTCCCTGGGACAGGCTGTTGGCGAAGAGGACGGTGTTCAGGGGCGTACTGGTGATCGTACCAGGGACGGACCAGTAGTCGGCGTCCAGTTGGGCGCGATAGGCGCCGGGGGAGCCGCTGACGCGCAAGTCGCTGCTGCTGCCGGGACCGCCGTCGGTGTCGGTGGTCCAGCCGGTGAAATCGCCGGTCGCGAAATCGCCGTCGTAGGGCGGATGCCCGCAGGGCGATCCGCCACCGACCGCGCACCGCAAGGCGGAACCGCTATCGCGTTCCGCCCTACGCCGCTGTACGATGGCTAGGGAATACCCTGAGCCACCCTGACCGAGCTGTCGCATTCGCCGTTCAAGACAGGGCAAATGCCCAGTCCCGCCTCAGGGGAATACGCGGCCCGGCACCGCGCACGGCCCCGGCAGGGGGGGCTCACGTATTCGTACGGATAGCCCGGGACGTGCGACTTGGCGGAGATTATCAAGGATGACAGCGTCGCCGGGAGGCCACCACGGTCGGAACTCGATCGACGGATGACCAGAGCTGAATGGGGCATGCGACCCGCCGGCGCCCCCAAGCGCGCCGCCCGGCTGGCTGGAGCCGACGGCCGGTGGCGATTTATAAGGTTTGGCCCAGGGGAATACCCGCTGCCGCCCGCCCGCCCTCCCGCACTGCCAGGCCCGGTTCGCGGTCCGGCCGAGGCCAGAGTTCCAACAGAGTTCCCACATGCAATCAGCGCCTTGACACGCCCCCCGCCGCCGCGCGCCGGACCCGCACCGCCCGATTTACCAAACTTTACTGTCTCGATACAGACTAACTGGTCCATAGTAGCAAATGACATCTCGGCCCTGGGGCGCCCTGGCGGTGGTCGCTCCCCTCTGTGATGACGCGGTTGGAACACCGCGGACAGGGAACATGCCCGGCTCGTTGAGGGACAGCGCGGGCAGTGCTGAGGGTGCAGCCGGGAGTGCGCAGGTTCCGGCGCCGAACCCTGAACCGGTCGCTTAACGCGGCCAGTGCCATAATATAGTGAGTATGCCGGCTCAAGACCGGTCGGCCTCCCACCAGCGGGAGCGCGCGCTCAAGCAATCCAGGACAACAGCATGAACGGGGCAATGAGCGAATCGGCAGACGTTATCCTGGTCGTGGACGACGACGAGAGTATGCGCCGCATCCTCCAGCTGGTGCTCCAACGCGCCGGCTTCCGGGTCATTACCGCGCAGGATGCGGGCGAGGGCCTGTGCCTGGCCCGCACCTGCGGTCCGCGGCTCGCCATCCTGGACTACCGTCTGCCGGACATGACGGGCCTGGACATGTTGCGCCGACTGAAGGTCGCAAGCCCGCACCTGCCGGTGATCCTGTTGACCGGCTTCGCCGATCTGGCCGGGGCGGTGACCGCCATCAAGGAAGGCGCCTTCGACTATCTCTCAAAACCTTTTGATAATCAAGGGTTCTTGAACAAGGTGCGCGAGGCCCTGGCGTGCCGTCAACAGGCCCCCGTCATCACAGGCGCTGCGGTCGGCCTGCGTGCGCGGATGGGGACCAGCGTCGCCATCACGCGCACCATTGAGGATGTGGAGCGGGTGGCGCCGACCGATTTTGCCGTGAGCCTGTTCGGGGAGACCGGCGCGGGCAAGGAGGTGGTCGCGCGCGCCATTCATGACCTGAGCCCGCGCGCCGCGCACCCCTTCGTCGCCGTCGACTGCGGCACCATCCCCGATACGTTGATCGAAAACGAGTTGTTTGGCCACGAGCGCGGCGCCTTCACTGGCGCTGAGCGCCAACAGCCGGGCAAGTTCGAGGCCGCCCACGGCGGGACCCTCCTGCTCGATGAGATCGGCAACCTGGCCTGGTCCGCCCAGGCGCGACTGTTGCGCGTGCTCCAGGAGCGGGTGATCTACCGCGTGGGCGGGACCAAGCCGGTGCCGGTGGACGTGCGGCTGATCTCGGCCAGCAACCAGGACTTGACGGAAGCGGTGAGCAAGGGGACCTTTCGCGAGGACCTGCTCTACCGACTCTGCGATTACCGCGTGGCGATCCCGCCCTTACGCGCCCGCGCCCAGGACATCCTGCACCTCGCCGGTCAGTTCCTCATTGAGGCGAATCGGGAACTGGGCAAGCAGGTGGGCAGTTTCACCGAAGGGGCAGCCCAGGCCTTGCTTACCTACCACTGGCCAGGTAATGTGCGCCAGTTGCGCAGCATCGTCCGGCGGGCGGTGCTGGTCGCAAGCTATGCCATCGATACCCATCACCTGGCGCTACCGGAGGGCGAACCTGAACACGCATTGGCGGCGGCAGGCAACGGCATCTACCAGACAGGTCTGTCGCTGAAGGAGATCGTGCGCACGCGCATGGCGGACGTGGAACGGCAAGTGTTGTTCGAGGCCCTGCAGCGCTCCCGCGGCAACAAGGCGGCGGTCGCGCGCATGCTTCAAGTGGACTACAAGACGGTCCATACCAAGCTCAAGACCTATGGCCTGAGCGCCTGAGGCCGGGACCGGGCGATGCGCGCGATCTACGCGTTCTGCTTCGCGCCGGCCTCGCTGGAGGTAGAGCAGGCGCTCGCCTTGGGACTCGACGACTGCGGCTGGGAGGAGCCGGTCTATATCAGTACCGCGGCTGGCCTCAAAGCGGTCTTGAGCGACTGCCCCGCGGATCGCTTCGCGGGCGCGCAAGCCGAGGGGCGGCTCGCCGACCTGAAGTGGCTGCTCCCGCGGGTGGAGGCGCACGATCGGGTCATCACGCGCACCATGGCCGCCACCACGGTGTTCCCCCTGCCGTTCGGCACCCTTTTCTCTTCCGCCGGGGCCCTGGCCCTGGAGGCCGCCCGCCGCCGCCACACCCTGCTCGGGTTCTTCGACCGTATGCCCGGACACGAAGAATGGGCGGTCAAGGCCCTGCTGGACCGTGAGCGGGCCACGGCGGCACGGCTGCGAGAACTCTTCCCCGCGGCGACGGACAGCACCGTCGGCGGTCGCGGTTACCTCCTGCGGCAACGGCAGAAGGTCCAGGCGGAGCAGGCGATCGGCCCTTGGCTGCACGGCCTCATCGCGGACCTCGACCTGGAACTGCGCCGCTACAGCAAAGCCGTCGTGACCAGGCCCGCGCGGGACCCGGCAGTCGCCAACCGCGCCTGCCTGGTGGCACCCGGGGGTGCGCAGGCCCTGCGCGAGGCAATCGATCGCATCCAGGCCCCCCATCTGGAGTACGGATTGGAACTGCACTGCTCGGGCCCCTGGCCACTGTACAGCTTTTGCGGGGCCCCATGACGGTCGGCAGGCGCCCCATGCTCCACTGCATCCTGCGCGATCCGCCCCGGTGCGCGCCCCTGCCCGGGGGACTGCGGGGGATCGGCGTGGACGGGCTGCGGGCGGTCGTCGCCGACGTGGACCCGGATCAGGTCCGGGCCGCAGACAGCGCGCAACTGCAGGGCTACGCGGACCTGATCGCCCAGATCCACCGCGATGCCCCCCTGATCCCCATGCGCTTCGGTTGCGTCTTCCCGTCGGATTCGACGGTCCGCAAACTGCTCAGCGGACACCAGGACCGGTTGCTGTCGATGCTGGATCGGCTCGACGATTGCGTCGAGATCGGCGTGCGTCTACTGCTCCCGGATGCCCCGCTGCAAGCCGCGACGCCCGCGAGACACGACCCCGCAGCGCCGGCCGCGCCGCGTGCGGACGCGGACCCAGTCAAGGACTTAAGCCCGGGACACGGCCATCTGGCGGCGATCCGGCGGCGCCTCGACGACGAGGCCCAGGCCGCCAGCCGGGCGGGCGCGGCGCGCGGCGCGATCGAGCAGGTCGTGGCCGGGCTCTACCGTGACCTGCATCAGGAGTTCGGTCAGATCGGCGGACGCTCCCTGCTTTCACTCTATTTCCTGGTCCCCCGCGCGCACAGCGGGGACTTCGTGGACGCATTGCGGCGGGACCCATCGGCGGTGCCGGGGTCGGGCCTGATCACCGGCCCCTGGCCGCCCTATAATTTCGTTGGAGCGATCGATGATGACCTCCGGTCCCTGGCTTGAACCGGGCGTCGCGGACGGTGGCAACGCCCGCGAACCCTACGAAAACCTGTTTCGCACCCTCTTCGATGCGATTCCGTCATCGATCCTGTTGGTGGACAGCCGACTGCGCATCGCCATGGCCAATCGCAACTTCCTGCAAAAGGGTAACCGGACCCCGCGGGATACCATCGGCCATCGCTTCGAGGACGTCTTTCCCCCGACCATCGTCGAGCGCACCCGCATCCTGGACTGCGTGCGCCGCGTCTTCGAGCGCAACGAGCAGAGCCCGTCCCAGCGGATGACCTTTCGCGCCCCCGGCGTGCCGATGCGGACCTATTATTTCCGCGCCCTGCCGTTCAACTGGAACGACCAGGTCCAATACGCCCTGTTCCTGATGGAGGACATCACCGAGCAGGTGCGTCTCAGCCAGGATATCCAGCGGGTGGAGCGCCACCTGGCAAGTGTGGTGGAAAGCGCCAGCGACATCCTGCTCTCGACCGACAACCGCGGCCGGATCCTCAGTTGGAACAAGGCCGCGGAACGCCTCACCGGCTATCAGGCGTGCGAGGCGATCGGCCGGCGCCTGCCTGAGTTCTTCGCCCCCGCGGACCGGCCGGAGATCGAACAGGCCTTGGGCGGCGGCCCCGCCATGGCCGCCAGCCGCACCGCGGAGTGGGCCCTGACGACCCTCTCGGAGGAGCGTATCGCCGTGTCCTGGACCCTCGCCCCCATGCTCAATGCCGACGGCGAAACGACCGGTATGGTCGCCGCGGGACGGGACCTGACCGAGCGCCACCGGCTCGAGGCACAACTACTGCAATCGCAGAAGCTCGCCGCCCTCGGCGTCATGGCCGGCGGCATCGCCCACGAGATCCGCAACCCCCTGGCCGTCTGCTCATCGGCCGCCCAGTTTCTCCTGGATGAGGACCTGGCGCCGGAATTGCGCCGCGAATGTGTCCAGAAGACCATCGCGGGCGTGCACAAGGCCTCTGAGATCATCGAGAACCTGTTGCGCTTCGCCCGTCCCGCGGGCGGCGACAAGATGACCCGCATCGACCCGGTCGCACTGCTCACGCAGGCCCTCTCGGTCGTCAACCACCAAGCCCATCTCAACCAGCTCGATGTCGAAACCCAGTTCTGTGAGCAGGCCCTGTGGGTCCGCGGGGTACCGAGCCTGCTGGAGCAGGCGTTCATCAACATCCTGCTCAACGCCATCGCCTCCATGCCCAACGGCGGCCTGCTCACGCTGACCTTGGACCGCGACGGTGACGAGGTGCTGGTGCATATCATTGACACCGGGGTCGGGATTGATGCCGCGGACATCGGCAAGATCTTCGACCCCTTCTACACGCGCTCACCAGTGGGCAAGGGTACCGGGCTCGGGCTCTCCATCTGTTATTCCATCATCCAGCAGCATCATGGCAGGATCGAGGTGGAGAGTGCACCCGGCATCGGCACCTGTTTCGTCGTCCATTTGCCGCTGGCCTAGCGGATGACGGATACGCACGACGCAGCGGCAGGCCACGGCGCCGATGGTGAGCGGATCGTGCCCGCCTTTCTCACCGTCGATGACGAACCCGACATCAATTGGATCCTCGGGCGGTTGATCGCCCGCCGCGGCTTCCCGGTGCATCACGCACTGTGCGCCCAGGAGGCCATCGACCTCAGCCACCACACCCCCTATCGCGCCGTCTTCGTGGACGCAAAACTCCCGGATATGTCGGGGCTGGTCCTGATCAAGCACCTGCGCAACCTGTTGGGCGACCCCTTCGTCGTCCTCATCTCCGGCTATTTCTTTGCCGACGACCCGGCCGTGGACCAGGCGCTGCAGAGCGGTCTGATTCAGGGCTTCGTTGCCAAGCCCTTCCTTCATGCGGAAATCCTGGCCCTGATCGACCGCATCGCCGCGATCTGGACGGATTGAAACGGCCCGACTAGAGCAGCGACTTCCAGCCGCTTTGAAGCGCCAGGATGGCGCGTCTATGAGGTCTGGCCGATGCACGGTGGCCCAATCGATGATCCCTAAAAAAAGAGCAGTCAGCTATCAGCCTTCAGCATTTAGCTTTGCGTTTCAAACGTTTCTGACCACCCGGCGCATCACCTGTCGGGTGGGCGCCTGCGGCTCCAAGACGGCTCGTAAGCTGCTGATGCACTTATGGCTGACGGCTGATCGCTGGCGGCTGACTGCTCTTTCCAGGATGATGGATACCGCCTGCGGCTAGGGAGCGGCCGCCAGAGTTATGGAACAGGTTCCATAACGCGCACTGGCCAACCCCCTGTTAAACCCCGCCCCTCATCCAAACTTGAAATATTGATCACTGTTTTCCAAGGAGTTATCAGTTTCCCCTCATAGCGATCGATTCTGGCACGCGCCATGCTCTATACCCATCAAGCGACCGAGTCGGCAGGATGCCACACCGGGAAGCCCTGACGCCGCCGGCGGTATCGTGCGGCGCAGGGGGACTCCCCCGGCGGGAAGGGTGCATCGGGATGTGCAAAATGACCCAGGGCCCGGTCGGTTCGCTCCCGGCGCACATCACGTGCAATTCAATAACGTTTCAGAGGGTTAAGAAAATGGCAAAAGTCGCCAACTCCACCGATTCCTCCAGCCTGGCCGAAGTCGTTGACCGCATCCTGGACAAGGGCATCGTGATCGATGCGTGGTTGAAGGTCTCCCTGGTCGGTATCGAGCTGCTCGCCGTCGAAGCCCGCGTGGTCATCGCCTCGGTCGAGACCTACCTGAAGTATGCCGAAGCGATTGGCCTCACCGCCCCCGCGGCCGCGCCGGCCTGATCGAGCTTCTCGCTCCAAGGGGATGCCGCTCCGATGCCTTAGGCATCGACCCTGAGCGGCATCTTTTGCCGGGTCAGGTGGCAAGCCGCGCCGAACCCGGTTTTACGGCTGCGCGGAAAGGCGCCTGCTTCGGCTCCGCTTACAGCAACCGAATACGAGGAGCAAGCAATGGGCCGTTTTACTGAAGACATGGGGCGGCTGCGCGACGAGATCGAATCCGAGCGCATGGCCCGCCACACCCTGATCGCCGACACCCGCGAAGAAGTCACGCAGGCCGCGATGGCGTTCATCAGTGACCTGAAGAACACCGTCGGGACCCTGCAGGCCGATTTCCGGGCCGAACACGCTGACATGGCGGAATCGGCACGGGCCGATCGCAACGCCTTCCTGGCCCGCTTAGGCGGCGCCGTCGCCGACATCCGTGTCGCCGCGGCCGACCGGCAGGCGAGCGTGCGCGAGGCCCTGGCGGAATCCGCCGCCGCGGCCCGCGACGAGCGCGCGCAGTCCAACGCCGCACTGCGTGACGAGGTCGCCTCGCTGCAGGACGGCTTCAAGCACGCGCGCGCCGTGATGTCCACCGAGGTACGCGCCGCCGGCCAGTCGTTCGTGGCCGACATCGTCAGTGCCGTGGGCGACATCCAGCGCCAGACCGTGCAACTGGTCGGGGACTATGCCGGTGAGCGCAGTGCGGGCCGGGCGGCCTGGCGCGGCGCCGCCCCCAAGGCGACGGCACCGGCCCCGGCACGGGCCAAGCCCCAGGCCGAGCCGGAGGCGCCCAAGGCGGCGCCCAAGGCCAAGCACAAGGCCGCCGCCCCCGCGGAACCGGTCATGAAGGCGGCGGAGAAGCCGGTCGAGAAGCCGCTGCTGGACGAGGTCCGCCCGAACCGTGGGGCGCCCGACGAGTCCATGCAGTAGACTAGACAGGTCCGGCGTGTCGCGTCAGCGCCGCCGGACCGGTAACTGTGAACCGCCGCAGGCCGCGCCTCCATCGCCCAGGGACGGACCCCGACCGGGGCCGGCGGCGAACCGAACGAATCCGAATCGAAACCGTCGCGTGGGGTCTGTCGCCGAATCGCGGGACCGCGCGCCCTTGCAGCCAGGACAAGAAGCGATGAGCGTCCAGAACGTCGAACAGGCGTCAGAGGTCCCCACGGTGAACAACGACAACGTGCAGCCCGAGGCCAGCACGGAGTTCGTGTGTACGCCGCTCGTCGAATCCATGGCCGACCGCACTGCGGCCTATCTCGATGCCGGCTATCCCCTGCACCTGGCGGGTCCCGCCGGCACCGGCAAGACCACCCTGGCCTTTCACGCCGCGGCCAAGCGCGGACGCCCGGTCAAGCTGATCCACGGCAACGACGAGTTCGGTGTCGCCGACCTGGTCGGTCAGGACAACGGCTACCGGCGCAACACCCTGGTGGACAACTATATCCACTCCGTGGTGAAGACCGAGGAAGAGGTGCGCACCTTCTGGATCGACAACCGGGTCACCACCGCCTGCATCAACGGCGAGACCCTGATCTACGACGAATTCAACCGCTCCCGTCCGGAGGTCAACAACCTCTTTCTCAGCATCCTGGGCGAGGGCATCCTGAATCTCCCCAACCGGCGCCACCAGGGCGCGGGCTATCTCCAGGTCCACCCCGAATTCCGCGTGATCTTCACCTCCAACCCGGAGGAATACGCCGGCACCCACAAGACGCAGGACGCCTTGATGGACCGCATGATCACCATGAAGGTCGGTCACTATGACCGCGAGACCGAGATCCGCGTCACCCAGGCCAAATCCGGTCTGCCGGCGAGCGAGGCGGCGATCGTGGTCGATATCGTGCGCGAACTGCGCGAGCAGAGCGTCAATCACCATCGCCCGACCCTGCGCGCCTGTATCGCCATCGCGCGGGTGATGGCCACCCGCAAGCTCAGCGCCCGGGCGGACAACAGCTTCTTCCGCGATATCTGCCGCGACATCCTGGACATGGACTCCGCCAAGGTCCGCCGCGACGGCAACAGCCTGAGTGAGTCCCCGGCTGACGAGGTGGTCGCGCGCATCAGCGGGCGTTCACGCCGACCCAAGGCGGTCGAGAAGGGGGTCTGACATGGCCAAGTCCAGCCAACCGTCCCGCACCGTCCGCGACATCAAGACCCATGCCGGTCGGGCCGATGACCTGCACACCCCGCACAAGATGTACATGCGGCTCTTCGCCCTGGAGACGGAGCGCCACCGCCGCCAGCAGGAGCGCGTCAGTGCGACGCAGCGGGTCTGCAACATCGACGCACGCTGTGCCGAGATCGACCGTGAGAAGGATCAATTGCTGAACCTCCTGGGGGTCGAGTCCATCCCGGTGGACGAACTGCCGGGCGGCGTCCCGAACGGCACCCCGCGCTCGCCGCGGGCGGTGCCGCGCCCCGACCCACGGCGCGCGCGCCACCAGGGTCCGGCGCAGACGCCGGTGACCGACCCGGCCTTTTACGAGCCGGTGAAGATTCGCTACTGAACCGGGAAGCCGTGAGGCGCGACTCATGACGCTGCGTTGCTACTATTGCGGACACTCGGTCACCTTCGGGCGGGCCGATGGCAACTACGAGGGCGCCTTGCGCTGCACTGTGTGCAAGAATGTCATGAGGGTCCGCATCGAGCACGGACGCCTGCGTGCCATGGGCCCCGGCCCCGAGCCCGCCCCGCCCCCGGCGGGGCAGTCGCCGGGGTGCCTGTCCCATCTCAACTGAGACCGCCCTGAGGTCAGGTGCGGTCCGCGGCCCCCCAGCAAGAGATTCACCATGCCAGAGGCAAACACCCAGACCACGGCGGCCGGACGCTATATCTACGCGATCATTCCGGATCAGGGCCGGCAAAGCCTGGGGACGATCGGGCTCGAAGAGGCCGAGGTCTACAGTATCGGCGACGGGCAGGTCGCCGCCGTGGTCAGCGGCATCAAGGCCGCCCGGATCCGCCCGCAGCGCCGCAACATGGCGGCGCACCAGGAGGTGCTGAAGCAACTGCTGCAACAGGTGACCCCGCTGCCCGCCGCCTTCGGCTTGGTGGCGGACGACGACGCGGCCATCGCGCGCATCCTGAAGGACAACAGCGCCGTCTTTCTCGACCAGTTGAAGCGCGTCGACGCGAGCGTGGAGATGGGCCTGCGTATGACCTGGGATGTGCCCAACATCTTCGAGTTCTTCGTCGGCACCCATGCCGACCTGCAGGAGTTGCGTGATCGCTTCTTCCGCGACGGCGGTCAGTTGACGCAGGACGAGATGATCACCCTGGGAAGCAGTTTCGAGCGCCTGCTCGACGAGGACCGCGAGACCTACGCCGACCAGGTCGAGGCGGTGCTGCGCACCTGCTGTCGCGAGATCAAGCGCAACAAGTGCCGGACCGAAACCGAGATCATGAACCTGGCCTGCCTGGTGCCCCGCAGCGAGCTGGAGCGCTTCGAGCAGGCGGTCCAGCAGGCGGCACGCCCCTTCGACGACAATTACGCCTTTGACTTCAATGGGCCCTGGGCACCCCACAACTTCGTCGAGATGGACATCCACCTCTAACCCGCCGCTGACCCGCCTCTACGCTTCGACCGCCCGCTGCCGGTGGGCGGCAAAGAAGCGCAGCATTTCCCGCGACGCGTCCGGCCCCTGCGCATCGGTATAACTGCCGCTGCGGCTCCCGCCGGACCAGGCGTGGCCGGCACCGTGGACCAGCCATTGCTCGGCCACCACCCGGCCGTCGGCCCCCGTGTGCACCCGCTGCGTGTAGGGGTGACCGGCCCCGGCCTGGCCCTCTCGGACCAGTTCCGTCGCCGCCGACGGCAGTGCCTGCGTCATGATCTGATCGCCGTTGCGCGGATGGACCGTCTCGTCACGGTCACCATGGAAGACGATGACCGGGACCCCCTGCAGACGCTTGGTTGCCGCCGGTGCAGCGGCGCCGCTCATGGCGGTGAAGGCCGACGAAAAATCGCTGGCCGCCGCATAGGGCATCGCCGAGTGGGCGCCGACCGCCGCGTAGAGGTCCGGATAGGTCGCACCCAGGATCACCGCCATGGCCCCGCCCGCCGACATGCCGGTGCAGTAGACCCTGGCCGGATCCACGTTGTAGGAGTCGATGACCTCCTGCGTCATCCCGGCGATGATGGCGGGTTCGCCCTGGTCGCGCTGCTGATTGAGCGGGTCGAACCAGTTCCAGCAGCGCGTCGCGTTCATCGTGGGTGCCTGGGCCGGATAGAGCACCAGGCAGGGCCCGGCCTCGGCGAGCCGATTGAACCTGGTACCGGCGGCGCAGTCATCCGGGGTCTGGCCGCCGCCGTGCAGCATGACCACCAGGGGTAGGGGCTGGCCCTGCCAGGCGGTCGGCACATAGAGCTTATAGGCCCGGGTGCCGGCCTGATTGGTGAAAGAGCCGGCCAGGAACTTCCCCGCCGCGGGCGCGTCCTCGGCGTCCTTAGGGGCGGCGCGCGGCGCGCTCGGCCTGGTGTCAGGCGTGCGGCCCAGCGGCACCTCGATCCCGAGACGGGCGAGGAGGTCCGGTAGGACCCCCGCGGCCTTGACCAGCGGCTCCGGCTGGCCCTGAGGCCTGGTGTCGCCGGTCCAGGTCCCCTCGGGCATCAGGCCCCGCAGCGTCTGTTGAATCTTGTCGGTGGCGGCGAGGGGGCCGTCCCGGTGCAGCACCGACATCGCCTCGCGCAACCCGGAGAGCATTCTTTCGTTCATGGTGTCATAGCCTTGCGTGTGTGGTGTCAGCGGATGCGCCCGGCGAGGGCGCGCTTGACGGCGGGGCTGGCGTGCAGGGCGCCGAGCACCTCGAGTGAGTCGATGGTGGCCAGCGCCAATTCCGGTGAGACATCGGTGCCGATGCTGGCCAGGCCCAAGACCTGGATCTGCAGCGTCTGCCCGGCCTTCTGAACCTCTTCCAGATCGGCGCGCGAAAAGTGTTGCAGCCCCAGCACCAGGCGCTTGCGGGCGATCGTCTGGCGCACCGCGTCGGCGTGGGTGCTCAGTTGGTTGCGGATCGCGGTGCGGATCAGATCGGTGCGGTTGGTGTAAAAGCCCTCCTGCACCAGGAGATCGATCTGTCCGAGGTCGACGAGCCCCAGATTGATCGTGATCTTCTCGGTCTCGCTCACCTTCTGACGAAGGTCGTGTACGCTCATGTGGGTCGGTGGCCATCCGTATATCATCCAGTTGGATGGTATCTTAGGCGAAGCCCACCGTTTGTCAAGGGCCTCGCCCCAGCCGGCGCGGTTCAAGTGGAGTCCGGCGCGGGCCTCGCGTGCCTCTCGTTCCCACGCTCCGCGTGGAAATGCAGTGCGGGCGCTCCGCGTCCGGTCTGGTCACTGGACACGGAGCGCCCGCCCTTTCATGCGTTTCTTCAACACCGAAGGTCCGAACCGGCCGGACGATCACTGTTGCCTGCCGCCGCTGAAACATCCCGGCGGGACGCCGGGGGACCCGGTGTCGGCCGGAGGCCGGCGCTCCCACGGCGAAGCGCCGGCGCTTGGGAGCGCCGGCCTCCGGCCGGCCCCGGGTGCGCCGGCCTCCGGCCGGCGCGAAGCCATGGTTCGCGGTGAGGGCGCCGCTCGCGCCGGGAGGCGGGCAGGGTCCCCGCACGCGCCGCCCGCCGGCCCGCTCAGACCGGCTTGGGTTCGGCAGCCTCGGGGAACAACTCGTCCAGGACCGCCAGCAGGTCGCGCTCGGCGGCGGCGAGGCTGACATCGCGGGTGGCCTGGTCCGCGGGCCAGTCCGAGAGCGCGGCCTCGATGGCGGCCAGCGGCGACCAGGGCTGGCCGTGGCCGCCGTCCGGGCGCTCGTAGTGGTGCAGGGTGTGGAGTTCCGAGCGCAGGTGCGCCTCGTCCGCCGCGCAGAGACCCGCGGGGAAGGTCCAGGCGAGGATGGCGTCGTCGTTGGCGAGCCAGTCGCGGAGTTGGAGCAGGCCCGAGCGGGGGAGGGTGTCGCGCAGGCGGCCGTCGGGCTCGAAGAGGGCGAAGGCGCGCGGCAGGGGCTCGCCTGGGCGCAGGCCGCGGCGGCGCATCAGGTCTGGGTCCTCGGACTGCTCTGTGAACCAGTCTCGGGCGGCCCAGCGGTGGCCCCAAATCGCTATGGCGTGCGCGGCACAGTCTCGGCCATCTTCGGAAAGTCCGCCGATGCCCTCTCGCGCCCGCGCCAGCGCGGGGCGCGTCCTCGGCGGCAACAACAGCCCCTGTGCCTGCGGCTGCCACGGCGATTGCGACCGCAATAGCGACCGAGACTGCGACCGTGATAGTAACTGCGATCGCGACAGAAAAAGCGATTGCGACAGTGACCGGGCCTGCGATCGCGAGATCGACCTCGATTGCCAATGTGACCGCGAGCCAGACGGCCAGCGAGTCAGCGAGCGCGACAGCGAAAGCCCCTGAGCCCGCGTGTACTCGTCGAGCCCCTGTCTTCCGGACAGGGTTCCGGCAAGGATGACGGCCTGATAGATGGTCAGTGCGAGTACCAAAGACGTCGGTAGTGCGTGGGAGAGCGCATTGGGATAAAGGGAAAAGAGCACAGCCGGTTGGGACCACACAGCCCAACGGTTTTCGGGCAACGACTCGCCCTGGAGCAGCCACAGGTCGAGCGGAATCCGCGGCGCTAGCGACTTCCAGAGCGGTCCCCGCGGCATTGCCACGGCGTCAAGCTCAAATGCCGCTGGGGAGACGACGGGCAACCGCGGGGAGCCGTCCACGTCGGGCCAGCGGCGGTACAGCCGTCCGCGCTCCCCATTGGCCGGGACTCGAGCCAGCCAATCCGCCAGTGACCGCTCCAGTCCGGGGTCGGCGATCGGCGGCCGTTTCGGGCGCTTCGGATCCCTGGGGACCCAGCCGCTGTCGTTGGCAAGGCGCAGCAGGACATAGTCCCGCGCCGAGTCGCCGTCGAAAGGCGGCTCGAAGCGCAGTGCATCTCCCAAGGCCAGCCAGCGCGCTTTCGCCAATTGGAGCAGCCCCCCGGCGTCCTCCCCGGCGAGCCCGAGCCGCTCCCCGGGCGGTGCCTGACGCAGCCGATCCGCGAGCAGGACGAATGGCTCGTCGCACTCGAATAGCCGGCGCAGCAGGTCGAGCCCCGGCCCGGCCCAGGCGGGCACCCGGCGGAATCGCTCGGCCAGGCCGGCGTCCGGGTGCACGAGGGCGGCAGCCACCGCCAGGGGCAGCCAGCGCACCAGTTCGTCCTCCGTATAGTCCAGCTCCCGGCCGGCGAGCGCCTCCACCAGCAGCCGCGCCTGGGGCTCGTCGGCCAGGTCCAACTCGGCGAGGATCTCCAGGTGGGCATCGGGGTTGGTCTGGGCACCCTCCGCCGAATGGATGCACAGGAGCAGCAGACCCACCTCGTCCCAGCCGGGGTGGGCCAGGTGGGGGTACAGCAGAACCTTGATCTCTTCCAGGAAGCGCCGGCTGCCCCGGGCCTTGGCCCGGCCGTGGATGTACTCGGCGCACAGGAACTCCTGGAAGCTCAGGTGCGCGAACTGGTAGCGGCCCTCGGCGGGGTCCACCAGGAGTCCGGCGGGGTGCAGGTAATAGTCCAGGAGGTGGGGGGCGTCCCCCGGGGTCAGGTCGGAGAAGGAGCGCCGGTCCTCGGTCTCGCCGGCGAGCAGGGCACGCAGTTCGGCCTCCAACTCGGCCCGGGTCCAGATCACCTGGCGGCGCTCACCCTGTTCCGTCTTGGCGTTGTCCGGCTCGGGTGGCATTGGAACTACTGTGTGCCCCGCCTGTTGCAAGGGTCCAGGCGGGGCGGGATGGGTTTCGCTGCGCTCTACCCATCCTACGGTGGCCGTTGGCGCGGGGCGGACACCACGGTTTCGATCGCTTCCCTCCGGCTCCCGGTGCTGGCTGCGCCAGGCCAGGAAGCCGAGTGCCCGGCGGACCTCCCGCTGGTCCCAGTGGGGCATGGGCTGGTCGTCCAGCATGTGCTGGAGCTGCTTGGCCTGCATCTGGCGGTTGAGATAGAGGTCGACGATACGCTCGTAGAGGTCCGCCCGGCCGTGCGGCATCCGCCGCTCGTTCACATGTACCAGGGCCATGAGGGTGAGGAAGATGGGCCGGCGGGCGAGGTTCAGCAGGTGCGGGCGGCGTGGGTCTTGGAGCGCAGCCTCGAACTCCTCTTGGAGCCGGCGGGCTTCGACCTGCCATTCCTGGCGCAGGCGCAGGAAGCGGGTGATGAAGTCGCGGATTTGGGGGAAGGCGAAGGGTTGCAAGTGGTGTATCGGGATGCGCACCTCCTCCGTAAACGAGGAGCCCCGAGATCCGACCTCAATGATCCGGCGCGTGAGACGCAGGTCCGCGAACCCCGCGGGCCGCCCTGTCACGAGTGCGCAGCGGACCCGGGGGTTCAGTCCTGTGGCGATCTTCAAGACACGTTGCCGCGTCTGGGTACCACCCACTTCGTCGAGTCCATCGAAGAGCACCAGAAGCGGCATAGCGTCGCCGTCATCCCCAAAGGCATAGCTGGCCTTGACCCGCGGCAAATCGAGTGGGAAACCGGTGGCAGCGGCCTCGTCCGCTGCATAGGACCACCACAGGTCTAGCAGGTCGTCCAGTTTGCGCACGTCGTCCAGCCGGTCCTGATAATCCCGCAGGATCAGTGGCACAGGCAGGATGCCCCGCTCGCCCGCCAGCTTGTCTCTGACACGACTCGGCCCCTCCCGAGTCAGCTCCCCGATGAGCGCCTGCACCAATGTCGTCTTGCCGCTCCCCGGCCGTCCCGAGATGGCAACGAAGCGGCTGTCGGCAATCAACTCCAGCGCGTCCTGACCAGGCAACTGCTCGTCCAGGGCCTTTTCCGGTCCACCCATGGACTCGTCCGCCCGGTCCTGGGTGTCCACCCGGACCGGGATATAGATACGCCGCAGGCTCACCCGGTCCTCGCCCCGGTGGGTCAGCATCAGGTCCAGGGTGCCGAAGCGCTCGGCGAGCCAGCGGATATAGACCCCGCGGGCCCCGGCGCGGGCGTTCTTTTCGGCGATGCGCTCGAACTCGCTCATGGGGTCGGGTCACTCCCGATCAGGGCCTGGGCCGGGGGCTGGGTGTCGGCGTCGTCCTCGGGTTGGGTCTCGTCCGGGACCACCAGATAGAGGTGTCTTGGGTTGAGGGCGAGGGCGCCGTCGTCGCGGTCGAAGAGCGACAGGAAGATGCCGCGGAAGTGTTCGTCGGAGCGGTTGCGGTCGCGGCGCTCCAGGGCGGCGGTCACGGCCTCGTCCAGGGTCTGCTTGCCGTGGCGTGGGGGCGCGCCGAGGTCCCCGGGGTCCGGGGCCTGTCCGGCCAACACATGGCAGAAGGCGCGGAAGAAGATTTCCCGCAGCAGTCCCCGCTCCGTCCCCGCGCCGCGACCCTCAATGCCGGGGGCCTCGCCGGCCAGGGCCTCGCGCAAGGTCTGGATCGATTCGGGCTGGCGCTCGATGAGGCGCCAGACGGGTCGGTGGAACTGACGCAGATAGTGGAGCGCGACGAAACGCCGGGCCTCTTTGGGGAAGCGCGGGTCGGTCGACACCCAGGTGCCGCAGTCGTGCATCCCCCAGGCGGCACAAAGGCTGTTGACGAAATTCTTGATCTTGCGCGGGTTGGGTTCCAGCAGCCGCTCGATGTCTGCGGCCAGGAGGGCGCGGGCTTGGTCGGTCCGGGCCTGGCCCTCCGGGTCGCCGCTTGAGATCCGGGGGATGCCGTGCAGGCGCAACTGTTCGGCCACGGCGTCGCGGACCTGCGGCTGCGCCGGCAGCGGGACCGAGACGGTCGCCTGGAACAGCTTTTCCAGGTACTCCCGGTTGCTCTCCTCGGAGTGGCTGCGGTGCGTGCGCAGGACCTCCAGGACGGCGCTGTCGTCCAGTCCGAGGACGAAGACGCAGCGGCGGGTGCCGAGATAGAGCTTGACGATCTCCAGCAGGCGCACCGCCACGCCGCCGTCGCAGCGGTCCAGGTCATCGACGAAGATGACCAGCCGGGCGCCGTCGTTCAGGTCGGCGCCGCCGGCCCTGGCCTTGAGCAGTTCGGTGACCGCGTCCTCGAAGAGCAGGTGGAAGCGCTGGCCGTCGCTGGCGGCGGTGAGTCCGTCGTCGTCCGCCCCGGCGCGCCAGGCCTTGCGCAGTTCCCCCAGGGTACCGGTGACGATCTGCCCGGGCTGACCGAGCTTGAGGCTGAGGGCCACGTCCACCATCCGTTCCAGCAGGGTGCCGACGGCGAGTCCGGCACGGCGGTTGAAGTCCGCGAGCTTATCTTGCAGCTTGAGCCAGGCGGTGAACTGGGCGCGGACCTCGCCGATCAATGGGACCAGTGGGTTGGGCTCGTTCTGGTGCTGCCAAGGGGAATACCAGACGCACAGCGAGCCGGTGGCCGCGTCCCGGATCGGCGCGTCCCAACCCAGGGCTCGGCGGCGGTCGGGATGGCTGTGGACCCAGGTCTCCCAGCCCTCGGAGCCCACCTCCAGCCCGGAGTCCTTGGAGAGCATCAAGGGCTGCTCAATGGGCCGCCCGCCCAGGGTGACGAAGGCGCGGCGCATGACGCTGGTCTTGCCTGAGCCCCACTTGCCGGTGACGCCGACGGTGAAGGGCGGCTCCACCTCCAGGACCATGCGCGCCACCTGGTCCCCGGCGCGTCCGAGCCCGAGGCCGTCGTCCAGGGTCCAGGTGTCGTTGCGGTAGTGCTTCATTGCGGGCGTCGGCTGGCTCAAGTGGGGTCCTGTGGGTTGGCCGCTAGCATAGTCCGGCGCGGGCGGTCGGAACAGCCGGGGCGCGGGCGGATGGGGTGCCGGGTCTTGATGGATGGCGGCCGACGCTGCTGCCGTCGCTTGCGGCCTGGATCAGGGTTCCGGTTGGCGGCGCTCATCCGGAGTCTGAGGCTTCAGCCTTGGTGTTGCCCATCCAAGGTGGATGCTGCGAAGTGCGCTTTGTTTCTTCTTGCCTTTTTGGCGTGAGCAATTGGCGGATTTCTTTTCTCGGTAACGCGTACCAAGAGGGTGAATGCTGCGGTGGCCCGGCGGGACGCCGGGGGACCTGGCCGGCCGGAGGCCGGCGCTCCCGGGACGCCGGCCGGCCAAGAGCCTGTATACTTCGGTCACGGTGACGCGAGTCCAAGACTACCCCATGCCCACCCTCGGCTGGCACTCCCGCGGCTATCTCCCACACCTGGACGCGCCGGGACTGCTCCAATTCATCGCCTTCCACCTCGCCGACTCGCTGCCCCGCGACGTCCTGGCCCGGATCTACGCCGAGACCCGCCCGGAGGAGCGCGAGCGGTTGCAGCGCGTCGAGCGTCTGCTCGATGCCGGGCATGGTGCCTGTTGGCTCCGGCGGCCGGACATTGCTCAGGTGGTCGACGAGGCCCTGCGGTACTTCGACGGCGCGCGCTACCGTCTGCTGGCCTGGGCGGTCATGCCCAACCACGTCCACGTCCTCATCGAGACCTTCGAGGGCCATCCGCTGCCGGGGGTGATCCAGTCCTGGAAGTCCTTCACCGCCAAGCGCGCCAATGCGCTTTTGGGGCGCACTGGGGTGTTCTGGGAGCGTGACTATTTCGACCGGTACATCCGCGATGATGCCCATCTGGCGGCCGTGGTGCGGTACATCGAGCACAATCCGGTGAAGGCGGGGCTGGCGAATCGGCCCGAGGACTGGCCTTGGGGAAGCGCGGCCCGGCGTTTGGGGTGACTGCCGTGGTGGCCCGGCGGGACGCCGGGGGACCTGGTGCCGGCCGGAGGCCGGCGCTCCCATGTCGCGCCGCCGGCCCTTGGGGTCGCCGCTCCCCTTGGGAGCGCCGGCCTCCGGCCGGCTCCCGGGTCCGCCGGCCTCCGGCCGGCACGAAGCCAGCGCTCACGGCGACGTCGGGCGCCACCCTGCCCACCCTTGACCCCCGGGACCACGATTGTCAGACTCGAGCCGTCGCGACCGCTCCGGGTGTCGCGCCCGCAAACGACTTCACCGCAACCCTTGGCTTTCGGAGATAGGCAATGAATCGTCGATCCTTTTATGCCGAAGTGCGCAGTTCTCTCTTTGCCGGCCGCCTGGGCCAGGCTCAAGTCGACGGGATGGATGCGTTGCTCGATGAATTCGAGCAACGCGCCGGCTTCGACCGCCGGTGGTTCGCCTACATCCTGGCGACGACCTTCCACGAGACCGCCCGCACCATGCAGCCGATCGAGGAGTTCGGTCGCGGGCGCGGGCGCCCCTACGGTGTAGCGGATGCCGTTACCGGCAAGACCTACTTCGGCCGCGGCTTCGTCCAACTCACCCACAAGACCAACTACGACAAGCTGGGCCGCAAACTCGGCAAGAATCTCGTCGCCAATCCCGAATTGGCGCTGCAACCGGAGATCGCGACCGCGATCATCTTTGAAGGCATGGTGGCCGGCGACTTCACCGGCAAGAGGCTCGGCAACTATTTTACGGCGTCCACCAGCGATTGGTATGAGGCCCGGCGCATCGTCAACATCCTGGACCGGGCCGCGCTCATCGCGGACTATGGTCGCAAGTTCTATGCCGCCGTGATTGCCGCCACCAATCCGTCACTGGCCGCCCGGACCCCGGACCCCATGCCGGACCCGGATGAAACCGCCGGCGCCGAGGCCGCGCCGCGGGGGATGAACCCGGACGCGACCCTCGACGACGAGGAGGCGGCGATCATTGCCGAGTACCTGAGCGCGCGGCGCGAGTGACCGCGGGTTCAGATGCGCCCGAGACCACCAGGCCGGGGACCTCCATGCCCATCCGCCCGCCGTCCAGCGGAACCGCTGCGCGTTCCGCCCCTGGGCGTCACTCGCCGCGCCCGCGTTCGGGCTCCGGGAAAGGCCACGCAACCCCGATTTCGCGCCAAGTTCTGCCCGCGCGGCCACTGCCAGGGAGCACCCCGACCCCAGGGTCCGGACCCGGCGACCGTGTCGAGCAACTGTTTATCCCGGCCGGCGCCCCCGAGCGACCCGGCCCTCAATCCAGAGGTATCCCATGGCAGCCCCGTTGCACCGCGTCATCCTCGTGTCCCTGCTGCCGCTCGGCAGTGCGGCCGGGTCGCTCGACGGCGCCTTGATCTATAACGGCAAGACCTGTGCCACCGTCACGGCATCGACGGCAAGGTTCCGACCATGACGGTCTATCCGCGCGTGGACGGCCAGAGCGCCGACTATGCCTATGTCCAGATGCTCGACATCAAGAGCGGGGCGCGCAACAACGCTCAGAGCCAGGTCATGCGCCCGGTGATGAACGTGGTGAGTGAAGCGGAGATGCGGGCCATCGCCGACTGGCTCGCGACGGTCAAATGACCCTTGGCGAGCGCGGACGAACGCAGGCGCCGCTCGCCTGGCCGCGGCCGGGACCATGATCAAGCCATTGAGGGTATCGCGATGTCCATGTCGCTCCCTGATTTTCGCATCGGTTGTGAGTTCTGGACGGCTACTGGCCGTTGGCGCTGCACCGACCTCGGCACCCGCACCCTCTGTGCCATCAAGTTGGAAGGCGATCCGCGCAACTGGCGCGGTCCGCCATACAGCGTGGCGGAATACGTCTTCGATGAGAACGACCTGGGCGGACTCTCTGCCACCGAGCCCGAACGCGACTGAAGGCCCGCAGCTGTCCGGCATTGCCGCCTGTCAGGGGGCCTGGGGCGGGGTCCCGATGCCAGGGTCGTGCTCGGCTTGCGAACACATGGCAGAAGGCGCGGAAGAAGATCTCCCGCAGCAGTACCCGCTCCGTCCCCGCGCCGCGGCCCTCGATTCCGGGGCCTCGCGCAGGACCTGGATCGATTTGGACTGGTGCTCGAGCTTGAGGCTGAGCGCCACGTCCACCATCCGCTCCAGCAGGGTGCCGACGGCGAGGCCGGCGCTAGCTCCCCCCGGCCTCCCGAATGAACTCGCGGTAGAACCGCGCGCTGGCCTTCAGGGTGCGGCGCTGGGTGAGGCGGTCGACATGGATCAGGCCGAAGCGCTTGGCATAGCCCTGCGCCCATTCAAAATTGTCGAGCAGGGACCAGGCGAAATAGCCGCGCAGATCGACCCCTTGTTCCAAGGCGGCCTGGGCGGCGGCCAGGTGCTTGCGCAGGTAGTCTACCCGCCGCGGGTCCTGGAGTTGACCCTTGCCCGGGGCCGGGTCGTCGAACGCGGCACCGTTTTCGGTGATGTAGAGGGGCAGGTCGCCGTAACGCTCCTTGATCCAGACGAGCGTCTCGGTCAGCCCGTCGGGGTAGACCTCCCAGTCCATGGCGGTACAGGGGCGATCCGTGGGGACGATACGGCGGGCCGCGAGCGGTACCTCGGTCGGATCATGGCGCACCAGGCCCCGCGAGTAATAGTTGACACCCAAGAAGTCCAGTGGGGCGCTGATCCGCTGGAGGTCTTCGAGCGGGAAGCGCGGCCAGTCGGACCCGAAGATCACGGCCAGTTCGTCCGGGTAGCGGCCGAGCAACAGGGGGTCCAGGAACCAGCGGTTGATGAAGTGGTGGCGGCGCCGGGCCGCCGCCTGATCCGCCGGCGCGTCGGTGGCCGCCGCCTGCGGTTCCAGGTTCAGGCTGATCCCGATCTGGTGGCGTCCCAGGTCCCGATAGGCAGCGACCGCGGCCCCATGCGCGAGGAGCTGGTGGTGGGCGACCAGCGGGGGTTCGTGGAGGCTGCGGCGCCCGGGGGCGTGGTCGCCGGTCAGATAGCCCAGGACGGTGCTGACCCAGGGCTCGTTGAGCGTCACCCAGAGGCCCACCCGGTCGTCCAGGGCCTCGAAGAGGATGGCCGCGTAGTCCGCGAACCAGCGCGGGCTGTCGGGGTTCAACCAGCCGCCGCGCGCCTCCAGGGCCTCGGGCAGGTCCCAGTGGTAGAGCGTGAGCATGGGCGCAATACCCCGTTCCAGCAGCCCATCCACCAGGCGCTGGTAGAAGTCCAGGCCGCGGGCGTTGGTGCGGCCGGTCCCGTGCGGCAGGATCCGTCCCCAGGCGACGCTGAAGCGATAGGCGCTGAGCCCCAGTTCGGCCATGAGGTCGAGATCGGTGTACAAGCGGCGGTAATGATCGCAGGCGAGGTCGCCGGTGTCGCCGTTGGCCACGGCGCCGGGGGTGTGGCTGAACCCGTGCCAGATACTCGTGCCCGCTCCGTCCGCCAGCGGTGAGCCCTCGATCTGGTAGGCGGAGGTCGCGGCGCCCCACAGGAAGCCGGGGGGAAAGGGTTGGTCTGCTGACATCGGGGCCTCGTGGATCCAGGAAAGAGAATTGGCCCGCCTAAGCCTGGTTCAGGTTCTCCGCATCGGCGTACTTGCCCGTGTTTGGTGCCAGGGTCCAGTGGCCGTCGCGATGAATGCTGAGCACCTGATTGTACAGCAGCGGGTCGTCGTCCTCCTCCCCCAGCGTCACATAGGTGATGCCGCGTTCGCGCAACAAGCACAGGAGATCGTTGACCTGGCCTTCGTTGAGTGAACGGGTCGGGTGGTCGAGAAAGACAAAGGTGGGCTCGGCGAGCAGTACGCGGGCGAAGGCGAGGGTCTGCTGCTCGCCCAGTGACAGCAGTTCACTCCAGTTCTTCTCGCTGTCGAGTCCGCCCGCGCGCTCGATTGCGGCGACCAAGCCCAGTTGCCGCAGGGCGTTGAGGATGCCCTCGTCGGAGAAGCGCCGCCCGCCGTTGGTCTTCGGCGGATGCGCCGGGTCCGCCGCATGGGTGGTAATGTCCGTGGGGCGCCGTTCGGTGGCGCTCGGCAGCAGGACCTCGCGCAGGGTCCCCGGTGGGACATAGGGGCGCTCGGGCAGGAACAGCAGGTCGTCCGGGGCCGGACGCGTGATCTCGCCTTCGCCCTCGCTCCACAGGCCGGCGGTGGCACGAAAGAGTGCGGTGCGGGCCGAGTCGTCGGCGACCCGGATCAGGAGATGGCCGTCCACCGGGATCGAGACCGTCAGGTCCTTGATCAGAAAGCGTCCGCTGCGCGGTGACTTCAGCGTCAGGCGGTCGAAGGCGAGCAGCCCGCAATCGGTGCAATAGGTGATGGCCGGGGAGGCGGTGTCCGCGGCGACCTGCATGGCGTCGGCCAAGGCCGACAGGCGGGCGATGACGGCGGTATAGGCCGAGATCGACTGGAACTGGGTGACGATCAGAGAGAAGGCCCCGATCAGGTGGCCGAAGGCCATCGCCGATTGGGTGATGACCCCGAATTCCGCTTGGCCGGTGATGAACAAGGGTGCCACCAGCAGGGCCGGGATGATCTGGATCAGGTAATTGTAGCCGGTAGTAAAGAACCCCAGGTTGCGGTTGACATCGATGATGCGCCTGAAATTCGTGATCAGTTGGTCCAGGCGGTCGTGCAGCCGGTCGCGCAGCCGCTCCTCCTGGCGCACCAGGGCGATGGCCTCCGCGTTCTCGCGCACGTGCAGCAGGCGCGCGCGAAAGTTGGCCTCCTTGTCGGATTGATCGTAATTCAGACGGATCAGGGGTCGCCCCAGATAGAAGGAGAAGATCGACCCCAGCGCGGCATACAGGATGGTGACCAGCAGCAGCAGCGGACTGATGGACCACATGACGCCGGAGAAGGCGATGACGGTAATGGTGGCATTCAACAGCATCAGGACGAACGACAGGGTGGTCGCGGTCAGCGAACGAATGTCCTCGGAGATGCGCTGATCGGGGTTCTTCAGGTCGCCGTAGGCGTTCATCTTGAAAAAGATGTGACCGCGCGTGTATTTCTCGATCGCCCGCCCCGTCAGCCATTTGCGCCACAGCAGGCCGAGCCGCTCCTCGCAATAGCGGTGAAACACCGCCACCAGGGTCGATACGCCAAAGACGAGGAAGTACAGGAGGGCATATTTGATGAAGGCGCCCATCTCCTTGCTTTCGATCGACGTCATGAAGTCACGGCCCACGTAACTGTTGATGACGTTGAGCGCGCTGATGCTGAGCAGGAACACCAGCAGGCACAGGGCGAAGAACTTGGCCTTGGGGCCTTCCTCGGAGCGTGCCAGGGCGGTGATCATGCTCCAGAAGCGGGGCCAGGCGTTCTTGCGGATCGAGATGCGGGTCGGTTTCATCGGGCGCTGATCTACCTGGAAGGGGCGGGTGTCCGGGGCAGTCGGGCCCCTGCCGACCGGGGCCTGAGGTCGCGTGGTCGGCGGGCCGCGGCAACGGGGAGCGATGACACCCGGCGAGCGCCAGTATACCCTTGACCCCCGGACCCGCCTCAAGGGACTTCGACCCGCCCGGCGTGCGGTCCCGCGCCGCCCCGGTCGGCCGCTTGGTGTCGGTCGTGCGGTCCCAAACTTCCACAATCGTTTTTCAGGAGTCGTCACGATGCAGGTCCGGGCTCTCGACGTTTTCGCGGATCCCGCGGATTGGCTGGCAGTGGCCTCGGGCGAGGCCCGCCTCGACATTACCGCGGAGCCCGGACCCCGGGGGCCGGTGCTGCGGCTGGATTTCGACTTTCGCGGCGGCGCCGGGTTCGTGGTTGCGCGCCGGGACCTGGGCCTCACCCTGCCGGACGCCTTCTCCCTGCGCTTCGACCTGCGGGCCGAGGCGCCCGCCAACGGCTTCGAGTTCAAGCTGGCGGACCCCGCCAATGTCAATGTCTGGCGCTACCGCGAGCCCGAGTGCGCCTTTGCCCCCAGTTGGCGCACCCTGGATATCCGGGGGCGGGAGATCGACTACGCCTGGGGGCCGGCCGGCGGCGGGTCGCCGCGGGAGATCGGCGCCATCGAGTTCGCCATCGTGGCCGGTCCGGGCGGGCGGGGGACCGTCTGGATCAGTGACCTGTGCCTGGTGGATCGCACCCTGGAGCGGGCGCCGCTGGTCACGGCCTCGGGCGAACGGCCGGGGCACCGGCCGGCGGCGGTGCTGGACGGGTGCGCGGACAGCGCCTGGCGCGCGCCGCAGTCCGCCGCTAACGCCTGGCTCGCCATCGACTTCCATGAGCCGCGCGAGTACGGCGGTCTGGCCCTGCGCTGGGCCCCGGACGCCCAGGGCTGCGCCTTCGCGGTCCAGGCCGGGGACGACGGCGTCGCCTGGCAGACCCTCTACGAGGCGACCGGCGCGGCCGGGGGCGAGAGCCTGGTCTATCTGCCCCGGGGCGAGTCGCGCTTCCTGCGCCTGGATCTCAGCGCCGGGGCGGCGGGTGCGGCGCTGCCCGGACTCCAGGCGCTCGAGGTCCTGCCCTACGACGCCTCGCGCAGCCGCAGCGACTGGTTCCACACCATCGCCCGCCGCGCCCCCCGCGGCCACTATCCCCGCTGGCTCTATCGCGAGCAGACCTATTGGACCCCGGTGGACATCCCCGACGGCGCCCTGGCCGCGCTCCTGAACGAGGATGGTCTGGTGGAACTGGACGAGGGCAGTTGCACCCTGGAGCCCTTCATGTACCTGGACGGCCGGCTGGTCACCTGGGCCGACTGCACCATCACCCAGACCCTGGAGCAGGGGGAACTGCCGATCCCCTCCGCGCACTGGGCGTGCGGGGACCTCGGCCTGACGACCACGGCCTTTGCCACTGACCAGCGCGGGGACCGGCAACTCTTCATTCGCTACCGGGTCGAGAATCGGGGACGCAGCGCCCGGCCACTGTCGCTCTTCGCCGCGGTGCGGCCCTTCCAGGTCACGCCGCCCTGGCAGGTCCACCAGGCGCTCGGCGGCCCGAGCCCAGTACGCTCGCTGGCCTTCGCGGAGGGCGCCCTGTGGGTGAACGGCGACCAGGCCCTGGTGCCGCTGGGGCCGGTCGACGGGGTCGGACTGGTTCCCTTCGACCAGGGTCCCATCACCGACTACCTGGCCCGCGGCGAACTGCCGGCCGCGCTCGCAATCGAGGACGTGCGGGGCTTCGCCTCCGGCGCCCTGCGCTTCGATCTGGACCTGGCGGCGGGGTCCCATGCGGACCTCTACCTGGTCGCGCCCTTCGGCGCCGTCGCCCCCGGTACCCTGGCCCGGCGGGTGCCGGAGGGCCTGTCCGGGGCCGATGAGTTCGCGCGCGCCTTGGCGCAGTGGTCGCAGGTCCTGGGTCAGGTGCACTTCGACCTGCCGGCCCCGGCCGCGGCCGCCGGGCGTGCCTGCAAGACCGCCATCGCCCACATCCTGATCAACCGCGACGGCCCCGCCCTGCAGCCCGGGCCGCGTCGCTATACCCGCTCCTGGATCCGCGACGGCGCCGTCATGGGGGCGGCCCTGGCGCGCCTGGGCTGCCCGGCCCCGGCGGTCGCCTTCATCCGCTGGTATGCCCAGTTCCAGCGCGAGGACGGCAACGTCCCCTGCTGCGTGGACCGCACCGGGGTGGACTGGCTCGCGGAGCACGACAGTCACGGCGAGTTCGTCTTCGCCGTGGCCGACTGCTACCGCTTCACCGGCGACCTGGACCTGGTGCGCGACCTCTGGCCCCAGGTGCAGCGCGCGATCGGCTTCTTGGAGCAGTTGCGCGCCCAGCGCCGGACGGACGCCTATCGCACGGAGCACCCCGCCTGTTTCGGTCTGCTGCCGGAATCGGTCAGCCACGAGGGCTATCTGGCCCAGCCGGTGCATTCCTATTGGGACGACTTCTGGGCCCTGCGCGGCTTCAAGGACGCCGCCTTCCTGGCGCGGGCGCTGGGGGCGGGCGCCGAGGCGGTGCGGCTCGCCGCCCTGGCCGACGAGTTCCGCGGCGCCCTGCTCGCCTCGCTGGCGCTGACCATGGAGAACCGCGGGATCGACTTCCTGCCCGGCTCGGTGGAGTGGGCGGACCCGGATCCGACCGCGGTCGCCAATGCCCTGACCCTGATCGACGAGTACGAGGCGCTGCCGCCCGCGCCCCGCGCCCGCACCTTCGAGCGTTTCCTGGAGCGCTTCCACGCCATGCACGGCGGCGGGGCGCCCTGGACCAACTACACGCCCTATGAGATCCGCATCATCGGCGCCCTGGTGCGCCTGGGCTGGCGGCGCGAGGCCCATGAACTGCTCGATTTCCACCTGGCCGAGCGGCGCCCGCCGGCCTGGAATCAGTGGCCCGAGATCGCCTGGCGCGACCCGCGCACCCCGGGCCACCAGGGCGACCTGCCCCACGCCTGGATCGGCGCCGAATACGCCCTGGTGTTCCGCGACCTGTTCGCCTATGAGCGCGGGGCGGATGAGTCGCTGGTGGTCGCGGCCGGCATCCCGGAGCACTGGCTGGCGGCGGGGCCGGTCGCCGTGTATGGTCTGCCGACCGCCTATGGCCGGCTCGACCTGCGTCTCGCCCGCACCCCGGACGGCGGTCTCACGCTGGACCTGGGGGGCGAGCTGCGCCTGCCCCCGGGCGGCGTGCGCTTCACCCCGCCGGGGGGCGGGGGCGAGATCGCCATCACCGCGCTGCCGGCGCACATAAGAGTTGACGTACGTTAGGTAACGCGTCAGAAACAAGTAAAACAACGGGTACCGTCGTTGTCGTTGTCGTGTTCGTTGTCGTTGTCGTTGTCGTAATCGTAATCGGAGAAGCGATGCAATTTGGCGTGCGAGAGCATCCAGGTCGCTACGATAAGCTCGATTACGACAACGACAACGACAACGAACACGACAACGACAACGAACACGACAACAACTGTATTAGTCGTCTAACTTAAACTTACTCCCGTATTCCCAAACTTCCTTTTTCAGAGCAGTCGATGAGCACCGACCAATTCGCCGATCCCAGCGCCCCCGCGGCGCCCATCCACCGCCTGTCCAACGGGCACTACGAGGTCCAGGTCTCCGACACCGGGGCCGGGCAGTCCGCCTTGGATTGGATCGCGCTCACGCGCGGGCGCTTGGACGCGCTCCAGGACGACCTGGGCAGCATCCTTTACCTGCGTGACCTCGATGACGGGCGCTGCTGGTCGCTGGGCTATCAGCCGACCCGCACACCGACGCCGCTGTACCGCACCGAGGCGACGGACGGGTGCTTCGTGCTGGAGCGTGAGGACGAGGACATCGCGGCGCGGCTCGAGGTGCGGGTCGCCGCGGACGCCGACCGGGAAGAGCGCCGGCTCACCCTGACCAACCGCTCCGCGCGGCCGCGGCGCATCGAGGTCACGAGCTACCTGGAGGTCGTCCTGTGCCACCCGGCGGCGGACGCCGCCCACCCGGCCTTCGCCAAACTCTTCGTCCAGACCGAGCGTGACGCCGCGACCGGCGCCCTGCTGGCCCGCCGCCGCCCGCGCGCCGCGCACGAGCACTGGCCCTGGCTGGTCCACGCCCTGGCGGGCGCCGACGCCCAAGAGTGGGAGACCGACCGGATGCGCTTCCTCGGCCGCGGCCGGACCCCCGCCGCCCCCGCCGCCCTGACCGGCGACGGACCCCTGTCCGGCACCGTCGGCAATGTGCTGGACCCGGTCTTCAGCCTGCGCACCAGGGTCGCGCTGGCGCCCGGTGCGCAGGTCGGGCTCATCTTTCTCACCGGCGTCGCCCCGGACCGGTCGGCGGCCCTGGCGCTGATCGCCCCGGCGGGCGCCGACCCCGGTGACCTCGGGCACCGGCCGGACCCGGTCGCGCCCGCCACGCCCGTCACGCCCGCCGCGCCGACGCCCACCCCGGCCCCGTCGGGCTACGGCGCCTTCTCCCCCGACGGCCGTGAATACATCATCGCGCTGCCCCGTCAGGCCGACGGCCGCCTGCGCCGTCCCCCGCTGCCCTGGACCAACGTCATCGCCAACGAGCGCGCCGGCTGCCTGGTGAGCGAGGTCGGCGCCGGCTACACCTGGGCGCGCAACAGCCAGGCCAACCGGCTGACCCCCTGGTCCAACGACCCGGTGAGCGACCCGTTCGGCGAGGCCTTCTACCTGCGCGACGCGGCGAGCGGCGAGTGCTGGTCCCCGCTGCCCGGCCCGCGCCCGGCGCCCTGCGACTACGAGACCCGCCACGGGTTCGGTTACTCGATCTTTCGCTGCGAGCATGCGGACCTGGCCCAGGAGGCGACCCTCTTCGTCCCCCCCGCGGACCCACTGCGGATCCTGCGCCTGCGCCTGACCAACCGGGGCCGCACCCCCCGGACCCTGGCCATCATCGCCTATCAACGCCTGGTCATGGGCAACCAGCCGGCGGCCCCGAGCCCGATCGAGACCGCCTGGGACCCGGAGCTGCGTCTGCTGCGCGCCACCAACCCGGCGGGCGGCGACTTCGCCGACGGCATCGCCTTCGCCTTCGCCGTCACCCAGGGCGGCAACCCGGGGTCCACCAGCCACGGGTGCGACCGCGCCACCTTCATCGGCCGCCACGCCGACCTGGCCGACCCCGCCGCCCTGCGCCTTGGCGCCGAACTCGATGGGGCCTGCGGTGCCGGTCTCGATCCCTGCTTCGCCCAGCAACTCACCCTGACGCTCGCCCCCGGCGCCACGGCCGAGTGCAGCTTCCTGCTCGGCGAGTGCCTGGACGTGGCCGAACTCGACCACCTGGTCGGGCACTACCGCCAACCCGGTGCCATCGATCAAGCGCTCGCCGCGGCGCAAGGCGTCTGGACCGACCTCGTCGGCCGCCTCCAGGTCCAGACCCCGGTCCCGGCCATCGACCTCATGCTCAACGGCTGGCTGGTCTACCAGAACCTGAGCTGCCGCATTTGGGCGCGCTCCGCCTTCTACCAGTCCGGCGGCGCCTTCGGCTATCGCGACCAGCTCCAGGACTCAGCCGCGCTCGCCATGCTGCGGCCGGACCTGACCCGCGCCCAGATCCTGCTGCACGCCGCCCACCAGTTCGTCGAGGGTGACGTGCTGCACTGGTGGCACGCCGCCCCCATGGAGTGCGGCCTGCGCACCCGCTTCTCCGATGACCTGCTGTGGCTGCCCTTCGTCACCAGCCACTACCTCGCGGTCACCGGTGACCGCGCCATCCTGGACGAGTTGGCGCCCTATGTGAGCGCCCGCCTGCTGGAACCCGGCGAGGACGAAGCCTTCCTGAAGCCGGTGCCAAGCGGCGAGTCCGCCGACCTCTACGACCACTGCTGCCGCGCCCTGGACCGCTCACTCACCCGCGGCGCCCACGGCCTGCCCCTGATGGGCACCGGCGACTGGAACGACGGCATGAACCGCATCGGGCGCGAAGGGCAGGGCGAGAGCGTCTGGATGGGCTTCTTCCTCTACCGCTGCCTGGGCGACTTCCTGCCCCTGTGCCAGGCGCGCGCCGATGCCGACCGGCTCGGGCGCTACACGCGGTACCGCGCCGACCTGGCCCTGGCCCTGGAGCAATCCGGCTGGGACGGCGCCTGGTACCGCCGCGCCTACTATGACGACGGCACGCCGCTCGGCTGCGCCGGTGATGACGAGTGCCGCATCGATGCGCTCGCCCAGTCCTGGGCCGCCATCTCCGGCGCCGTCCCCCGGGAGCGCGCCGCGCAGGCACTCGACGCCCTGGAAGCGCAGTTGATCAGCGCGGACGAGCGCCTGCTTAGGCTCCTGACCCCGCCCTTTGTCGACACCCCCAAGGACCCGGGCTATATCAAGGGCTACCTGGCCGGGGTGCGCGAGAACGGCGGCCAGTACACCCACGCCGCCTGCTGGGCCGTGCTGGCCATGGCCGAACTCGGGCGCCGCGAGCGCGCCGCCCGCCTGCTTGCGATGCTGAGCCCCATCTCCCATACCGACAGCGCGCAGGGCCTCGCCACCTATCGCCTGGAGCCCTACGCGCTCGCCGCCGACATCTACGGCGCCGAACCCCACATCGGCCGCGGCGGCTGGTCCTGGTACACCGGTTCCGCCGGCTGGATGTATCGCGTCGGCATCGAATCCGTGCTCGGCCTGCGGGTGGAGGACGGCCGCACCCTGGTGCTCAAGCCCTGCATCCCCGCCGATTGGCCCGGATTCCGCATCACCTATTGGCTGCCGGACGGCGAGACCCACTGCGAGATCGCCGTCGAGAACACCGGGGGCGAGGGCCAGGTGATCGCCGCCAGCCTCGACGGCCAGCAGTCGCCGGTCAGCGATGCCGCGGCGCGCGTCACGCTGCCCGCGGGTGGTGGCACCTTCCGGTGGGAGGTCCTGCTGGGTTAGCGCCTGGTCGCTGATATGGTCCCGCTCTCTGATCTGGATCGGCTGCTGACAGCCCAGCTCGTGGTCGCGTGGGCCGGGGAGAAGGGCGAAGAGCGCCGCCTCGGATGGTGGGATTGCGACCGAGCGGGGCATGATGAACGCGGACACCGAGAGACAGACCGCCGTCAAGCTGATTAAGCGAGCCGTTGACGCCCTGACCTACAGCGGCACCGGCAACGGCGCCTGCTATGTCTGCGCGACCTGGGCGCCGCGTACATGGACCGGCATAGCAACGCCAAGAAGTCAGGGAGTGATGACCAACGGCGGATCAATCTTTACCTACTGTCCAAGTAGGGAAACGTCAAGGCGTGCGTGATAACCCGGCCGGACGTGGCGACCCTACACCGCACGCTTGGCAAACACAAGAGGTCGGCACCATGACGGCAGAAATTGAAAGTCTGGTCCTTGAGCATCTGCGCGCGATCCGCGCGACTCAGGCCGACCACGGCGAACGACTCACGAGTATTGAACTGCACCTTGCCACGCTCGGACAGCAAGTCGGCGCCCTGACGACCGCGGTTTATTCGGGTAAGTCCGACCTTGACGGACTGCGGCGGCGCGTTGAGCGCATCGAGCGGCGCCTGGAACTGACCGAGAGTTAATCCAGTTAAGGCCGGGGCCAGGCTGATCCCCGAAAAGGCGGCCCCTTCACCGCCCTGACCAAGCCCCTTCTTGAAGGCCCGCGCGTGAAGGTGCGAGGCATGACAATCACCAAGCCGGACTACACCTTGGCCCGGAAGATATGGCGCGGGTGTTAAGCGCGGCCCTTGGCTTGAAGTTCTCTAAACAACTATGTAGTAAGCGCGGTTTTTTGTCTGACGTTTCATGAGCAAATATTGGGCCACTAATGGTTGCGCGATCCATACGCAACCGGGAAAACGTCAACAATCGCCCCCCCGTTGCAAGGCGCGATGCTTGACGCTTCGCTGTCGCGAATCTGGAACGATACACCCGAGTATCAACCAGTGAGTGACCCAATCATGACCGATACAAACGCCCGCGACCGAAGCCCCACGAACCCGGCGCGGATTCTGACGGTCCACATTGACGAGGATGCAGCAAAGTTCTATGCGTATCTAAGCGCACGCTTCAGATGTTGCGCGTGAATTTAAGCGGCCCCCCTTTCGATAAGTTCGGCTCCGCCGTGCGCTACAACCCTGAGGTTGTGGCTAAATGGATTGCGGCCCGCACTGCGACGTGCACCGGGCACGGTCCGCGGACGGTTTAAGGATGACTAACCCCCACGCGGGGCATAGTGGGAAAGCCCCAGCGACGCCTGTTGACGCTTCGCGGCGACTACCAACCCCTTCAGTGATTAAAGCGCGGGTTGTTCCTTACGATTTCTATCGACGCGAGATCCCCAACTGCCCCGAAGTGAAGTCAAAAGGCGATGGATGGACCCAGAAGTTCCATTGCCCATTTCCCGACCATGACGACACGAATGGGTCTTTTTGGGGTCAACCTGATCACTGGCGCTTGTCTTTGCTTTGGATGCGGGAGGTCTGCCGGGTCACCGATTGATTACATTATGAAGCGGGATCAATTCGACCTGAAGGGCGCCCGCGAATACTTCGCAGACGGCTATGCAATCTTGCCCGCTGGCCGGGCGGCGGGTGCTGATCTGGCCGGACCATGACAAGCCCGGCGCGGAGTATGCCCAAGCGGTCGAGGCCCTAGCCCTGGCGGCCGGCGCCCTGTCCGTCGAGGTCTTGGACCTGAACCGCCTGAAGTGGGACCCCAAGACGCGGGAGCGGCTCGACCTGCCCAAGAGCTGGGATGCAGCGGACGCCCTGCAGGACGGATGGACCCCGGAGAGCATCGCGAAGGCGGCCCGCTGGCTCCCGACAGCGACTGAATATCTGATGTCAACTATCTTGGCCGGTCGGCAGCCCTGAAGCATAACCCTGCCGCTGGCTGACAGTGGGCGGCGTCGGCGCCGTTGGGCGCTGGCGTTGGCCGCTGCGGGGTGGGTTTGCCCTGACCGGGGGTTGCGGCAGAAGGCTTGGTGGGTGCCGGGAGGGTTGTCGGACCGGTACTTGCGCGGGCGTCACGCTCGCCAGGCAAGCGGTTGCCGGCACCGCGGTTCACCACCCGCCCTGCCGGCGTAACCGGCGCGGATAGGCGGTAAAGGTTAGTGCACGGAATTAGGCGGACGTCCCCTGTCCAACCCCGCCGCTCCCGGCGGCGGATTACATGGCGTTTCGTTTCCCGGGAAACTCCCGGGCTAGAAAGAGCGTCCGGCGCCGATCCCCAGGCGATGATCCAGCGACCGCGCGTCACAGAGCCCGCGTGGTTGCTCAATGGTTGCTCAAAGGAAAACGGCCTGGGGCAGAAGCGCCTAAGCCGTTGTTTTTTGATGGTGCGCCCTGCGCGACTCGAACGCGCGACCACCTGATCAAAAGTCTGAAAGTCGCGCTTTCTCCCGGTTCCCATCGGTTACTTTTCCCTACGCTTCAACAACACCTTGGCGCGCTGTCCCGTGCTATCCTTTACGCCATGGTACCCCCTGATTCGCCCCCTTGTGGTGACTCAGTGGTGACTCAAGAAGCGGTTCCTTGGCGCCCGAAACGCCCGACCAACTGACGGGTTCAATCAGACAGCCGGAACCGGCAACCCGCTGCACTGGCGGGGGAAAGCGCCCGTGAAGCCGACCAACTGACAGATTTTCGCTCCTGTTTCCTGGTGACTCAGATGAAGCTGAGCAAGCGCGACATAGACGCGGCACGGTATGAAGGGGAGGGCAACGCCCGGTGCGTCCTGTGGGATGACGAGGTTCCCGGGTTCGGCTGTCGGCTCTACCCGGGTGCGCGCGGCGGCTGGCGTTGACGATGTGCGGCTGCATGACCTGCGGCGCACCGTGGGCAGTTGGCTTGCCCAGTCGGGTAACTCGCTACACCTGATCGGCCGGGTTCTGAATCACTCCAACCAGTCGACCACGGCAGTCTATGCCCGCTTCGGGGATGACTCGGTTCGGGCGGCCCTGGACCAGCACGGCGCCCGGATCATGGGGGCGGCCGGACTGACCCCCGCGGCAGAGGTTACCGAGCTTCCGACCCGCGCGCGGACCGCCGCGAAGTGACCCGCTCCCTTTCACCCGGAGCCCGCACCCATGACCACCTTTGTTCTTGACACCTTGGCCTATTCCGAAACGCTCAAAGCGGGAGGGTTCAGCGAGCAACAAGCCGCAACCCAGGCGCGCGCCCTGGCGGAAATCCTTGATCGGCAGATGGCGACCAAGGCCGAAGCAACCGAGCACGAGAGCGCACTACGCCGCGATATTGAAGCCTTGCGCGTGGAGCTTAAGCGCGACATTCGAGAATCGGAGTTGAGCGTGGAGGCGAAGATTGCCGAGACCAACACCCGGATTGCCGAGACGAAAGCCGACCTGACCCGCTGGGTTATTGGTGTGGGCTTTCTTCAGACGACCGTCATTATTGGCGTCTTGCTCAAGGTCGCAAAGCTGATTTAACCCGTTCGGCCGGGTCTAGTCGTCGCCCTGCCGGACCAGCTCTTTTACAACACCGGTATCGCCACCTATATCTGAGTCCTGACCAACCGCAAGGAGTTGCACCGGCAAGGCAGGGTCCAACTCATCGACGCCCGCCGCTACTCTGTGAAGATGAAGAAGAGCCTGGGAAACAAGCGCAACAGGATCGGGGACCCGGGCGAGCCCGGCGAGCCGGACCATATCGGCGAGATCACCCGCATCCATGGCGACTTCCGGCACGACGACAGCCGCGTCTTCAACATCGACGGACGGGACAAGCGTCCGTCCTCGATGTCATCGATGGGCTCCAGCGTCTGCTTTCGGGCGAGGCGAAGGTCAATGACAAATCCGTACTGCCCTACGCCAGCCGCACCCGTTGGAGCGACCGCGACACTCAAGTCGTCGAGTTGCACGTCCAGGTCGGTGGCGAGGAGATGCGCTACCGCCTCAAGGTTCAGCACGAGCCGGGCGGACGCAGGGCGCGGATCATCGAAGAACGGTTAGCTGCATCGGATGGACCTGTGTTCCTGTTCGAGAACGGCGATGTACAGCTTTTCCGCGACAATTTCAGCGAGGGACCCAAGTTCGCGGCCGAGTGGAGCGAATCCGGCGCTCGTGCGTCCGGGGTCGCGCCCTCGGGCGCTTCCGGAGGCTGATCGTGCCGGCCACCGACGGGAAGTTCCCGTCCTGGCGTCTCGGGGAAGGAAGGGGGCCTGCCGATACTTGGGGCCGCGATCATGCCGCCGGGCCAGGTCGCCTGACCGCAGGCTATAACCGTCACGGGGACCCGCCGGCGCTGACCATAACAAGATAGTGTGTGTAACCCGCCGAAGTGACACTAGCGGTGGTGATCAGAAACGCTGGCCAGATCCCGCTGCCCAGGCTGGTTTAATCCTTGGTCGTGGGTTAAAATATTTGGGCAAGGATTTTAATCTAAGCGTATCGGGTTAAAGAGACCTTTCACGCATGGACAAGAACCGCTTCACCGACAATAGATTAGGCGATTTGGTCGAAGTCCGCCTGCCGCACGCCCAAGAAGCCTTTGTCCCCTGGCCGTTACCCACGGTCTGGGCGCTGCCCGGGCCGCTTTGGCCGCTCCTGATGGAGGCCCGCGAGAGCATCGCTCGCCTCGACGGCGTCGGACGCCACATGACCAACCATCAACTCCTGCTGGTGTCGTTGCAGCAGCGCGAAGCCTTGCGGTCGTCGAGCATGGAGGGCACCTACGCGACACCCGAAGAACTGCTGCTGTACCAGTTGGACCCGCGGGAACCCTCGTCGAATGCGGATCGGGTCAACGACTGGCGCGAGGTCTTCAACTACGGCAAGGCGCTCCAACTCGGTGTCAATCTGATCGACGGCGGTCTGCCGCTGTCGCTGCGTTTGATCCGGGACCTGCACAGCACGCTGTTGGGTGGCGTGCGTGGTCAGGAGCGGCGCCCGGGTGAGTTCCGCGATTGTCAGGTCCACATCGGTGCCGGGGCTCGCTTTGTCCCGCCGCCGCCGTTGCGGATTGCGGACTGCCTTGATGCCTTTGAGAAATTTCACCACGCAGAGAGTGCCATCGATCCGCTGATCCGCGCCTTCATGGCCCATTACCAGTTCGAGACGATCCACCCGTTTCGCGATGGCAACGGGCGTGTCGGCCGCCTCCTGCTGTCGCTAACCATCTATCAATGGTTGGGGCTGCGCAGTCCCTGGCTGTATATGAGTGCCTTTTTCGAGCGCAACAAGGACGACTACATCGATCGCCTGTTTATGGTCCGCGCGAACGGCGATTGGACCTCCTGGATTGAATTTTGCCTTCGCGGTGTGGTCGAGCAGTCCCGAGACGCCATTGGACGCATCGATAAGCTGGTCGGCCTACGGGAGCGCTACACGAGCCAGATTGCCGAGAGCGGCGCCTCGGCGAGACTGCATCGCATCGTGGAGACCTTGTTCGGCGGTCCTGTCGTCACGATCCCGCAGGTGGCACTGCTGACCAATGTGACCTATCCGACCGCGAAGACCGATGTCGATCGCTTGCGCAAGCTTGGTATCCTGGCCGAGGGAAACCCGGCCATCTCACCGAAATACTTCTACGCACCGGAAATCTACAAGATCGCTTACGGCGACGAGTAACCCTTGGGCACACCGTGGCGGAGACGTAACTGATGACTCAAACCAACGAGCACGCCTTCGAGTCCTATTGCGAGCAGATGCTGCTTTCAAGCCGGCGCACGGGCTGAACGCGACCGTGGTCGAACTCTTCGGCAAGAACCGCCTCACGGTAACCCGGCAGGTGCCGTGCCATGCCAAGGGCGGCGAGATCCTGGATATGCTGCTGGCCCTCAAGGGCCTACCCATCGGGACCTGCGAACTGAAGAATCCGGGTACGGGCCAGACCTGGCGGCACGCGGTGAAGCAGTACCGCGAGGGCCGGGACCCCGGTGCCCCCTTGTTCCAGTTCGAGGCGCGTGCCTTGGTGCACTTCGCCGTGGACCCGGACGAGGTACACATACACATGACGACCCGCCTGCTGGGGGAGCACACGCGCTTCCTGCCCTTCAATCGGGGCAGTGACCCCGGGACCATCCGCTGCGGGGCCGGGAACCCGGCTTACCCGTCCGGCTACCGTACCGGCTATTTCTGGGAGGAGGTCCTGGCCCGGGAGGGGCTGCTGGAGATTTTGGGCAGCTTCATGCTCATCGAGCGCAAGGAGGAGAAGCGGGAGGACGCCAAGGGCAAGATCCGCCGCGTCACCAAAGAGACGCTGTTCTTTCCCCGCTTCCACCAACTGGATGCGGTACGGCTGCTGGTGCGGTATGCGGTCCGCGAGGGGGCGGGGCACAACTCTCTGACCCAGCACTCGGCCGGCAGCGGCAAGACCAACACGATTTCCTGGCTGGCCCATCGGCTGGCGAGCCTGCATACCGACGGCGAGCTGAAGGTCTTCGATTGCGTCGTCGTCATCACGGACCGTCAGGTGCTCGACCGCCAGTTGCAGGACGCGATCTACCAGATCGAGCACGCACAGGATGTGGTTAAGGCCATCGACGAGGACGATGAAAGCGATCCTGGGTGCCGGGTCGGGCCTTGCGGACTTGGAGGCGGAGGAGTGCCCCGCCCACGACGATGGGTCGCCCGTGAACGACGGCCAGGCTGGAACGGTCGCCGCTGCCTTACCGGGGCAGGATGCCCCGGCTCCCGAGTCGCCGGCAAGCGACTGGGAGGACGGGCTTGCCGCCGTCCTGGAGATCCGCGGCCCCCAACCGAACCTGAGCTTCTTCGCCTTCACGGCAACGCCCAAGCCCCGGACGCTGGAACTGTTCGGGTGGCGGATCGACCCTGATCCGGCTCGGGACATGCCGCGGGCGATCCACGTCTACAGCATGCGTCAGGCGATCGAGGAGGGGTTCATCCTGGATGTGCTGACGAACTACACGACCTATGACGTGTATTACCGCCTGCTCAAGACGGTCGCCGACGACCGAGCCGCGGATGAATCCGGATTGCGTGACCGGCAAGCCCATCGGCGAGGCGGTCCTGCCCGAGCGTTTCGATTCCAGCGATTACAACCTCCTGCTGGTCGCCGACAAGTATCAGACCGGCTTCGACCAGCCCAAGCTGCTCGCCATGTATGTCGACAAGCGCCTGGACGGCGTACAGGCGGTGCAGACCCTCTCGCGCCTCAATCGCAACCTGCCCGGCAAGGATGCCCCCTTCGTGCTGGACTTCGTGAACGAGGCCGAGGACATCTACAAGGATCGGCCCGTGCGCGACAGGGGGCGAACCTCCCGGGCCACCTGGCTCGGGGTGCCGGTCAGTTCCAACCGCCGTTGATGTGCTCCGACGAACGGGCATATCAGCCCCCAACAGGGCCTAACGGGCTCGGTTTGTTACCCCCAGCGTTACCCCGAAGGCATTTTCGTAAACAAAAAGAGGATAGGCTTTCACCTATCCCCTTGTTTTACTTGGTGCGCCCTGCGCGACTCGAACGCGCGACCACCTGATTAAAAGTCAGATGCTCTACCGACTGAGCTAAGGGCGCGAGGACTGCTCAGTATAGACGCACCGAGCCCGGTTTCAAAGCGTCGCGTGGCGGTCGTTCGGTGTACCTTGCGCGGCAGTCGGTCCGCACAGCGGACCCTAGGGGCACGCGGCAGCGGGGCCCGGGCAAGCCGGTTCGGGCCCGATTGTGAACCGCGCGCGGCTGGCCGGGGCCTCGCTCAGGGCACCCGGATGGGATTGGGGGCGCCGCGTTCGATCCCGCCGCGTTCCGCCCCGAGCTTCATCAGGCGGCTCTGGGCGAGCCGTGCCTCGGTGCTGCCGGGGTACTTGGCGATGAGCAGTCGGTAGGCGGCGCGGGCCTGCTCGCGGGCGTCCTGTTCGGACTGAATGTTGCCGATCTTTAGCATGGCCTCGGGAACCCTGGGGCTGGTGGGGCTCAATTGCACCAGGCGGTCGAATTCGGCCAGGGCCGCGGGGTAGTTACGCTGGACGTAGTAGGTCTCGGCGAGCCAGTAGCGGGCCTGGTCGGTGTATTGGCCCTGCGGAAAGCGGCGCATGACCTCGTTGAAGGCGATCACGGCCTCCGGGTACTTGCGGCCCTTCAGGAGGTCAAAGGCCTCGCGGTAGGCGTCGCGCTCGTTGCCGCCGGTGGTTTCCGGGCTGGGCAGGGAGGGGATGCCGGCCGCGCCGGGGGACGAGGGGGTGGGGGCGGTCACGGGCGGCGCCGCCGCGGGGCCGACCGGGGGTTGGAGGTCTTTGCCGCTGACATCGATGACGCCGTTGGGCCGCGCGGGCGGTGCCGCGCCCTCGGTGCCGGGGGCGACGGGCGCGCCGCCCGCCGGGGTGTCCGCACCGCGGCCGGTGCCCAGGCGGGAGTCGATGTCCAGGTATTGGTCGCGCAGTTGGCGCTGGAGCTTCTGGATCTCGAATTGCTGGGTCTCGGTCAGCCCGCGCAACTCTTGCAGTTCCTGCTGGAGTTGCTGCATCTGGAGCATGAGCCCGGAGGCGCTCTGGTTGTCCATGACGCGCTCGATGCGCGCCACGCGGTCCTCCAGGAGTGCGTCGGCGGCGGTGGCGGTGCCAAGCAGGCTGAGGCCCAGGAGGGCGGTGAGCGCGAGGATGCGCAGGTGGGCGTGATTCATGCTGGTAGGTCTCGTGATGTCGTCATGATCAGTATTGAATGATCACGCGCCGATTGCGCTGCCACGCAGCCTCGCCGTGGCCGGGGTCGGCGGGCTTCTCCTCGCCGTAGCTCAGGGTCGCCATCTGGTCCGGGCCAACGCCCTCGGCGAGCATGAGCTTGCGCACCGACTCGGCGCGCTGGTCGCCCAGGGCCAGGTTGTATTCGCGGGTGCCGCGCTCGTCGGTGTTGCCTTCCAGGGTGACACGCTGGCCCTTGGTCGTACCGAGGTACGCGGAGTGGGTGCGAATCACGTCCAGGTATTGGGGCTTGAGCTCGACGCTGTCGTAGTCGAAATAGATGGTGCGCTGGTAGAGCGGATTGGACGGGTCCTCCCAGGGGCCGCGGTAGCTGGGGCGCTGGGGCTCGGCCGCGACGGGGGTGGCGGCGCTGGGGACGGCGCTCAGGGGCCGGGCGCTGGTCCCGGCCACTGGGGGCTCTGGTTCCTGCGGGGCGCCGGCGCAGCCGGCCAGGAGCAGCGCGAGGGCGAGCAGGGCGCCCAGCCGCACGGCGGGCGGGCACGGCGGCGGGCCGGGGGAGCGGGTCAGGGTCGGTTTCACGGGGGTCATCCTCATTTGATCATCGGCGACCAGGTGGGCTCGCGCACCTCGCCCGCGTCCTGGGAGAGCCGCTGGCTGCCGCCGCCTTCCACCGCGGCGGTCGCAAGGACGCCGCGTCCGTTCTGAATCGTGGCGTAAATTACCATGCTGCCGTTCGGCGCGAAACTTGGCGATTCGTCCAGGTCGCCCTGGCTCAGCAGTTTGGTGAACCCGCGTTCCAAGTCGTGTACAGCGACGCGGAACTGGCCGTTGATCCGGCTCACCATGGTGATGGACTTGCCGTCCGGGGCGTAGGAGGCGCGGGCGTTGTAGTCGCCCTCGGCGCTGATGCGCTCGGCCGGCCCGCCGGCGGCGGACATGCGGTAGATTTGGGGGCTGCCGCCACGATCGGAGGTGAAGACGAGTTGGGTACCGTCGGGGGACCAGGCGGGCTCGGTGTCGATGGCGAAGTGGTCGGTGACTTGCGTCAGTTCCCGGGTTTGGAGGTTCAGCACGTAGATGTTGGCGTTGCCGTCCTTCGACAGGGTCATGGCCAGGCGTTGGCCGTCGGGGGCGAAGGCCGGGGAGCCGTTGATGCCGGGGTAGGCGGCGACCAGGTCGCGGCGGCCGCTGGCCAAGTCCTGCACATAGACGGCGGCGCGCCGGTTCTCGAAGGAGACGTAGGCCAGCCGCCGCCCGTCCGGGGCCCAGGCGGGGGACATGATGGGGTCGTTGGAGGAGACGATGGTCTGGGGGTTGCTGCCGTCCGCGTCGGCCACCCGCAGGGTCACCGTCTGGCCGCTGCCGCGTCCGTCGGAGGTGATGTAGGCGATGCGGGTGGCGGCGACGCCGGGTTGACCGGTGAGCTTCTCGAAGACCTCATCGGCGATGCGATGGGCAGTGCTGCGCAGCCCGCCAGCGGTGCTACTGAGGCTGCCGGAGCCGATCTCCTTGCCGCCGAAGACATCGAAGAGGCTGTAGCTCACGCGGTAGCCGCTGCCCTCCTGTTCGACCCGGCCGATCACCAGGCTGTTCATGTTGAGCAGGCTCCAGTCGCGCAGATCGACCTCGGCCGCGGTGCTGGGCATCGCCATCATGTCGCGCGTGGGCAGGGCCCGGAACTTGCCGGTGCGCACCAGGTCCGCGCCGATGACCGCCGCCACGTCCTCTTTGGGGATCAGCCCCTCGGAGACGCCGAAGGGCACCACGGCGATGGGTTGGGCGGCCTCGACACCGCCGGTTACCTCGATGGTCAGGCGCGCCTGGGCGGGGGTGGGCAGGCCGAGGATGCCGAGTGCCGCGCAGGCGAGGACGGCGCTGAGTGCGAGGCAGCGAGCGGTCGTCAGCGGGCCCTGACCGTGGTGCCCGCCGCGGTCGTGGCAACCAGTCCGCGAAATTGACTTGCGTTCATTTGCGTTCATTTGCGGACAATACCTTTTTCAAGGAAAGGGTACTCATCAGGGTGTGAACCTGAGGTTGAATTCCCGAAAGCGCTCGAAGGCTGGACCGGAAGGGACCGGGATCGGTGCGGCCTGATAAACGGCGGCGATCACGGATTGGTCGAAGGCGGCATTGCCGCTGCTCTGGACCACGCCCACCGAATTGGGCACCACCTCCCCGCCCGGGATCAGCCGCAGTGAGACGGTGGCGCTGAGCTCGGCAGCCTGGGCCGGCGGGCGGGTCCAAAATTGACGGACCTTATCCCTGATCACCGGAATATACTGGTCCGCCTCCCGGGAGAACAATTCGGAAGATGCGGTGGACTGGGCGTCGGCCTCACGGGTGCGCTGGGGCTCCGTCATGGCCAAGCGCGGGCGGTCGTCCTGCTCCAGGACGCGCGCCTCCTCCTCGATGCGCTGCAGGGACTCTTCTTCGGCCAGGCGGCGCTCTTCCTCCGCCGCCAGGCGTTCTGCCTGCATCTCGATCCGGCGCAGGCGCTCTTGTTCCTGGCGGATACGCTCCCGCTCGGAGGTCATCCGGCGTGCGTCATCCTCCGCCTGGCGCTGCGTTTGGGCGGCCGCGGCCGCGGTCTCCCGGGCCTGGCGCTCCTCCTGTGCCTGTCGGCGGGCCAGGGCCTCGGTCTGGCGGCGCGCCTGCGCCTGGGCCTCGCGCTCGGCGGCGGCGGCCTGGCGGCGGGCCTCCTCCGCGGCCTGCTGCTGGGCGGCCAGTTCGGCGTTGCGGCGCGCCAGGGTCTCGGCCGCGCGACGCGCCTGGGCCGCCGCCTCGCGTTGGGCCTGCTCGGCGGCCTGACGCTGGGCCTGCGCCTGGGCCTCGGCGGCACGCTGCGCGGCGGCGGCGGCCTGGACTGCCTCCGCGGCCTGGCGTGCGGCCTGTTCGGCCTGTTCCCTGACCCGCGCGGCGGTCGCCTCCGCCGCCTCTGGGGCGTCGTCAGCGGGGGCGGGCGGCGGTGCCGGCGACTTGGCGTCCTGGGGCTCCTGGTCCGCCGCACGCCGGCTCTGTTCGGCGCGGAAACGCGCGACCATCTCCTCCATGGCCCGGTCGCCCAACAGCGACGCCTCCACCACCTTGGGCGTCTGGCCGGCCAGCGTTGGGTCAGCCATGAAGCGGATGCTGACGAACAGGAGGAGCCCGAACAACAGGTGCAGCGACAGGGACCAATAGAGGGCGCGCGGATTGTCGCGCAGGACCTGCCACATGGTCAGGGTTCGGGGCGGGCTGGCGGCGCGGTGATCAGGCCCACATTGGGCGCCCCGGCTGCCTGGGCCACCACCATGGCGCGCACCACCCGGCCGTAGTCGACCTCGCTGTCCGCGCGCACCAGGACCGGGGTGTCGCGGTTGTATTCCAGGATGGTGCGGATGCGGTCATAGAGCGTCTTATCGGTCGCCGGGAGGTGCTTGTCCTGCCCCGCATCGAGATAGAAGTCGCCCACCCGGTCGACGGTGATGACCACCGAGGCCACGGTCGGGCTGGGGATGCCGCCGGCGCGCGCCTGGGGCAGGTTGACCTTGACCCCCTGGGTGATCAGGGGCGCCGTGACCATGAAGATCACCAGTAGCACCAGCATCACGTCGATGTAGGGCACCACGTTGATGTCGGACATGGGCCGGCGGCGGCTGTGGCGGCGCGAGCGCTTGTGCATGGATGAGTCCCGGGGGGCGGCGCGTCAGCCGCGGCCCTGGCGCTGCAGCAGGGTGGAGAATTCCTCCATGAACTCCTCGTAGCGGTTGTTGAGCCGTTCCACCTGGTTGGAGAAGCGGTTGTAGGCGATGACCGCCGGGATCGCGGCGAAGAGCCCGATGGCGGTCGCGACCAGGGCCTCGGAGATGCCGGGGGCGACCAGTGCCAGGGTCGCTTGATCCACATTACCCAGGGCGTTGAAGGCGTGCATGATGCCCCAGACGGTGCCGAACAGGCCCACATAGGGGCTGGTGGAGCCGACGGTCGCGAGGAAGGACAAATTGGCATCCAGGCGGTCCATCTCGCGGCTGAGTGCCACCCGCATAGAGCGCTCGGCGCCTTGCAGCACCGCCATCAGGTCATCGCCCTCGACCTTGCGCAGTCGCACGTAATCTTTGAAACCGGCGCGGAAAATGGCCGCCAAGCCCGAGTTCCCCTGGTCGTCGGCGCTTAAGTCCTTGTAGAGGGCGCTGAGATCTCCGCCCGACCAGAAACGCTCCTCGAAGGCGTTGGCGGCCTTGCGCGCACCGCCGAGCACCCGGCCCCGGTCCAGGATCAGGGTCCAGGAGGTGACGGACGCCAGCACCAGGACCAGGAGGACGAGTTGCACCACGAAGCTTGCGTGCAGGATCAGGTTCAGCAGGGAGAGGTCGGAACTCATCGGTCGGAACTCATCGTTAGCAACTCATCGGTAGACACTCATCGCGGTCTCTCAGGGCTCTGGGCGCGGTGATCGCGTCCCCGGCGTGGGGCGCCGACGGGCGCACCGGTAACCGGTATTGCCGGTGTCGCCAGGGCGCGGAGCTTAACCGGAAATCGCGGGTCATGGGTGGAAGACTGCACTGGGGGTCGCGGCCTGATCGGCAACGTCCACCTGGAATCCGGTTGGAGCGGCTTCAGCCGCGTTGCAAGGCCGCAGTGACCCGCGGGCTTATGCAACCTGCGAAGCCTCGTCGCGGCTCTAAGGAAATGGACTGTCTGGGACAACCCGGAGCATGACATGGCCGCCATAGGGCGGGTTTGAAACCCGCCCCTACGTGAGGACAACCCGGAGCATGACATGGCCGCCGTAGGGGCGGGTTTGAAACCCGCCCCTACGTGATTGCATCGCGGTGGGACCTGGCCCCCCACGGAGGAGCCCGGCCTGATTTTCACGGTAAGCCGCTCCCACCGCGTCGCTGCGCGCCGGTCGCTGTGTCTGGACCCGCGGTCTCCTTGCAACTGGAGCGACGCCCTCAGGCGCCCGCCCGGTCGCGGCGCGCCAACCGCCTGGCGTTGGCGGTCGTACGCCGGTGCAGGGGCCGCAGCACCCGCCGACTGGTGTGCCAGGGATTGAACCGGCCGAACCACAGCTCATAGCCGGCCCGCTGGACCTCCATGGCCACCTCCAGCCCGGCCGCCACCTCCTCGCCCCAGAGGCGCTGCCAGTCCTGGCGGGCGGCGCTCCGGGAGGGGTCGGCGCCGGTGAGCCAGTTGGTGCGGCTCATGAGGTCATAGGCGGAGGTCATCCAGAGTTCGGAGGCTACCCAGCCCAGGCGCCAGGCCTCCCAGGGGTTGCCGAGCGGGATCCTGGTCGGGCGGACGGTGCCGTGCTTGTGCAGTGTGGCGGTGGCCATGGAAACCTCGCTAGTGTCCTTGTGTGCCTCTAGACTTAATTCTTAGTGTGAAGTGCCGCGGAATCCACGGTTGCTTCTCAATGCTCTGTATAGAATATTACTGGACTGATTCCCCCGCGTCCGCAAAGAGGTCGCCGATCGCCGCCGTTGGGCGCCCCGCCGTCGGCAGCGGCGCCCGCACCGGTACCGGCAGCCCCAGGTGCAGATAGGCGGCCGGGGTGGCCATGCGCCCACGGGGGGTGCGCATCAGGTAACCCTGCTGGATCAGGTAGGGCTCCAGCACGTCTTCGATGGTCCCGCGCTCCTCGCCGATCGCCGCCGCCAGGCTCTCCACCCCCACCGGTCCCCCGTCGAACATCTGGATCACCGCGGCCAGCAGGCGCCGGTCCATGTGGTCGAATCCCAGCGCGTCCACCTTGAGCATGGCGAGCGCTTGATCCGCCACCGCGACCGTGATACGTCCATCGGCACGCACCTGCGCGAAGTCGCGCACGCGCCGCAGCAGCCGATTGGCGATGCGCGGCGTGCCGCGGGCGCGCCGCGCGATCTCCGCCGCCCCGTCCGGGTCCGTGGGGATGGCCAGGATCTCTGCCGAGCGCCGCACGATGGTTGCCAAGTCCTCCGCGCAATAGTACTCGAGGCGCTGCACGATGCCGAAGCGGTCGCGCAGCGGCGAGGTCAGCAGCCCGGCCCTGGTGGTCGCCCCCACCAGGGTGAAGGGCGGCAGGTCGAGCTTGATGGAGCGGGCGGCCGGCCCCTCGCCGATCATGATATCGAGCTGGAAGTCCTCCAAGGCTGGATAGAGCACCTCTTCCACCACCGGGCTCAGGCGGTGAATCTCATCGACGAACAGCACGTCCCCCGGCTCCAGGTTGGTCAGCAGCGCCGCCAGGTCACCCGGCTTCTCCAGCACCGGCCCCGAGGTCTGGCGCAGATTGACCTGCATCTCGTGGGCGATGATGTGGGCGAGCGTCGTCTTGCCCAGTCCCGGCGGGCCGAAGATCAACACATGGTCGAGCGCCTCGCGGCGGGCGCGGGCCGCGCCGATGAAGATCTCCATCTGCTCGCGTACCGCCGGCTGGCCGACATAGTCCTCAAGCCGGCGCGGACGGATCGCCCGATCCATGGCGCTGTCGTCGGCCGCGGCCAGGGGGCTGATGAGTCGGTCCGGGTTGTCTTGCATGGGGCTGGGTTCCAGAGAGGAGCCGGGGCGTCCCGCCCCGGGGTCCCGGGGTCGTCCCCGGGTCAGAAATCAAGTTGAACAACGACAACGAGGGCATCCCCCTCATCGACATCACCCCCGGGCCGCGCCCCGGTCCGGCAACTGTCGGTACTCCGAGCAGCGTCGTGGGGTCGGCACACCCTTGCCCGGGTTCAACAGACCCAGGGGGTCGAAGGCCTGCTTCAGGGCGCGGAACTGGGCCAACTCCTGCGGGCTGAACTGGACGCACATCTGATTGATCTTCTCGATCCCCACCCCGTGTTCGCCGGTGATGGTCCCGCCCACCTCCACGCACAGTTCCAGGATGCGCCCCCCCAAGGCCTCGGTGCGCTCCAGTTCACCTGGCCGGTTGGCGTCGAACAGGATCAGCGGGTGCAGGTTGCCATCCCCCGCGTGGAAGACGTTGGCGACCGGCAACCCGTACTCGGCCGCCAGTTCCGCCGTGCGGCGCAGCACCTCCGGCAGCTTACGGCGCGGGATGGTTCCGTCCATGCAGTAGTAATCAGGCGAAATGCGCCCCACCGCCGGGAACGCGGACTTGCGCCCCTTCCAGAAACGCAGGCGCTCCGCGTCATCGCGCGCCACCCGGACCTGGGTCGCCCCGCCGGCGAGCAGGAGCCCCTCTACCTGCTGCGTCAGTTCCGCGACCTCCTCGCTGGTGCCGTCGAGTTCGCACAGCAGGATCGCCGCCGCATCCGTCGGGTAACCCGCGTGCGCGAAGGCCTCGGCCGCCTGGATCGCCGGCCCGTCCATCATTTCCAGCCCCGCCGGGATCACGCCCGCGGCAATGATGTCACCCACCGCCTGCCCCGCCAGTTCCACGTCGTCGAAGGCGGCCAGCAGTGCCTGGGCGCGCTCGGGGACCGGCAGCAGGGCCACCGTGACCTCCACCGTGACACCGAGCATCCCCTCCGAGCCGATGTAGAGCGCCAACAGGTCGAAGCCCGGCGAGTCGGGCGCTGCGGAGCCGAACTCGATCAGGTCCCCCGCCATGGTCACCAGCTTCACCGCGAGCACATTGTGCACGGTCAGTCCGTACTTCAGACAATGCACGCCGCCCGAATTCTCGGCCACATTGCCCCCGATGGTACAGGCGATCTGGCTCGAGGGGTCCGGGGCATAGTAGAGACCGTGGGACGCCGCCGCCTCCGTGATCGCCAGGTTGCGCACCCCCGGCTCCACCCGCGCCGTGCGCGCCACCGGGTCCAGTGCCAAGACCCGCGTGAAGCGCGCCAGGCTCAGCACGATGCCATCCCCGATTGGCAGCGCGCCCCCCGAGAGTCCGGTCCCGGCCCCCCGCGCGACCACCGGCACCCGGCGCTCATGACACAGGCGCAGCACCTGCTGCACCTGGGCGATGGTGCGCGGCAACACCACCAGCAGGGGGAGTTGACGATAGACCGCGAGCCCGTCGCACTCGTAGGGGCGCACTTCCTCCTCGCGCTCCAGCACCGCATCGGCCGGCAGGAAGGCGCGCAGGGCGGCCACCAGGGCCGTGCGGGTCGCGGTGAGGTGGGGGTCATGAAACGCGGGCGTGGCGGATTGGAGGAGGCTCATGGTGGCGACTCGTGCACAAGGGTTCCGGGCAAGCCGAAGAGATGCGGCAACTGGGGCACTGTGTCAATCGCCCGGACCCGGATCTGAGTGCTCGTTTCCGCCGGGCGCCACGCGGGGCCACAACGCCTGATCGATACCGGCGCCTGGTACCGGGGGAGGCTCACGCACCCAGCTTGCCCGTGACCCTCCGACAAGCCCGTCACAAGGTGCAAGCGGACGGTTTATAGAGGTAATTGGCGCCGATCTCGGTCACCGAAATGACCCGTGGACTCGCGTCGCCCGACGCGGCACAAAAGACCCACCTGGCGCCGACATCCGGTAGTGCGTCAGGGCGCGATAGCGCGTCCGGGCGCGGTAGCGCGGCAGAACCGTCGGGGTAGAAGACGATGGCCTTGACATTGGAGAGGATAGTGACCCCTGTCGGGACGTCCAAGCGCTTCCTGATCTGCATCCCTGTCCCCCCCAACTCGCTCGGGTCGTTGAACAGCAGCGCACCCTTGGCCCAGTCCGTCGCGCTCCCGCACGCACCGCCGTTATTGGAGCAGATGGTGACCGCGCCGTTGCCCATCACGGCCATCGAGCGGGCCAGCGTGAGGCTGCCGACAAAGTCGTTCACCGTCGTAGTCAGTCTGTTCTGCGCCATCATGGCGCCGAAGGGGCCGCTACCAAACGCCAGCACGATGAGCATGATGGCCAAGGTGACCAGCAGTTCGAGCAGCGTGAAACCGTGCGTGACGCGGCGCGCACCAGCGGCGCAGATCATGGTCGATCACCCGGGGTGATGGGGAGGGTCAAAATGTTCAACAGGCCGTTGCGCCTGACCTAGCTCCTAATATTACCACATGAAGCCGTCGGATTCCGGACGTAGGGCGGAACGCGCAGCGGTTCCGCCACTGCGGGCTGCGGGCAACGCGTGGCGGATCGCCCTGCGGGCATCCGCCCTACGGCCAGAGCCAGGCCGCGCCGCGTACGCCGCTGGAGTCGCCATGGAC
>Ga0247835_1000453_pt1 | contig 58758 bp, 39 predicted proteins | sample LaCtaG_3_FD_189912 | JGI IMG/M metagenome (GOLD analysis project Ga0247835, IMG submission 189912) | Freshwater microbial communities from meromictic Lake La Cruz, Castile-La Mancha, Spain - LaCruzMarch2015_13.5m | ecosystem: Environmental > Aquatic > Freshwater > Lake | place: Spain: Castile-La...
GACCTATGCCTCAATAATACCCCAATTCGGTGCGGGACGAAAAGCTGCCCTTTATGCTACCATCTTATTATTATTGAGCACACGGTTGATGGCCTTTGGATTTGTAGTGATGGGCCTTTTGCCGCTTAATTTGTACCTGATTTTATCGGCTACCATGGTTTTAGGTTCCTTGATAGGTGGACTAGCCGGTTGTTGGTATTATAGTCGGGTATCAAAATGAACTTACCCCCTCAATAACAGCAACTTAGATACAATCAGATCAATTACCTCCACCAGGATGAGCGCAATAACAATCCATTCCAGTTGTTTGCTTTCCCGGTGGAGGTATAATTCGCGGAACACCGTCAGGTTGTCTTCTACTACTTTAAACGTATATTCTATTTCTTTAAAGCGGGTTTGCAATTCAAAGGTACGCGCCATACCGCGGTACAATTTATCGAGGTATTCATCGTCCCAGGTCAAATCAGGGCTATCAAAAATGAACAGGTTTTCGACAATCCGGTTTTTGTTATTCAGGGTGCGGCCGATAAATTTGAGCATGTTTTTACGCGTGATGCGGATAGAACCGTCTTGCTCCAGTTGCGCGGTCAGGCCATTGATTTCACTCAACAAGGTATTGGCCCGCTGCGAATAAAAATCAAGTGCGACCGTGTGCGCGAGCGAGAGCATCGTAATTTTGGCTACATTTTCATCCAAGCGCGGCAAGGTGATCTGGTCGAACCCAAAAATAATCTGGCTGCCTTCTTTTTGCTCGATTTCAAAATCATCGCGCATTTTTTCGGCGAGCGGCGCTTTTACAAATTGCTGGAAAAAAACCAGGTTTTTGCTGATGTCCACATCGGGCATATTGGCAAAAACGACTGCGCCATAGTCAAATGCATAAAAATACTGATCTTCATCTACACGATAGAACAGTTCGTTCGGATTTTCTTGCAGCAAAATACCTGCATACGCGGATTTAAGTTGTTTCAAATCCAATTGTTCGGCGATATAAAAGGCCGTTATTTTCATGAATATCCTGTTTATGCTTAACTTTGAAAAGTGTAGCGTTAAACTATGGTAAATAAACCACAAAGCGGCTACATTTGCTCGTCCGAAAATTAAATCACTTTGTTAGCAACCCAAATCGTCGATATTGCCATCAGTGCCGTGCTTGGCTTGGTGATGTTTGGAGTGGGCCTGTCTTTATCGATTTCCGATTTTTACAGGATCATTCGATACCCGCGCGCCTTTTTTACCGCGCTCACCGTTCAAATGATCGGTCTGCCGCTGATTGCCTTCGCGATCCAGGGACTGCTTTCGCCCTTGTCGCCAGAAATCAAGGTAGGATTTATCATCCTTGCGGCAAGTCCAGGGGGCGCTACCTCTGGTTTCCTTGCCTATCTTTGGCGTGCAAATGTAGCACTTTCCTTGTCAATCACCTCTGTAAATAGCTTCCTAACCCTCATTTCGATCCCAATTGTAACAAATTTGGGCTTAAAAGTGTTTTTAGGAACCACCACCGAATTTCACCTGCCGCTCTGGGAAACGATGGGGCATATTTTTGCCATTGCGATCCTGCCTGCGCTCCTGGGCATTTTTACCAGAAACCAATTTCCGCGCTGGTCGGAAAAAATAAGCCGTCCTGCCAAATATGCCATGATGGTGCTGCTCGCCATTGTATTTATGGTCAAACTGTTGGTGGGTGAAAACCAGGGCGGCGCTGGATTAGACCTGCACGATTTTATTCAAATCACCCCATTTGCCCTGATTCAAAACCTGGCCTGCCTGCTCATTGGGTATTTCACGATGAAGATGATGGGCATGGACCATGCATCCCGGCTTACCGCTGCGATGGAAAGCGGGGTCCAAAACACCACGCTGGCCTTTTTAATCGCCAGCAGTTTTTTGCACAACCAGGAAATGGTAAAACCGGCCCTGGTGTATTCCCTCTACTCGTTTTGGACGGCTTGCTTGTTTGCTTACTTATCGAACCGCATTGCCCGCAAAGCTGCCGAACAGCCTGTCCAAGATTGATTTCATTTTTTTCAGCGTACCTGTTTTGCGATTAAGTGCAGCAATTGTCTTCCAATTGCCACTTCTGCTGGCATTTCCCGTTTTACCATACTACATAGCCCAACAGAGCCAATTACATTTGCGCTGTATTTTTCCCGTGATGCACGTTTGCATTTATTTTAAATCAAATCCAACTGTTGTTTGAATGAAAAATCTTTTCCTGTCTTGCTGTTACGCCCTGGTGCTTTTGCTTTTGACCCAACCGCTTTCTGCCCAAGATTATAACGTACAATTGCGTGGTACCCTCGAGTACCCCGGCCAAACCTTGGCAAATATTTGTGGATATGCCCAAAATGGACGCGAATATGCGTTGTTGGGCGCATCACAAGGTTTAATTATTGCCGATGTAACCGATCCGGATGCCCCTGTGACCATCCAGCAAATTCCTGGACCCAATAATTTATGGAAAGAAATTAAAGTACTGGGCAAATACGCTTACATCACTTCCGAAGGTGGACAGGGTTTGCAAATTGTTGATTTATCCAGTTTGCCTTCTCCGAGTACTACCTACCACCAATATACGGGCGATGGCTCGATAACGGGCGCCTTGAATACCATCCATGCCCTCCATATTGATGAAAAAAAGGGCTATTTGTACTTGTATGGAAGTAACTTGTTCAATGGTGGCGCCGTTGTACTCGACCTCAACCAGGATCCATATAATCCTACTTTTGCCGGCAAATATGATGTTAACGGGTATGTACACGATGGTTATGCCGACAATGACACCCTTTATGCTGCGCACATTAACGCAGGATTTATGTCGGTGGTAGATATGAGCAACAAAGCCAATCCGGCTGTGCTCGGTACCATTCAAACACCGGGCAATTTTACCCACAATGCCTGGATGCTCAGCGACCGTAAAACCGTTTTGACCACCGATGAAGATTTCCCTTCCTTTATTACGGCTTATGATGTGAGCGACCCAAGCGATATCAAAGAACTGGATCGCTCTTCTACAGGAGATGGCAACAATGCAATCGGCCACAACACGCATATCCTAAACGACTGGGCCATCAATTCGTACTATATTGACGGATTTAACATCGTGGACGCGCACCGCCCGGACAACCTGGTGGAAGTAGGCCGATTTGATACCTGGGCTTCCGGCGGTACCTTTGACGGTTGCTGGGGCGTTTATCCGTTCCTGCCTTCCGGGACCATCGTGGCGAGTAATATTCCGAATACGGGAGGCGGTACCGGCAAATTATTTGTTTGCACCCCGAATTACGTGCGCGCCTGCTATTTGGAAGGCCAAATCATCAACGGTTGCAATAATCAGCCATTGGGCGATGCCGTGGTCACCATTGTTGGCGCGCCCGTTAATACCATTGCGACCTCCAAAGCAAGCGGTATTGTAAAAACAGGATACGTTGTGCCCGGCACCTACACCGTAACCATTAGCAAACCTGGTTACCTCACCGAAACGCGCACGGTGGTGCTGGCAACCGAACAGGTTACCCCACTCAATGTTACGTTGACGGTAGAGAATGCAGTTTCAGTCAACGCTACCCTCAAAAATGCAAACACCCTGGCCGTGGTTCCCAATACCGAACTGTTGCTTGCTGGCAATGCGCAAGTGCTCAAACTGCAAACCAACGCACAAGGAAAGTTTGACCTCAACTGTTTGTCTGCAGGCACCTACCGCGTGGGCGCTTGGGGCTTCCGCAATGGATCGATCACCATTAGCGCATCCGGCCAACTTGAAATTGCGTTGGAACCCGGTTATTATGATGATTTTGAATTGAATTTGGGCTGGACCAACACCAGCAATGCTGCATCCGGCGATTGGGAACTGGGCGTTCCGGTAGGAACTTATTTCAACAACCAAATCAGCAACCCGGAAGCCGATGCTGCAACAGATAACAACAACCTGTGCTATGTGACCGGCAACGGTGGCGGCGCAGCAGGCAACAATGATGTGGACAATGGGGAAGTAATCCTCAGCACGCCAACCATGAAATTAAATGGCTTGCAAGACGCCGTACTGTCTTTCGATTACTGGTTTTTTAATGACGGCGGACAAGGCACCGGCCCGAATGACAATTTCACGGTAAAAGTGACCAATGGCGTACAAACGGCTACTGTTTTCACCACCAACTTGTCGGAAAGTGTGTGGCGCAGCTCAGGCGACATCAGCCTCAAGAACGTTATTCCGCTCAATAACTCGGTAAAAGTATTGTTCAGCGCCAGTGACGTTGCGCCAGGCCACCTGGTCGAAGCCGGAGTGGATATCTTTAAAATAACGTCGATTGCGACCGCGGTAAATAACCCGATAGATGCCAATGCCAGCATCCTTGCAACGCCTAACCCCACGGCTTCGGAATTTATGTTGCAGTACAACTGGCCGGGTACCGAAAACGCAATCCTCGAAGTGCGGAATGTGTTAGGACAGGTTATGTTGCAGCAAAAAGTAGGTATTACCGGCAGTTACACCTGTGGCGCCAACTGGGCGAGCGGCGTTTATTTCGTTGTACTTCGGAATGATCAGGCGCAGAGTGCGGTGCTGAAAATGAATAAATTGTAAAATAAAAAGAACACCGAATATCGAACACCGAACACCGAATTTCGAAATAAGGGTGCGCTGCCTACGGCTATTGTTACTAATCAAGCCAGAAGCAACGCGCTACTTCAAAATTCGGTGTTCGGTGTTCGATATTCGATATTCCACCGGTACTTGTCAAGCCAGAAGCAACGCGCTACTTCGAAATTCGGTGTTCGGTGTTGTTCGGTGTTCGATATTCAGTGTTCGGTGTTCGATATTCATTTCCCTCTCCTTACCTTCTTCCTACATAATTATGCGGCGTCAAGGCCTTTAACTCATCTTTAACCGCATCCGTAATTTCCAAATTATCAATAAATTCATGTAAAACACTTTGCGTAACAGCGCTCCGCCCCCGCGTAAGCGCTTTCAACGCCTCATACGGCTGCGGATATCCTTCCCGGCGCAAAATCACCTGAATCCCTTCAGCAATCACCATCCAGTTGTCTTCCAGGTCGTCGTACAATTTTCCTTCGTTGAGGGTCAGTTTTCCCAATCCTTTTTGCAAGGATTTGAGCGCCACCAGCGTATGTCCCATCGGCACGCCAATATTGCGCAAAACCGTGGAGTCCGTCAGGTCGCGTTGGAGGCGGCTAATCGGTAGTTTTTCCGCCAAATGTTGAAACAAGGCATTGGCCAAACCAAAGTTTCCTTCCGCGTTTTCAAAATCAATCGGGTTGACCTTGTGCGGCATGGCCGAAGAACCCACTTCATCTTTGACCGTTTGTTGCCGGAAATACTCCATGGAAATATACGTCCAGATATCCCGACAAAAATCAATCAAAATCGTGTTGATGCGGCCGATTGCTTGAAATTGCGCGGCCATACAATCGTAATGTTCAATTTGGGTGGTCGTTTGCGAACGTTCAAGCCCGAGAAACTCTTGCACAAAGTCGTTGCCAAACTGCTGCCAGTCAAAATCCGGATAAGCGGCATAATGTGCGTTGAAATTGCCTGTTGCGCCGCCAAACTTCGCCCGGTGCGGAATGGCTTTCAACATCGCCAATTGAATTTCAAGGCGTTCGGAAAACACCCGCAATTCTTTACCCAGCAAGGTAGGCGATGCCGGTTGTCCGTGCGTGCGCGCAAGCATGGGTACGTGCGCCCAATCCTGTGCGCGTTGCTCCAAACTGGCAATAATTTTAGAAATCAGGGGATAATAAACCGATTCCAGCGCGTTTTTCAACAACAAAGGGGTGGCAGTGTTGTTGATATCCTGCGAAGTAAGTCCGAAATGCACAAACTCGCGCAGATCCCCCAACTCCAAGGCATCAAAACGTTCTTTTAAAAAGTACTCAACGGCTTTTACATCATGGTTGGTGGTGCGTTCGATGCTTTTTACAAATTCGGCATCCCCCAGGCTAAAATGTTCAAAAATGCCGTTCAGGTCGTCTATTTTATCGTCCTCAAACGCCTCCAGTTGGGGTAATCCAAACTGGCACAATGCGATAAAATATTGAATTTCAACAAATACCCGATACCGAATCAAGGCATATTCGCTAAAATAATCGCTCAATTCACGGGTTTTGTCCGCATACCGACCGTCGATCGGAGAGATGGCTGTAAGCATGTTTTCTGCTGTTTCTATTTATAACAATGCAAAATTAGTAAAACCTGTAAAAGCAGCCTTGCTATCCCACTTCAGATCTGCTACTTTTGCCCAAAAATTCATCCGATGCGTACGTTCTTGCTATTCCCGCTTGCTTTTTTCTGTTTATCGCTGTTTACCGTGGCTTGTGATGACCGGGCAAAGGTTCAACTTTTGCAAAAAGAAACCGAAGATTTACACGATGATGCCATGAAAGGTATGTCGGTCATCAACCGGGTTGCACGCAATTTCAAAAAAGAAGTGGCCGAACTTGATTCCATCGGTACCACCGCCGCCCTCGAACGGAAAGCGGCCTTGCTGACGGTCATTGAACAAATGGAAAAAGCCGAAAATGACATGATGAGTTGGATGGCTGAATACAAAGCGCCTGATAGCTTGTCTACCGCAGATGCCGTGCAATACCTGCAAGATCAATACCAAAAAATGCAAAAAAACCAGGCCGACATTAAAGCGGCCATGCACGCTGCCAAATCGTTGGCGAAATAGGCTTGCTGCGTTTTTCACCTAAATTTTAAGCATAAAATATGGCTGCCATGTATAAACAAGTATGCTTTTTTGCTTTAATCCTATTGATTGCTGCTTGTGGACCGAACGTGGATGCACCGCTTCCGATCCTGGGCGAACGCGATGTTGCACCCAATGGCGACACGATTTACCGCTCCATTCCCAATTTTGCTTTTGTGGATCAGGACAGTCAATTGGTAAACAATGCCACGTTTGATGGAAAAATATATGCCGTTGACTTTTTCTTTATCCATTGCCCCACCATTTGCCCGAAAGTAAAAGCGAATGGTTTGCGCATTTACCAGAAATTTTTGAACGACGATCGTTTTATGTTGTTGTCGCATTCGATCGACACCAAAAACGATACCGTGGCTGCTTTAAAGCGCCATGTGGACAAATTAAACATCGATGCTAAAAAATGGCGTTTTGTGACCGGGGCACGGGATTCGATATTTGGCATTGCGGATGATTATTTCAGCATTGCCAAAGAAAATCCAGACGCACCGGGCGGTTTTGACCATTCCGGCAGAATTATTTTGGTGGATAAAAACCGGCATGTGCGTGCTTTTTGCAACGGCACCGACGCCGAAGATACCGACCGATTTATCCGCGATATTGAACGGCTGTTGAAAGAACAGTTTCCTGCTAATAAGTAAATAACGAATGCAAAAAATATTGATTCTTAGTCTGTCATTGGCTATTTTTTGGGTTTTCGCCTGTGTTGGAAACCAATACCCATCTGGTGCGCGGGTGTATAAAGCGACTTGTGCCAACTGTCATTTGGACGATGGCGCAGGTTTGGGCGCGTTGATTCCGCCTTTGGCCAATTCGGATTACCTCATACAACACCGCGATCAGTTGGCATGCATCGTACGATACGGCTTGGCAGATACCATTTTGGTAAACGGAATTCGGTATCAGGAACAAATGGCGGGCATCCCGAACCTGTCCGAAGTTCAAATTACCAACGTATTAAACTACATCGGCAGCAATTGGGGGAATAAAGTACCTGCTTTTAGGCTGGAAGAAGTACGTGCAAGCCTGCAAAGTTGCAATAGTTTGCCAACCCAAGACACAAAAACAAAGCAGTAATTGGACATTCGGCAGACGGTACCTACATTTGGGACGCGTAAATTAATCTGCAAGCAATTACTGCACACTGATGAAGAAAATTTTGATGTATTTCGCCGCTGTAATGACGGCTGGCCACCTGTTCGCACAGGCCCCTTTAAATGATGATTGTTCTGGTGTAACCCAACTTGGTTTTGCACCAACCTGCCCTACCACCATTTTTTCCAATGTGGGCGCAACGCCCAGTAATATCGGGATGGACAATGTACCATCCTGTTTTGGCAATATCCCGGCAGCACGTGATGTATGGTTTTCATTCGTTTGTCCGGATACGCTGTTCGACTTCCGCATGACCTTAGAAGCGGCAGGCGCAGATCCGATCGTTAACCCGGAGTTTGCGGTGTATCGCGGCGATTGTATTTTCGATGACCTGGCGGAGTTTTTGTGTAAAAAAGGCGATCCGGGTGACACCTCCCTGATACTTGATCTGGCGGGATTGACACCGGGCGCAACCTATTTTATTCGGGTTTCCGATTTTGGTAACAATGTCAACAACGCGGGTGGTTTTACGCTTTGTGTAGATAAATTACCGCCCGTTTATGTCATTGGAGATGGCGGTTCGGTCCTTTGTGAAGGCACTGTGTACGACAGCGGCGGCCCCTCGGGAGATTATAGTGAAAATGAGGATTTTGTGTTTGTGATCTGCCCCAATGACAATCCCAATTGCATCACCTTCACCCTGGAATATTACAATATTGAGAGCGGATTTGGACTCACGGATGCTGATGCCCTCAGTTTTTATGATGGCAACAGTGTAAATGCGCCTTTGATTGCGGCCTTGCAAGGGGGTGGATTTGGGGATCTGCCGCCAGCAGGAGGTGGTGGTGTAAGTTTCCAGGTACAAGCTACCAGCGGATGCCTCACCCTGGCCTTTCAATCGGACGATTTGGTTAATTTTGAAGGTTGGAAAGGATCCTGGATTTGTAGCCCGGCCGCTTGTCCACAACCGGAGTCCATTACCGTGGATACCGATATTACAAATAATGATATCGTAGCGGCTGTTCAAACGCCCGCGACCACTGTCACCGTCACGGATATTAATTGCCCCACGGGCGCTTATGGTACCTTTAGTTATCCGTCGGACAACAATGACCTAGGATTAAAACAAGGCCTGGTGCTGACCAGCGGTCAGGTATCGTATGTAGTTGGACCGAATAATTTGCCGGGCGGTGCACAGTTCGACAACAATGCGCCGGGCGATCCCGACCTGGATTATTTATCCAACGATATTACCCAGGAGTCGAATGATGCCTGTATTGTAGAACTGGATGTGTTTGCCGCCACGGATGAATTGAGTTTCGAATACGTATTCGGATCAGAAGAATATCCGGAATATGTGGAAACCATCAATGATATTTTTGCCTTTTTCGTTTCTGGTCCCGGCATTGTTGGCGACCCGAACCTGACCAACAGCGCCAAAAACATTGCCTTAATTCCGGGTACCAACCTGCCCGTGGAAATTGCTTCGGTTAATAATATCCTCAACTGGGAATTTTACCGCACCAATGAATTGGGCACGGCCTTGCAATACGATGGACTCACTTCCGACAAATTCGGCATCAAAAAAACCTTAACGGCACGTACATCGGTTATTCCTTGCAATACCTACCACTTGAAACTGGCGGTTGCCGACCGCTCGGATTTTATCTTTGATTCCGGGGTGTTTGTCTCTGAAATTCAAGGTGGCACCCCCGATTTGAAAGTACAATTTGCTTCCGGCATCAATTACTTTATCGAATCTTGTTCGGGCATCAACGATCAATTGTTGATTTCTTTGAATCAACCGGTTGAAAAGCCCCTTTCGTTCACCGTAACAGTGGGTGGAACGGCAACCCTGGGCGTAGACTATAACATTACAATTCCCAACGTAATCACGTTTTTACCTGGACAAACACAGTTGTTTTTCCCCATCATTCCCCTGAATGACAACCTGGTGGAAGGTACCGAAACGGTGACGATTACCCTGACCAACAACTTCGGTTGTGGTACCGTCGTGTATAAAGTGCTTTCGGTGGACATTAAAGACAATGCAGAAGTAAATGTCGTTGGTGGTGACACCATTATAGTATGTGCCGGAACAACGTATAAACTGCAGGCAGAAGGCGCAGTGAATTATTCCTGGGCACCTCCCACGGCCGTAAGCAACCCGTTCATTGGCAATCCAACCATCACCCCTACCCAGGACCAATGGCTGGTAGTAACCGGCACCATTGAATCCTGCGTGGACATTGATTCTGTTTATATCCGCATCGCAGATCCGGTCATTGATCTGGTTGCGTTGGCAGACACCGCTATATGTGTAGGTACGGGCGTGCCCTTGCAAGCCATCAATAATAACAACGGCGCTGGCATTAGCTGGTCACCCGCAGGCGGCTTGAGCAGTGCAAGTGGTGAATTCGTAACTGCAGCACCTACAACCACCACCACTTATGTGGCTACCTTAACTTTGACGGGATGTAAAGTGACCGATCAAGTGACGATTCTGGTGGATACGTTGTTTTTCCCAACCTTCAACACACTGGATACCACCATTTGCCAAAATTACAGCGTAAGTCTGGCCAATGTGCTCGAAACAAGTACCGAATACGACTGGGAACCCAGCGCTGGCCTAAGCGATACAACCAGTTCTGGCCCAATTGCGACGCCCGATGTAAGCACCTTGTACACCCTTACGGCTACCAGTGCCAACGGTTATTGCACCCAAACCGGTACGGTAAACATAAAAGTTATTGCAGCCGACGTCAATATCACCGGCGCTGAATACCGCGAAATTTGCCTGGGCGATACCTTAAACCTGACCGCAATTTCTGCACCCGCTGGATCGCAAGTGATTTGGACACCCGCATTTTACGTGAGCCCTGCTACAGGAAACAGTGTAAAAACGGCCCCGGATGAAACGGTGACCCTCATTGCTACCTATAATATCAACAATTGTGTGGTTTTTGACTCGGTGCGCATTCGGGTTGACTCGCTCCCCTATTCGGCCATTCGCCGCTCGCCCGATAAAACCATCTATTGCCCGGGCGATACCGTTTTCTTACTATCCAATACCTACGAACCAGCCAATTTCCCGGATATTTCGATCAATTGGCAGCCCGGCGCTGGCCAGTTAACGCCGGTCGAAAAATGGAATATGGTCATCAATGCAACTGTAACCGATACGTTTATCCGTACTACCGATAACCGCGCCTGCTCGGTCATTGATACGGTGATTGTACCCGTGGCCGTTCCGCCTACGTTTACCTTTACCCTCAACCCTCCAAGCATTTGTCCGGGCGAAACCACCCAGATTACCCTGGTGACGGATCCGCCGGATATCGAAATTGAATGGGAAGAAAGCCCAAGCCTTTCTTGCACCGATTGTAAAAACCCAATCGCCAACCCAACGCAAACCACTACGTATCAGGTAAAAGCCAAAGGTTTGCCTTGTCCTGCTGGCGCTTCCGTTACTGTACCGGTGAAATCATCGCCCGTCATTGATTTGATCCCAGAACAAACCATCTGTTTTGGCAAAACCATCGTATTGAACGATGCGCCTGCCCAGCCTGGCGTAACCTACACCTGGACGGCCGATCCCGCAGGACAACCACTCGTGGGTGCACAACCCAGCGCTACACCTGGCGTGACGACCACCTACACGTTGTTGGCAGAAGGTCCAAATTTGTGCCCCATTCAAAAACAGACCATTATTACCGTTGCGCCTCAAACTTTTGTGCAAGCAACGTTTGCACCAGATAATATTTGTCCGGGAGAAACGGTCAATCTTACCGCCGTGGTAACCCCTGCCGGCACCCCGATCTTATGGAGCGGCCCCAACTTGTCTTGTACCGATTGTTTAACTCCAACTGCAACCCCTACAGATACAGCCATTTACGTATTAACCACACCAAACAATACCTGTCCGTCCGAAAGTACCGTGACCGTGCCGGTGTGGCCAGTGCCTGTGGTTGATGTCATTGCGGATAGAACGATCTGTTTCGGCGATTCAGTGCTCCTCAATCTTGCTATTGCCGAAAACAATGTCTTGTACGTTTGGACAAACGCCAGTGGCGCCTTAGTTTCCAGCCTGGCGCAACCAACGGTAACACCGACCCAAACCGCCACGTACACCCTGAATGCGCAAGGCGTAAATATTTGCCCCATCACCCAATCCGTCACCGTCACCGTTGCCAATGCCGATATTGATGCAGGTTTGGACAAGGAGGTGTGTCGCAGTGTACCCGTCAACCTGAATGCAACCATCACGGGCACCCAAGGCGGTGTGATCAGTTGGTTCCCGGGCAATTTGAACGGCAATCCGGTCACTGTCACCCTTGCACAACCCACACTGTTCGTGGCCCAATATCAATACGGACCTGCCAACAGCTGTACGGCGCTTGATTCTGTACAAATAGATATTTCCGCTCCGACCAATATCTTGAGTTTGACTAGTTCGCCGGAACCTGGAACGATTTGTTTGGGTGTGGCGGTAACCATCAAAGTAGTGACCAGTCCCAAAAATGTAAGTTACGTTTGGACAGAAAATGGCGTGGTACTGCCTGCTTTCACGACAGATTCTGTGAAAATTACGCCATCCAATGAAGGTGTGGTCGTGTTGGCCGTTACGGCTTCCAATACTGCCGGTTGTATCGATACCGCAAGTGTTGCCTACACCCTTGATCGTTGTTTTGAAATGCCCAACGCCTTTACGCCCAACGGCGATGCTGTGAACAGCACTTTTGGTCCGCTGTTTTTTGGAAGCACAACTACCCAGGTAGTCAGTTTCAAAATTTTCAACCGTTGGGGACAAAAAGTATTTGAATCCAGCGAAGGGAAAACGACCTGGGACGGCAAAGTGGATGATAAAGAAGCGCCCAGCGATGTATTTGCCTATCAAATTGTGGTGCGTTACGCCAATGGTATTGAAGAAGAACGAAAAGGACAGGTGACGCTGGTACGGTAAATTTTCCGCACAGAACGAATTAGATTAATTTTGTAAAATATACCAATCGCCCGGTTGCCTTCGTTTAGGTGCCGGGTGATTTTTTTAACCATGAACACAACTAACATGTATCGAATTTTGTTGCTTTTGAGCCTGTTTATGGCTCCTTTTTGCGCATTTGCCGCAGGTAATAACCCGAATGAATCAAAAGTGGTAACGGGCTCTGTTTTGCTCGACCAAAAAACGCCGCTGGATGCCAAGGTTTTGTTGGCTGCTTTGAAAACCGACTGGAAAATCCGGACAGACTCTGCCAACACGGGCGAAAAGACCATTGTGTTTTCCGCGCCAGGTGCTACCATTATGATTGCCTACCTCGACTATCCGGTTGCGCCTGCCGAAATCAAAGCGGCGGCACAAATTTCCTGGTTGTGGACCAAAGCGGCGGCCGAGGCAAGTCGGCATCAGGCACAGGCTGTTATTTCGGTGATTGCATCGAATGGTAAAATGCTGGAGGCCTATAAGTTATTTACGAAAGTAGCCGCTTGTGTGTTGGAGCAACGCAGTGCTTCGGGCGTTTATATGAACAACCAATATTTGTTGGTTCCCAAAGGATTTTACACCGCGGCTGCCCACAATTTGTTGAGCAACCAAACCTTGCCGGTGTATTGCTGGGTATATTTCGGGATTCAACAGGAAAAAGGCAAATCCGGAGGGTACACCTATGGTTTGCATGAATTTGGGGCAAAAGAAATGGAAATTGCCAATTCTACCCACCAATTGCAAGACGTTCAGGCTGCTTTGTACGACGCTGCTTTGTATGTAATTCAAAACAACGCGATTATTACCAACGGACAAAGCATTCCGGTACAAGGGGAGCAAAAAATAACGGTCCGGCTTTCCAAAGCAGTTTACCTGGAAGGAGACACCTGGAAATTAGAATTTTAGTCCTTTTCAGACAAGGTTGCAGTAGCGCATAAAATCAGGTTGCCCTGGGTATCGATGGTCCAGGCTTCCGGAAAAATGGTTTTAAAAACCCGTTCAAAATACCGATCTGCTGCAACCTTGTCTTTATGTTCTCCATATAAACGGTTGAACAGCAACAAACCACCGGGATTTAAACAGCGTAAACAAGCCTTCAAAAACTCCGGAGTTTCAAATTGTGGTGGCGTCAAATCGTCCTCAAAAATATCCACAATGATCATGTCAAATTCGGAGCCGCAGATGTCCATAAAATCTCCGGCATCGGCCGTAATGATATTTACGGCGCTTTTTAAACGGGAAAAGGTGTATTTCATGGCCAATTCAGCCACTTTCTCATCCCATTCCACGGCCGTATAATAGGCATTTACGCCAAATTTCCGCTCCAGCATAAAGGGCACACTACCCAGCCCAAGGCCAAGTACCAGCACTTCTTCCACCGCCCGGTCGCGTATTTTTAATACTTCAAAGGCGGTGGAAAAATTGCGGTACAAATCATCCCAGGAATAAATGGCATTCCCACTCAACAATTGCATGCGACCCCGATTGAGCAAAACGGCCAACTCCGGATTTTGCTCCGATTCAGTCATCTCCAGCACAATAGGGCTAATATGGGAGTACCATTTCTTCCACCAAGGAATATGCATTTTTAGTTCTTTTTCTTCTTAAACGGATCCCAACTTTCCAATTTTTTCTTGGCTTCGTCCACTGTTTTGGTGCCTTTGTCGCCCAAAACCTCGCCGGCCTTTTTCTCCACCTGGGTGCCCACTTCTTTTCCAACCTTATCCCCTACTTCATTACCCAATACCTTGCCAACCTGGTCCTTTGTTTCCTGAATGGCTTTGTCTTTTGCCTTTTCCAATTCGCGGTTGGCCACATTGCGCAAACTATCGGCAACTTTATCGGCAGCCTGTTTGGCCTTCTCTTTGGCTTTATCTAACTCCCGGTTGGCCAGGTTGCCAATTGAATCCTTGGCCTGATTTAAAGTTGCCTGTGCCACATCGCCTGTTTCCTCTTTGAGGGTAGACTGGCCATCGCTGCCCAATACCTTCATGGCTACTTTAGGGTTGAACAACGACCCGGAAAGGTCAAAACGCACATTGATAAATTCACCTTGCGCAATATTTACCCCGTATTTACCGGCTTCTTTCGATAAAAAGTTCAAACCGGCATTGCCTGCAGTACCCAGTATTTTACGCGGTGCTTTGGTGACAATCTGATAGTTCATATCCCCGCTGCTGATGCCCGATGATCCACCAACCTGCATGGCCACATCCTTCATTTTGATGTTAAACGGCTTTACGGTCACTTTGCCATCTTTCACTTCAAACCAGTTTTTGGTATTGGCCAGTTCGAGGCGTTTCAAGTATGGAATATCTAACTTTGAGCCAATTTCGTCGAGGGGTTTAAAATTCATCACCACGGCATTCACCGTTTCCAAAAATCCGGCCGCCGAAAGGGTCTGAAAATCGGGCATCATATCTTTACCCAACAAACCGCTCATCGACAAGGTGGTATTAAACACCCCATCAATCAGTTGTGCCACAGGTGCGAGGGCTTTAATGGTGGCAAAGTTTTTATATGCATCCCGGAAACCCATTTTTTGCAGGGCCAGGTCTACATTATACGACGGTTTGCTGATGTCTTTGGTGTTGTATTCGCCATTCAGCGCCACTTGTCCGCCCAAAATATTGGCCGTACAATCTTTAATTTTAGCCACATTGTCTTTTACAACCACGGCGCCATCCAGATTTTCCAGGACGATGGTCGTGTAGTTCAATTTGGCAAAACTTGCATTGAGCGTCATGTTCATATGATCCGGCACCGGAATAACTGCGGCAGGCGCTGGTGGCGCTGCAGGAGCAGCAGCCGAGGTCGCAGCAGCAGGCGCGGTGGTCATAAAGGGATTCAAATCAAAATAGTTGGAACGCAAATTCACCACACCTTCAACTGTTTGATTATCAAACAAATAATTCCAGGCGTTCAAAATTTGTCCGTCCCCGCTCAAATCACTGGCCCCCAGTTTTAATCCAAACTCGGAAACGTCCATTTTATTCGGTTTGAAATGTCCTTTCATAAACATTCCAGACAAATCATATACATCGTATTTTAATTTACTGATTTTCCCATCTACCGTAAAGTCCCAGCGGTCAAACACCTTTTCGGTCGGTGCAGGTACGTCGTTTGGTACCACAGTAGTCGCGGCAGCCGTTCCTTCGGTGGCAGCGGGCGTTTCCATCCACTCATTGGCATCAAAATAAACCGAACTGAATACCAGGTTGCCCGTCATGGTTTTGTTGGTAGAAAAATACGCCAGGACGTTATCAATCGAGCCATTTGCCTTAATATCACTGCGGCCCAATTTGGCATCAAAGTTTTCAATATCTACTTTTTGCGGGGTCAAATGCGTCTTAAGGGCATTAATGGTTACCGCTGGGGTGCCGGCTGCGCGGTAATTGATTTGCTGCATCGCAAAATCGCCAGCCATATTTACCTGCTCATATTGTTGTTTTTCAACCTGACTCATGGCGGCTTTTAAGGTCATATTGGCCTTGATAATGCCCGAAAGTTCTTGCACACCTTCCATGGGGAAAGCCTTCGACAGTTCACCCAGGTTGAGGGTGCCGTCCAGTTTCATGTTGACATTCGGGTCGGATTCGGGTGTTTTTAAATAGAAAAAGCCTTCCAGCGGATTAGAACCAACCACCAAACTGAATTTAGGCACGTCTATTTTCATATCGTTCAGGCGACTCGATGGGCTATTAATCGACGCATCCACATTGATGTTGCGCACCCCGAGCGGCAGATTCGGATATTTGAAATCGGCATTGCCCACTTTAAAATCGAGTTTAAAGGCCGGATAGGTGGTTTCGTTATACGTACCTTTTACAAAACCGGCAAATTGTACCGTTCCATTGGCTTGCACCCCATCAAAATCCTTCGTGTAGGCACCTGGAATAATCGACAACAAACTTTTAAACGTGTTGGAGGGGGTACCGAAACTCATATCCATCACAATATCTTCCTTGGGCATTTCTACCCAGCCATTCAACATGACCTGTAACGCATTGACTTTTAAGTCATTGTCTTTAAACTCGAAGCGCATTTTATCCATATCGGCGCCTAAGGTGGCCTTCCAATCGGCTTGTGCATTGCTCAAATACTGCATGCCGCCATAATTGACCGACAATTGTTTGGCCTGGGTTTTCATCACCAGGTCGTACACAGTAGCGGTGAGTTCACCGGAGCCTGAATGGTCCAGTCCGGCCAGTTCCATCCGCATATCCAGGGAGCGATCGTCGTATAAAATTTTACCCCGTTCGATGGCATAATAATCGAGTTTAATCGGGCTGCTGGCGCTGGTGCTGGTGCTGGTCGTGGTGGTAGCCGTTGGATCCGGCTTGGTGATGTCGTAATTTGCACTTCCATCGGAAAGCACATACACCTTAATATCAGGTTCCAAAAAATACAGGCGTTTGATGGTCACCTGCGAACCGAAAATAGCCGACCAAAGATCGAGCGCGAGGTCGAGGCGTTTGCATTGAATCAGCTTCACCCCTTCAAAGTGTCCCGATCCGGTAATCTGGAGTCCTTCCAGTCCGACCGTCAATTTTGGAAAATGGCGGAAAACGGAAATGTTGACATCCTCAAAATCGAGGGTGGCCGTCAGGTTTTCATTTGCCAAGGTTTTCACTTGTGCAATGATTTGATCCTTAAACAAATAAGGAATAGCAATGAGTGCTGCCAGTAAAAGCACGATAAAAATGGCAAGGCCCAAAAAGAGTTTTTTCATGGTAGTATTTGAATTCCGAATGCGAAATTAAAAAAAAGACGATGTAATAACGTGTTACAATGAATAAACGATGTGAAGGTCGGCTGAGTTTACATAAAAAAGCAGGTTTTTTTATTATTTTTAAAGAAAAAATGCAATGTAGGAGCAGGGTTAAGCACTACTTTTTACTTTTGACCCATGGATTATCAAATACACTTCCTCGAGAAACAACAAGCATTCGACACAGTCATGGCTTCTATCGCCCAATCGGAGTGGATTGGGTTTGATACAGAATTTGTGGGTGAGAAAACCTATGTTCCGGCACTATGCCTGATCCAGATTGTAACAGCAACGGATATTTACCTGGTTGACACCTTACATATTGCCGACCTTTCCTCTTTTTTGGCCATCGTTGTCGACCCAGCCGTACTTAAAATTACCCACGCGGGCGACAATGACTACCGATTGTTGTACACCTTGTTTGGCACGGTTCCTCAAAATACGTTCGATACCCAAATTGCCGCAGGGTTTGTTGGATACAATTATCCGGCAGGTTTCGGGAAAATCGTGGAAAAGGAGCTGCGCGTAAACCTGGCTAAAAGCCATACCGTTGCCGATTGGGAAGCGCGTCCGATTGATCCAAAAGCGCTGAGTTATGCTGTGGAAGACGTAAAATACCTGCCCGGTTTGCACCACAAACTCACCCAAAAACTGCGCAAACACAAACGGGAAAGCTGGGCACGGGAGGAAAACCGCAAGTGGGAAGCCGCCTCATTTTATCAGGTTGATCCTTATAAAGAGGTGTTGGCCAATGAATACATCCACCAACTGGAATATAAAGATAAAATTTTCCTGATGCGCCTGTTTGTTTGGCGGCGGGAAAAGGCAGCCGAATTTAATATACCCAAAGAAACGGTGTTGCAAAGCCGGCATGTGAGCACCGTTTTGCGGGCCACCAAGGATGGTCCGAGCGGTTTTAAATCGAACCGGACCCTACCGGAGGGAATTTGGCGTAAATATGTATCCGACTGGCAAGAACTGATCAAAGGCCCTGCGACAGAACGCGAACGCGCGTTTTTGGAAGGTTTGCCCAAACCCATCCCCGAGGATCCTGAACGCGAATGGACGATGGAATTGCTCTACCATTTTGTTAAAAAACAGTGTATTGAGCACGAAATCAGTGCGGCCTTGCTGTTTCCAAAAGGCGATTTCAATAAATTAAAAGCGGGTCACGGCGATTTTGATCCCGCCATTTTGCAAGGCTGGCGCGCCGAATTGATGGGGGCTAAGTTGGTGGAATGGCTCACTTCCGGCGGAAAAATAAACCTGGGATGGGATGGCGATGTGTGCAATTTGACGATGCATCCTTAGAGCCTATAAATCCTGGACCGCTCCGGCATAAACGGTAAACTTATCTGCTCGACAAAAAGCGAGCAGCGTCAAACCCAGTTCCCGCGCATAATCGACCGCTAGCGAACTGGGGGCGGATACTGCCGCCAACACAGGAATGCCTGCTACATAGGCCTTGCTTACGATTTCGTAGGAAATGCGGCCACTTACGATGATGCAAAATGCGTCCCCCAATTGGCCATCTAAAATCAACTGACCCACCACTTTATCGACCGCATTGTGGCGCCCAATGTCTTCCTGCAACGTAAGCATGCGACCATCCAGGGTAAATGCTGCGGCAGCATGCGACCCGCCCGACTGCTCAAACGTATTTTGACCAGCGCGCATTTGTTGGAACATTTGCTGGACGGTAGAAGACGATAAGATGCCCGGTTTGTCCGCCAAACTTTGTCCCGGATGCAAATCCACCAATTCAGTATTACCGCATATTCCACAAGAAGATACAGATAGTAAATTTCTGCTATTCAAATCGCGTTTGCCCAACTTTTCGGGATCTACTTTAACTGCCACGGCCGTAATATAGCCGTATTGATTGCGCGCCTCCACCGTTATTTCAGGATGTTCCTCCAGGTCGCGGTACATATCTTCGGCATACAACAATCCTCGCACCAAGGCAGCCTCATTGCCGGGCGTACGCATGGTGATGGTAAATACCGATCCATTGATCGCAATACGCAGCGCTGCCTCGGCGGTAAGGATATCCTCCACCGCCGAGGCATGGCCTTGCTGGTATTTTTTGGCTTGATATTGTAAAATGGCCATCGAACAGTTGTTTAAATGCCCTACGACAAACCCGAAACCTGTCCATTGGCATCGATATCCATGCCTTCGGAAGCAGGAACGGCGGGTAAACCGGGCATGCGCATCATTTCACCCAAAATTGGAATCACAAAACCGGCCCCTGCCGCAAATTCAAATTCACGCACCGTAATGCTAAAGTTGCGCGGACGGCCAATTTTGGTTTCATCATCCGAAAATGATTTCTGGGTTTTGGCCATACAAACGGGCAGTTTATCAAAACCCAATGCAGCGATGGTTTTTAAGCCAGCACGCGCTTGGGGCGTGTATTTTATATCATCTGCACCATAAATTTCGGTTGCGATGATTTTAATTTTTTCTTCAATGGATAAACTCCAATCGTACAAGGGTTTGAAATGATTATTGCCGGCCTCAATGGTCGCAACAACAGCCGATGCCAGGTCTTTCGTGCCTTCCCCGCCTTGTGCCCAGCAAGCGCTCACGACCGCCTGTACGCCCATGCCCGCGCAGGCCTGTATGACAAAATCCACTTCTTCCTTCGAATCGGTCGCAAAACTGTTGAGTGCAACCACCGGCGTTAAGCCAAACTTTTTACAGTTTTCGATGTGTTTTTCCAGGTTTTCGAAACCTTTTTGCACCAATTCGAGGTTGGGCGTGTTGTAATCGGCTTTTTTAGCGCCGCCATGATGCCGCAATGCGCGAATGGTGGCTACCAATACCATTGCATCGGGCGCCAACCCAGCGTACCCGCATTTGATGTCCATGAATTTTTCGGCACCTAAATCCGCGCCAAAACCCGCTTCCGTCACCACATAATCGGCCAAAGAAAGCGCCATTTTCGTGGCCAAAATCGTATTGGTACCCTGTGCAATGTTGGCAAACGGACCGCCATGGATGATTGCGCCATTGCCTTCCAAGGTCTGCACCAAATTGGGCTTAATCGCATCTTTCAACAACAGCGCCATGGCACCCTGGGCCTTCAAATCGCGGGCAAACACCGGTTTTTTATCAAACGTAAAGCCCACCAGGATGTTTCCGAGCCGCTGCTTGAGGTCGTCGATGCTTTGCGACATGCACAAAATGGCCATTACTTCCGATGCGGGGGTGATGTTAAAACCATCTTCCCGTGGCACGCCATTGCCCGTTCCGCCCAAACCGATCACGATCTTGCGCAATGCCCGATCGTTCATGTCCATCACCCGTTTCCACACAATGGTCCGCGGATCAATGTTCAGGTTGTTTGTTTTGCTCTGTATGTTGTTGTCTAACAAGGCCGAAAGCAAATTATTGGCCTTTTCAATGGCCGAAAAATCGCCCGTAAAATGCAAGTTGATGTCTTCCATCGGAATCACCTGTGCGTAACCGCCGCCCGCAGCGCCGCCCTTCATCCCAAAAACCGGCCCCAACGATGGCTCGCGTAAAGCCGCCATAGCGTGTTTCCCAATTTTATTCAATCCATCCGTCAATCCCACCGTCGTGGTGGTCTTCCCCTCCCCTGCTGGCGTGGGACTGATCGCACTCACCAGGATCAATTTACTTTTTTTGATCCGATCCGGATTCAACAAATGCAAAGGCAATTTGGCCTTGTACTTACCATAAAATTCCAGGTCATCTTCAGCAATTCCCAGTTTGGCAGCAATATTTTTAATGGGCTGAATAGCAGCCTTTTGCGCAATTTCTAAGTCGGAAAGAAACATTTCTTTTAATGATGAATGATGAATGATGAATGATGAATGATGAATGATGAATGATGAATGATGAATGATGAATTTATTCATCATTCATCACAACAACCCCACCGGGGTCAAAACCTGAAAAACAAATCATTACGACCCCAGCGGGGTCGCATCTTAGTAGCCACAAATATTCGGAATAATTACAAATTATTTTTAAAAATTTCAAAACAAAAATACCACAATTTAAAGTTAATCCAAATTAAGTCAATGAATTTAAAATCTATTTATCATCTAAGCAACCAAGATGAATTTCAAAGCTACAAAACAATTTATCAAAAAATGTAAGCAGAATTTTGGAAAACCCGCCCAGATTAAAAAAATTCATCATTCATCATTCATCATTCATCATTCATCATTCATCATTCATCATTCATCATTCATCATTCATCATTCATCATTCATCACTCATCACTCATCACTCCTCACTCATCACTCCTCACTAAAAATGTTTCCCCGCCCCAAACACATGCAACAAATAAGGAAACACGGCATCCATGCTTTCCTGGGCGCCTTTGGTGGAGCCGGGCAAGGCCAAAATCAGCAGTTTGTTTCGGTAGCCCACGACGCTGCGCGAGAGCATGGAATAGGGCGTGCGCTGCTGACCGTACGCGCGGATGGCTTCCGCGATGCCCGGAATTTCGCGGGTAAGCAGGGGACGCACGGCCTCCGGGGTGACATCGCGCGGGGCTAATCCGGTGCCCCCCGTAATGATGAGCATTTGAAAATCAGCGGCTTCCAGTTGGAGTACTTTGGATTGTATGATGTCGATTTCATCTGGAATAACGCTGTATTCTTCCACCGGTATTTCCAGGCTGCTGAGTTTGGCGATAATGGCCTTGCCGGCACGGTCTTCTTTTTTGCCTTGAGAAACGGTATCGGAACAGACAAGCACCGCGGTGCGCGGCTTCTTTTGGTTTAGTTCGCCATATTGGGTTTTACCGCCCGTTTTTTTCAATAGTTTAACGGCATTGATTTCGATATGCGGATCGAGGGGCTTAAGCATGTCGTACACGGTTACGGCTGCGACTGTTGCGCCATACATCGCTTCTACTTCCACGCCGGTTTTGTAGATGGTTTTTACTTCTACTTCGAGGATAATAGACAAGCCTTCCACGCGAAAATGCAGGGCAGCAAACTCTACGGGCAGCGGGTGACAATCCGGAATGGTATCGCTGGTGCGTTTAATGCCCAATAATCCGGCCGTTTTGGCCATTTCGAACACATCGCCTTTGGGTACCCGTTTTTCTAGCAAGGCATCGATGGTGCTTTGTTGGCTTACTTGTACGGTCGCGGTCGCACAGGCGTAACGCAGGGTGTGTATTTTATCGGTGATATCGCGCATCGCTTACGTTTATTGATTGGTTTTCCATTGATGGGCATCATCTTCCAATATTTCTTTGCCCCAAACCGGCAATTCTTTTTTTATGCGTTCCACGATTTCAGTACATGCTTCGATGGCAGCTGCTCGGTGCCGAGAAGTAGTCATCACAAACAAACAAATTTCGCCCACCGCAATCGTACCTAAGCTGTGGTGTACATGCAGACAATGCAGCGGGTATTTTGCAAAAATAGCCTCCCGAATTTCATGGTATGCCTCCAAAGCCATTTCCGGATAAGCCGTGTATTCGATGGCGCGCACGGTTTTGCCTTCCACCACATCGGCGCGCACTTGTCCGAGAAAAATGGAATGTGCCCCCGCATCGGCTTGGGTGTGGTGTTTGGCGATGACCGAGGCAATAAAATCGGGCGCTACAGGACCTTCGACAAATGGATTTTTTCGCTTTTTTTCAGACATGGTGGATGTTTTTAGCATTATCCTCCCGCAAATGGGGGTAAAAGCGCAATTTCTGCCCCGGGTCGCAAAACCTGGTCGGGGGCTGCTATGGTTTTATCGACGGCTATGGCAAAGGTATAATCCTGCAAGGATGGAAAACGGAGATATAAAGCAGCCAACAAAGACTTTGTATCAGGCAAAGGATCAATTTCCAAAGCGCTACAACCCGTGGCTTCGGCAATCATGCCAAAAAACTTGATTGTTTGATGTAAATCGCTGGGCGTGTTGACATTACGCAAACTTTCCTGCCACGCTTCCAGGTTGATTGTTTGCACGCCCGGAGCCTCGCATTTCAAATAATCCTGCATTTTATAAGCACCATTATGCAAGGCATCTTCCAAACTAGGCAAACAAATTTTACTATACACGGCAAAAAGCGGTTCCAACTGACCCGCAATTGAACCTACCGTAACACCATGATTTTCTGAATGTCGTGCTGTTAAATGTTGAATAGCATCCACTTGAACAGAAGGCATGTCGCAAGCCAAAACCAAGTTATGGTCGCGTTCACTGTGCATCAAACCAGTGTAAATACCACCCATGGGGCCACAATCCGGGATGATATCCGCAAAAACAGGATAATTAAATGCCTGATAGGCAGGCGCATTGGCAATAATAATCATCGGACATTGCAGCGGAGCAACCACTTCGAGGATATGCTGCACCATGGGTTTGTCTTGCAGCATCAATAAACCTTTATCCTGGCCCATGCGCGTGCTTTTACCACCCGCTAAGAGGATGATACCCAGGAGATTAAGATCCATACGACATTGTACTTAAGGGTAAAAGATGTACTTCCGCCAGGTCCCCCACTGCGTAAGAAGTTTCAGCCGGGATAAATGCCAACGCATTCGCCATGGCAAAAGAATGCAACATGTCAGAACCTTGTTTATCAAGGATTTGTACTTGGCCATCTGCTACTTTTGCCTTCAAAAACAAGGCACGGTTTGCCTGATTTTCGACGGGTTGCAGCAAGGGTAAAAATTGAACCGGCAACAATACCTTTTCATGGCCTTTCATTTTTAACAAACATGGTCTTACATATTCATAAAAACAAGTAAGTACAGCTGCGGGATTTCCCGGAAGGGCAAACACCGTTTTATGGTTCAACTTTCCAACGAACAAAGGTTTGCCCGGTTTTTGAGCCACTTTATAAAACAGGGTTTTTACCCCTAATTCGGCGAGGGCAGGCCCCACAAAATCATATTCCCCAACTGAAATCCCCCCGGTTATGATCAAAACATCTACTTTTTCGAGTAAATCGGCGATTACCCGACGTGTTTCTGCTGCATCATCCGCGACCGATATTGCGTACATCGACCGCATATTCAATTCATTCAGGGCTGCCTCCAATAAAATCCTATTAGATTCATAAATTTCACCCGGTTCCAGGTCGTGCTCTGAAGTTTGCAACTCATTTCCGGTTGTTAAAATTGCCACGCGCACCGGATCATATATGTTTACGAACCTGACCCCCATACCGGCCAAAAAACCAAGCGCGGCCGGATGGATGAATTGCCCTGCCTCCAAAACCCGTTCCCCTTCCCTAATTTGGGAGCCTTGGTATCGGATATGGTTGCCTTTTTTCAATTCCGAGGCTTCAACGACTACTAATTGTCCGTTTTGCACTGCTTTCTCCTGCATCACTACGGCATCTGAACTAGCAGGCACCCAGGCACCCGTGAAAATACGCACACACTGTCCAGGCAAAAGTTCAATCAAACGCGTATCACCTGCCTGCACACTATCAATACAAGAAAAAGTAGTGCTTCCATCCGAATTGAAACAAACCGCATACCCGTCCATGGCCGACATATCAAACATCGGTAAATCCACCGGAGCATACACATCGTCGGCAAGTACAGATCCCAAGGATGATGAAATTTTCCAATATTCCCAACCAAGCACCTGGGTGGCGTCCAACAAAATCTTTTGTGCTGTTTTTGGATCAATCATGATAAGGTAACCTTGAGTTCCACCACAAAATACGCACCTTTTTTGCCGGCTTCCAAATGGTGTTTGCCCGGATACAACAAATCCAGTTGGCGTTGCACATTGGGCAGGCCGATTCCTTCCGAAGAAGGTGGCGGCGGTATTTCCCAGTCAATCGTATTTTTTACCGAAAACACCAATTGATGCGCTTTTAATTCCAAGTGGATCAATATTTCCACCGCACCGGTCATCGCGCCAGCGCCGTGTTTAAAGCTGTTTTCGACAAAAGGCAGCATCAACAAAGGCGTGATAAGTACACCCGGCTCATCTATATTTTCCTGATAATCAACTGTTAATCGATCATTGTAACGCAATTTCTCCAAGGCAATATAATCCTGAATCACCTGTGCTTCCGATTCTACCGGAATCCTGGGCGCCCGACATTCATACAACACAAAACGCATTATTTTAGACAGCATCATGACTGCATCAGCCGTGAGGTCCGATTTCTTGCGCGCCAGGGCGTACAAATTATTGAGGGTATTGAACAAAAAGTGCGGGTTGGTTTGTGCCCGCAAAAAACTGAGTTCGGATTCGAGTTTTTCGCGAATCAATTGTTGTTCTATTTCCAAACTTTCAAACTGCAAACGCACAAACTTGATCGAACAAGCGGCCGCCAGGGTAATGAAGCAATCAAATGCCGTGAGCAACAAGGTTTTAGCATCCCAAAAGCCCATCGTTTGACCATGTAAGTACAGCGGCGCATACAGATAATCCATTACCAAACGGTACAAAATCATGCAAACCACAAAGGCCAACAGTAAAATACCCAACAATTTGCTGAGCTTACTGCGTTCCATGTACAAAGGAATAACCTGGTAAAACACAAAGTAGGTCAGCGCAATTTTTACAGGCAAAGAAAAACTTTCTGCAACCAAAGCCTGCCCAAACGCCCGCTCCAGATCACCCTCATATCCGAATAAAATATCCGATAAAAGGGCATTTAAAGGCAGGTAAACCGCCCAAAACAACACATGCAATCCTATTCTATGCCAATGTAATTCGTTCCAATTAAGCATTCCATTCAATCGTTTCAAATCCGGGTGTAATCGACAACGTATAAAGTGAACGGTCGCGCAGTCGAATTTCCTTGATCGGCATTTCTACCCCGTCTACCGTGCAACGTTTCAAAAACGTAGGGAATCCGACCAAATAAACTTTCACCGCAGAATAAGTAGGAATATAGGTTCCTTCTACGCGTTGGCGCAAGGTAAATTTGGTATCGGTGCCCGCCGTTTCAAAATATTTCAAACTGTACATTTCGTTCAAATAATCGTAACCATCCCCCGAATCTTCATACAAATGGCTCTTTTCTGTGCCATTTTTGTAATAAACATACAGGGTCAACTCTTCAATGGGCTTTTCGCCAGTCCATTGCATCACCGGATAAATGGGCAAAACGGCCCCTTCCCGGATAAAAAATGGCACTTGATCGGGCATCACATTAACAAACATTTCTCCCGACGCCGGATGGCCTGTCCAGAAATAATACCAATTTCCTTTAGGCAAATACACCCCTTGGCGCTGCACCTTGGGTTGTATTACCGGACTCACCAGCACGTGTTCACCAAACAAGAAATCGCGTTCTTGCTCGAATAATTTGGGGTCGTTTTGATCGGCAAAAACAAGGTGCCGCAACACGGGCGTTCCGTCCTGGGCACTGCGCCACATTGCGGTATACAGGCAAGGTAATAGATGGTAGCGCAACTCGATGGCTTTTTTCGCCAAATCGGTCCATTTCTCCCCGAAAGACCAAGGTTCCTGGTCTGTTTGGTGTAAAACGGGGTCTGTCAATTGTGCCTCTTCTGCGGGCATTGCATCGCCACTTTCATGATGGCCCATGCTGTGCACCCGCATTAATGGATGAAAAACCGACAGTTGTAACCAGCGCACAAACAACTCTGCCTCGCAGGAACCCGCAAATCCGCCAATGTCTGTTCCACAAAACGAAAACCCGGAAACGGATAGCCGCTGACATTGAATATTGGCAACTTGCAAATGCTCCCACTCCGAAAAGTTATCGCCCGTCCATACCGCTGCATAACGTTGGCCGCCGCTAAAGGAAGCACGGGTAAGTAAATAGGGCCGTTTTTCGGGCTGCAGGGTCCGGAAACCATCCCATGAAGCCTGGCTCATCAACAGGCCATATACATTATGAATCTTTCGGTGACTACTTACTTGTCCATCCCCATCGTGCATCACAAAATCGGGCAGTGTTTTATGGTTCACATGAAACACCGCAGGTTCATTCATATCATTCCAAAAACCGGCCACGCCTTGTTCCTGGTATAATTCGGTGTACAAATTGCCCCACCATTTGCGCACTTGGGGGTTGGAATAATCCGGGAAAGCACAAAATCCTGGCCAAACGGGCGCTTTTGCTACTCCGCCATCGGCAGTACGCACAAACATTCCTTTGGCCATCCCTTCCTGATATACAGCATAGTCCGGATCTTCCTTGATGCCGGGATCGATCATTACCACCGTTTGGAACCCGATTGCTTTGAGTTCGGCAATCATTTTTTTGGGATCCGGGAAATGCGATTTATTCCAGGTAAAACACCGGTAACCATCCATATAATCAATATCCAGATAAATGGCATCACACGGAATTTCCAGGTCTCTGAATTGCTGGGCGATTTCAAGCACCCGGCTATAAGGGTAATAACTCCAGCGGCATTGGTGATATCCAATGGCCCACATGGGTGGTAGTTGTAATTTGCCTGTCAGGCGGGCATATGTGCGTGCAACCTCCTGTAAACCAGGACCATACATAAAATAATAATCCATGGTACCGCCATCAGCACTTATGATGGTGGTATCCGGATCGGTATTTCCGAAGTCGAAATGCGACTTGTAGGTATTGTCTAAATAAATACCATACGCAATACCCTGATTTAAAGCATAATAAAACGGAACAGCGCGGTAAAGCGGGTCTGTTTCCCGGCCAAAACCAAAGGCGTCGGAGCACCAGTTCTCAAATTTTTTACCCGAAAGGTTGGTGCCGCAGGTTTTATCGCCCAGGCCATAAATCAGTTCTTTGCGGTGCAATTTTTTTTCAACCCGAACATCACACCAACCGTTCATGATGGTGCGTTTGGCCGAATAGCCTGCTGCATCTTCACAAAGCACACGGTCGTCGAGGTCATAAAATTTCACCCGCAGCCCCGATTTGGAAACCACCACTTGCAATTGTTCAGAAACGATCAAGTATTCGTTGTCATTTTCATGCAGGGTTACATTTACCTTTTCTGCTTGAAAATCGGGATCCAGGGCATAAGAAAAATCGGGTGCAAAAAGTCCGTCAACGGCATAGCGCAACCGGATGATACCCGGTGTGTACACTTGAACGCGCAAGGCGATGCCATTTTGGCAAACAAACTCATAGGCGCCGTCACGCCAGCGCACGGTAGCGAGCTCGTCGGGTGTAACTACCTGATATACATCATCATAACGCATACTGACATCTGCGTCTGCAAATGCAATTTCTTTTACTACTTCCGGTATCGGAAGCAAAGGGGTAAGATCCTGCTCTTCTGTCATAGGGATTGTGCTTCGAATTCAGCCCCAAAAATGCGGTGAATTTCGGAGAAATCAGGTATAAATACCTACAATAAAGGCCCCCCCATTCCTGAGGGAGCCTTATTGCTTCATGCAACAGATTAAACGGTCAGAAAAACAGTGTTCCGTTCAGCGTAAAAATAGATGAGTTGTTAATTTGTCCGGTGCTTCGTGGCGCGTATTCTAAAAAAGCGCCATTGTATTGATACAATACCCGGTTATAGGTTCGGATCGAATTGACCCGATAAAAGAAATCTAATTCAAAACGGTCTCCCAAGCGCATTCCAAGTCCCGTTTGCAGACCTAATTGCCAGCGTTTGACCTCATTTTCAGCCAAGGAATTAACCGCTCGATCATTACTGCGGTCGGAAGCCTGAAAAACAACCTGATTCAGCGCAAACACTTTATCCACCTCCACGCTTTGGGTATAACTAATGGTTGGTCCCAGAAAATACCGCAAACGGCGGAAAAACTGTACATAAGCCATCACAGGCATTTCAAAACGATCCAGTCGCTCCAACGGCACATACACTTTACTGGAGGCTGTAGACAAGCCGGTTTGTGGATCTAACAGACGGCCATAACTATCCAGCAGCGATAAATTGCCTGTTGCTTTGGCATAATTCAGGGCACTCAAAGAAGCAACCGGCCTGGTAGACGGGGCTGGACGCAAGTAGCTATAAAATAAACTTGCCGTCAGGCCCCACTTGGCCGAAGTTCGATAATCGACTACACCACCAATACTTGCTCCATTCAGCGTTCTAAAGCGCTCTGTAAAGATGCCGATAGAAGGCCCAAATACCAGCCTACGGGTGGTATGTTGGGGAATGATGCGCAGGATGGTTGGTTCGGGTCGTGTTACTTTTTTAGGCGCTTCGGGTAATACCTCCGCATAAACGGGGGTATTTACCGGGGTTTCAAGACTATTTACAGCAGCCATAGGCAGTGAAAGCGCTTTGTCTGGCTGTGGTATTAAATCATCCAGTGCTGGTTGTAAGACTCCATCCACATTTACAAAGGCCGCATTCCAGTTTTTTGCATCAAAATAAGGAGCAAGCCGATTTGCTTGCGCCAAAACAATCCGGGTATGGTCGGCTACAGCAGGTTTTAACAGCGGGGCATCCTGGGCAACACTTATATAAGGTGTAGTGTTTTGCACTTGCGTCCTTGGGCTTTCGGCCTTTAAAGCATGGGCAGCCACCTGTTGTTGTAAACCCTGATAATACTTACCGGAATACCACCAACCCGCCCAGCCCGAACAAAGGGAGCAAAACACCAATAAAAACCACCAAATAATCGGACGCCGACGTCGCTCTTCTGCAACGGGCATTTCCTCTTCCAGCAACTTGTGCATGGCAGCCCATCCATTGTCCGTAATCCGCTCGTCGAAATTATTCATTTTCAAATTCATAAAAAATCGGCATCAACAGGAAATTCAAATTTTGTCGCAGCCGACTCACCCTTTTGCTTCATTATAATAAAGGTACTGTGGCCGCAATAGTTCCCGCAATTTTTGACGGGCTGTACTCAGATGCCACTTAGAGGTACCTTCACTCATTTGCATGTTTTCTGCAATTTCGGCGTGTGAATAGCCTTCAATTGCATATAAGCGAAACACTTCCTGAGAAACCGGCGGCAACGTGCGCACGGCTTTCAGAATATCTTCTTCGTAAAATTGTTCGTGGCTGCGTTCTGGTACGGCTTGATCATAATCTTCCAGCATTAAAAAATGCATATAACGTGCATTTTCCCTGAAATAATCGGCCATACTGTGGTAAACCAATTTACGAACCCATCCTTCAAGACTCCCTTTAAATCCGAAGGTGTGTATCTTTTTAAATACACGCAGAAATCCGTTATTGACCATTTCAATGGCAACCGTTTGGTCTTTTGTGTAACGCATACACATGCGCATCATTTCGGGAAAAAACTTCCGATACAAAGCCTCCTGTGCACGGCGCTCGTTTCTGGTGCATCCTTGCACCATCTCTTGTTCGGTTATTGTTTTTTTGCCAAAAAGTGACATCAGGACACGGGAGGTGAATGATGATCGGCTATTGGGGCTTCATGATGCGCAATTACCAAAGATACAAATTTGCCAACAGTAAAGCCAAAAAATGTTTGTGCTTATTTGTTTGGGCCTACCAGTGGCAAATTTCTCTAAAAGACAGGAACCTTCCTTGGAAAGGTTGGGTAAAGTTGAAAAAAAATTACGTCGCCATAATATTTTCTAATTGCGCGGCGCGTTCCATCCAGTCATTTTTTCTTGCAAATGCTTGATATTCAGTCTTTTCGCCGCTGTCTAAAGCCCGTTGAATGGCATCACCAAAATGCGCAGGCTCTGTCAAAAAAACAATCTCCTCAAATTCTTGTAGGGGGGCAAAGCGGGTACTAACGACGGGTTTGCCCGCCGCGAGGTATTCGTTTATTTTTAAAGGGTAAATGCCTGCGGTAAATTTGTTTTTCACAAAAGGAATCAAGCAAACATCCATTTGTTGCACCCAGCCTTGTAAATCTGTTGCTGGGAAGGCCCCTGCCAGGTACACATTAGGAAACGCCGATAACTTTTGTTGGATGGACACCTCCTGTACCCTCCCAACAAATACAAACAAGGCGTCCGAAAAACGGCGAAACTGTGATTCCAGCAGCGCAAAATCGAGGCGATCATCTACACTGCCTAAATAACCAATTACTTTTTGTCCGGGTGTTTTTCCGGGTATGGGGGGCAGCATTTCCAGGGGCAATCGGTGAAAAAACTGGTTAAAATCTACCCCATTTTTAACAACCTGTACGTTCGGGTGCTGAGACGCCAGTTTGGTTTGCAAACCTTCGGAACTACAAACCACCGCGTCACAAACCTGAATGAATTGCTTTTCTAGCCTTGGACCATGTTTGCCTGCCCAGTTTGCCGCCGAAATTTCATCATAACAATAATAAAGGAGTAAGCTCTCTTGCAGTTTTCCAGCCAAATGCACACCAAATGAGGGATTAAACGCATTGATTACAACGGGTTGATGAAATTTTAATCGGGCCATTGCACTTTTTATGGTACGTTCGATAAACACACTGTTGAGGCGGTTTACAAAGTCATACAAAAAGGGCTGTTTCAAAAAATTACTGGGAAAAACGGGAGGCAAAGTCAACACCTGTAACGTGCCTGTACCTGTTACGGGAATGCATCGAATGCGCGCCTGCAACCCAAGCATACGCTTACGTGTTGCGGGAGGCTGGGTAAAAAAATCCTTCCAAGTATAGGCATAATCGACATACAACACCTGATGCCCGCGCTCTGCCATACGTTTCATGAGTTCTACGGTCGATTTCAGGTAATTTCCATCCCAGGCGGGAAAAGCGTGACAGACAATTTGCATGTTTTAATGATTAAAAGCGTGTTATTTGGATAAGTTGAGTGCAGCAAGTCGTTTGACCCACCTGCGCAATCGACTGCGTTTTTTCGGAATTTCACCCAGAGCAGTTTCCAGGTTGTCGGGTTTTACTTTATTTAATACCAGCCGACAAGAGTGACCAATAATCTCCTGGGCCATCGAAAGTGCGCGGCTATCAGCGGAGTTCCAGGTACGGGTGGCATCGGCAACCAGCAGGGCGACATCCATTTGGGCCAATTCGGCTACCGGATAGGCACCACTAAGGAGGGCAGGCACTTCAATCCATTCAATATGGGCCCCTGAGGGCAAATCTTTTAATAAATTAATCAAAACCGATTTGCCTTCCCTTGCCCGGGTACTCAAAATAGCCACCCGGGGCACTTCATCTTTGAGGCCTTGTTGCCGCAGGTCCAGGTCGACCCGTTGTCGCAATTGTTCACAAGCGCGACGCACCAGAAATTGATAGTCCAGTCTTTTATGGGTACGCCATTTTTCGGGCAAAATCGGGAAACCCGCCGCTAGTTTCAAATTGGCAATTTTGGTGGCGCGTTCGGGGTCGCGCAACGAATTATCCATGAATTCTTTGGTGATGGCCAGGGCGAGCACCAGGATCATACCGACCATAAAGGACATAATAATCATGGTGGGGCGTTTGGAAGCACCTGCTTTATTGGGATAAAACGGAGGGTCCATTACCCGCAAGGTCGTCGACATCAGCATGCTTTCCTTGTGCAGGCGGGCTTGGTTGAAGGATTTTAAGTTTTCGAGGTAGGCTTGTTCGGTCACCACAATTTCGCGTTCAATGCGTTTTATTCTGCTACCCCACGATGCAAAGCGACCATAAATGGATTCAAATTCAGCACGTCGGGCTTTCAGTATGTTCAATCGGGCCAAGGATTGCTCCACGATGAGCCAATTTTCCAACCATGGTTTTAACAATGCTTGAGTTTCCATGCCATCGGGTGTCCGGTTAATGGCAAAAGTTGCATCCGCGCTTTTTTTCAGGCTTTGAATCAAGGCGGCTTCCTCCTTTTTGAGGCTTTGAATCATCGCCTTGTTGGCCGGGTTTGGGACCGAATCCGTTACAGCGCCAATTTCAAGGTTAGCGAGTTTTGCAGTAATGCTGGACAGCACCTGGCGTTGCACTATCAAATTTTTATTTACCTCTGCCAGGTTTATTCTACTGCCCAGTCTATCCTCGATGTTGCGTCGGGCCGAATCTGCAGCCGCCAAATTCATGATCTCTTTGAAATAAAACTCATCAATATCTTCCTTTTTAGAAGCAATTCGGCTTGTTTGCTCGTAAAAGTTGATGATTTTATTATCTTCCATAAAGGCAAGCAATTCATCTTCTTTGCCTGCGAGCGCTGCCGAACTCTGTAGAGTAGAACGTTCAAAAAAATCGAGCACACTCGTACTTTGTCCTGCTTTTACGGCTAAATGCCGTGCTATGAATATCTTCGTGTGTTTCAACAACGTATTTCGGCAAACAGCAGGATCGGTGGTGGTATACGCGATCCGAATCATATCGGTGCTGGCCTCCCGCTTGATCACCATGGTGGTCAGGTGGTCATACCCAAACAGGTCATGATCACTCTCAAGCAAATCTTTGATCGGGTTTTTATCCCGGCGTTCCCGATACTTTATTACATTTTCTAATGTTTTTTGAACATCTCCAGGCACCACCACCAATTGCCGCACATCTTGGGGCACCATTTTTTGTAACTCAGCAAAGGAGCCAGCGGTAAGGGTGTCATCGTTGGGTTGCGCCAACATCAACGCATCGGTGAGCAACTCTGCAGCAAGGGCCTCCATGGTCTCCCGACTCTTGGCTAGTCCGAGGATATTTTCACTCTCATTGTTGGTGTAACCATAGTCCACTTTTCCGCCCTGGCTGTTGCTGATGTTGTAGGAGGTTACGAGTCCGGTATTGAGAATGGTATTGGAAGTATAGGTTTTTTTCTCATCCCGGCTCGACCAAAAGGTAGACCCACCGGCAATAATACCTGTAAGCAGCATCCATTTCAGGTTGCGCGCTACTAATCGCAAAAATTGTATTAAGGTCATAGTTTATTAAAATTACCCGACATAACTGTCAGACAATAAAACTTTTATCGTTCCCAAATGTCGGCTCCAATATGTTCATAAAAGAGCAAAACCTGCTTTTGTGCTTCAACTTGGGCATCCATTAATTCTTCTTTTGCCTTGTTGTACACAGAACTCAAAATACTGTATTCACTGATGGGCAAATTTCCTTCCTGAAAATATTTTTCAGCAATACTGAAAGTGACACGATTCGATTCCACCATTTCCACCTTGGCAACAACTCTTTTGAGAGCCAATTCTAATTCACAATACATTTTAATCGTGTTGGCGCGAATATCAGTTTGAATCATACCTTGTTCTTCTTGATAGCGCTGTCGCTGTACCCGCAACAATTCTGTTTTCTGACCCCGCGTGAGCACATCTGCCCCGGTAATCTTGAGGGCCACGCTCAGGTTATATCCCGTTTGCTTGCGGTCGGTAAGGACATAACGCGTGCCAAAACCATCCGAACTCGCATCCAAAGCCGAGGCATTGCCGTATAGTCCACTGATATTGGCCGACAACAATTCGGCCCAACTGCGGCGCTGAACCGATATTGCCAGATCTTGCTTGGCCATATCGTATTGCTTCGCTTTCACTTCATGGGAATTTAAAACGGCCAGGTCGCACAAAACAGAAAGCGGTTTCAATTTCAAGTTAAAAAATGCAGGACGTACCAACGCGCTGTCAATCTTTATTTTTAGGATATCTGTAGCTGAACTATCGGATTGCAACACCGGTAAAACTGGTTTTACCAACGAATCCTGAATTTGCGCTTTCACAAGGCCGGGCATAAAACATAATATTACCAGTGCCGCTGTACTCCCCGCTTTCCGAAACAAACGCTGCCAAATGGCCCGACCCCAGGCCGGCATTGGAAACTTCTTTTGCATAAACGGTTTTTCCAATAAGATAAAAAACAAGGCCGAAACACCCCAAACTACCGGCAAACAAATGCAAACCTGCACGATAAAATTGAGCCAAAATCCATTTCCCAGCGCAATTTTGTTCGAAATATGCATGAAGCCTTCCAACATTGGCAGATGGATCAAATAAATGGTGTAGCACATCCCACCCGTCACGGCAATCCAGGTATTTTGAAGCATTTGCCGAAAAGCAACCCCTTTAAAGGCTGCCATGAACAAGGTACACAAAGCCAGGGCAAAAAGCAGGTTTTTCAGATACTCGCTCGACCAGGTGTAACACATTAATACAAAAGCAAGTACTGCTAAAAGGTCCCAAATACGGTGTTTGGCCACGCCCGCCTTCCATTCTGTTAAATACAGGTCGGTTAATAAAAAACCGATCAAAAAATGCTGAATTTGACCCAAAATAGAGGCTTTTAACCAAAATGGGATCGGTCCGCCAGAATAGGTTTGCAAGGTAATGGCCAGGAAAATCACCGCAACAAGCCCGATGCGACGGTACCATTTATTCTGCACCCGAAAATAGGCCATGGCTAAAAAAGGCGCCACGAGGTAAAACTGAATTTCTACCTCCAGCGACCAGGCCACCGGATTGATGCGGGTATAATCGTGAAAAATGAGGTTGTGGGTGTAGGTAACCGTTGCCAGCCAGTGCTGAAACAGTTCGGGCAATAAATAAGTGCCTTTTACCAGCAAAACCAGGGCAAAAACGGTCATCCATATCAGGTAAGGCGGCTCAATGCGGGTCAAACGCCGCAAATAATATTGCTTGAGCGGCACAGGGGGCTTATCGTTTAGGACCGATTTGGCAAAAGGAAGCGCCAATACAAAGCCGCTGATGGCAAAAAACAAAAACACCCCAACGGTGCCCCGACTGATAAAAAAAGCCAATTGGTCGTCAAAAAGCGCAGCAGGCTTGTCTACTTGAGTATACCGATAAAAACGCTCCAAGAGATGCTGGAGCACCACGGGCAAAATTGCCACAAAACGCAAGCCATCAATTTCAGGAAGCCAGGCCGCACCTGATGTAGTGCGCCGGAGTAGATCTTGCAATCGGGTCATATTAATGAAGCATTGTTATAACTTATGCTGTATGCAAAAATGGCTCCATTTCGAAAGAAGAACCCGACGCTTTCGTTTTTTGGTCGTTTTTAAAGGCTAAATTGCTGGTTTTTACCCTTTTTTGGGGAGATACAAATACGCCTGATTCGCGTTCTGTCAGGTTTCGGACGATGCATTTCCCCTTGTGCCAAATTTAAATGCAGGTTGTAAATACTTTTGTTTTTATTTGCGCACACTCCTGTCCAAATTGTCCTGCTATGTACACCGGAAAAGATTTTACCTACCTGATGTTTTGGCATTTTGCCAAAAACAACCTGATTAAAACCATGATTGTCAGCGTTATAGCCGTCATTCTATACGATATACTGGGCTTTCATTTTTTTGCCATTCCTTTTGTTCCGGTGGCAACGATCGGCACTGCCGTAGCCTTTTATGTAGGTTTTAAGAATAATCAAGCCTACGATCGGCTTTGGGAAGCACGCAAATTGTGGGGCGGTTTGACGAACGTAAGCCGCAATTTTTCCATGCAACTCATCGCGCTTGTGGAAGACAAACAAATTGTGAAAGATTTATTATACCGTCATATTGCTTACCTCAATATTTTCCGATTACAATTGCGCAAAACCATTCCGTGGGCAACGAGCAAACAAAACCTGCATCAAAGTTTTAAAGGGGAACGCTCAGAGTTGGAAGCATTTGAGGCCGGATTGCAACGTATTTTAGCCGAAAACAATAAATCGCAGTACTTCGAAGTGCTTAAGGCAAAAAGTAATGCTGCCTCGGGTATTTTAAAAATTCAAGTGATAGAACTGACAAAATTAAAACGCAACCGCACCATCGACGATTTTGAACACAGCGATTTGGTCAAGCACCTCAACGAAATGATGAACCTGCAGGGTGGTTGTGAACGGATAAAATCAACCCCTTTATTCCGTCAATACAGCATTTTCAGCCGTGTTTTTGTGAATATTTTCATCTTTTTGCTGCCTTTTGCGCTCATGAAGGACTTGAGTGCACTGGCAACATGGGGTGTTTGGCTTACCATTCCATTTGCCATGCTAATTTCCTGGGTGTTTTATACCATGGAACAAATTGGCGAATACAGCGAAAATCCTTTCGATAATGCGGTAAACGACGTACCGATTGCCACCATTTGCCGAAATATTGAAATCGACATCCGTGAAATGCTGGGTGAAACAGATTTGCCGGAAAAGATGGTCCCGGTTGATGATGTGCTGTTGTAATTGAGGTATAAAAAACTAAACGCCCGCCATCTTTCGTATATTTTGGAAAGGCCCCGCTTCCTGTTTTTGCTAGTTTGGGATAAAATCCATCTAAAAAGCAATCATAGGTTTGCTACCTCGAAAAAAACAGTGACTTTTGTAACCTCATAAGGTCGTAACAACTGGCCTTGTGCGCTTTTCTAATGCAAGACCAACAACTTATTATCCGATTGCAACAGCAAGATCAAAGCGCGATCAGTACGCTGTATGATGCCTATAGCGGGGCGTTATATGGTGTGGTGCTGCGCATTGTGCAAACGAATGAACTTGCGGAACAGGTACTTCAAGATACTTTTTTGAAAGCCTGGCGCAATGGTGCGCAATACGATGCAAGCAAGGGACGGCTTTTTACCTGGCTACTCAACATCGCCAGAAATACGGCCATTGATGCAACCCGCAGCGCGCATTTCAAAAATGCCCAAAAAACGGGCAACCTCGATCAAATTGTAACCAAAGCAGGTGGGGAAGTACTTAATCCAGACCACTTAGGCCTTCGAGAAATCGTTTCGAAATTGGATGAAAAATACAGTAGTCTGATTGAAATGATCTATTTCAAAGGGTACACACAAGAAGAGGTGGCCGAAGTAACGGGCATACCACTTGGCACCATAAAAACACGCATTCGATATGCCATCAACGAGTTACGAACCGTTTTTGGCGATAACAGGGCGGCTATTTTATTGGCTGCCTGGCTCATCCATTTCATTTAATTTTCATTACCCTTTCTGCTTCAAAAGCAGCAAGTACAACAACAGATCGGATTTTTCCGCAATCATACAATGGAACTTCAATCGTTCATAAACTCAGGATTATTGGAATCGTTTGCGCTCGGTCAATGTACCGATGAAGAGCGCCGTCTCGTAATGCGCATGCGCGACGAGCATCCCGTGGTACAAGCCGAATTGGCTGCCATTGAACTAGCCCTCGAACAATATGCACAGGCCCAGGCAATTGCGCCGCCTGTCGATTTAAAAGCACGGATCATGGACGCAATTCAGCATGCCGAAAAACAGGAACCAGAAGCGCCTGAACTTAACGCAAATACAACGAAAGGCCGTGCAAATAGTCCCTGGCTCCTGGCTGCCAGTGTGGCACTGCTCGCCTTGTCTGGCTACTTGTGGATGGCACTCCAGCAAGCCAAACAACAAACAACTCAATTAGGACAGCAAATAGAACAACTGCGCGTCGATCTGCAAACCTGCAGCACCCGGGCAAGTAGCGATCAAGAATTTGCAAACTTGGTACGCGATCCAGATACCAAACGGATCGAATTGAACAATGGCAAAAATGTATTAACCAGCATTTTTAACAGCGACTTGCGCAACAGCCTGGTGCTCGATCTTTCGGGCGTACCCGCACCAAGCGCCGGAAAATATCTCCAGTTTTGGGCAATTATTGATGGAAAACCGGTAAGTATGGGCATGATTGATTTCAATTCAATCGGTGGCCACCAAACCTTTAAGTACGTAGCGAATGCCCAAGCATTTGCCATTTCGGAAGAAGATAATCCAGCAGGCAATGCGACGCCAACCACCGTCATTGCACTCGGAAAAACCGGATAAGTAGTCGATAAAACCTGTTCATGGAATGGGTTTTATCGCTTAGTTTGGCATTTTTGTCGTTATTTTAGCATGCAAACCATGTAAATTGTGCTTTTTTGTAGCGCATTTGGGATATTTTTACCACCCAATGCAGATCAATGCTATGATAAAACCCATCCCAGGCGGGAAAATATCCATTTTACTTTCCTTGCTTGACTACATCCAACAAGAACGCGGCCTTTCAAACACCCAAAATATGCAAATGCAGGATAAAAATCAAAAAGCATCCGAAATTATACGCAACCATGTCGGTTTTTCGCTGGGCGCAGCCTTGATTCCGATGCCTGGCGCCGACTTATTGGCGGTAAGTGCCGTGCAGTTAAGCATGTTGCGCCAACTAGCCAAACTGTATCAGGTTGGATTCATGGACGTATTGGGCAAAAACATCATCTCCGCAGTGGCGGGCAGTAGTGCTGCGCGGTTGGGGGCAAGTTTGATCAAAATTATACCCGGTGTTGGCACCATTATTGGCGAACTGAGTATGCCCGCATTATCCGGCGCTTCCACGTATGCACTCGGAAAGGTAGTTGCCAATCATTTTCATCATGGTGGCAGCCTCGACGACCTGGACCTGGCAACCGCCCGCAAAGGATACGAAACGGAGATTTTGGAAGGCAAACAGGTCGCTGAAGAAGTGAGTCGGGCGGGCTCCGCAACCAAATCAAGCACCGATGAAACCATTGATAAAATTAAAAAACTGGCAGAAATGAAAGATGCTGGTGTAATCACCGAAGAGGAATTCAGCAGTTTGAAAAGCCGCTTGTTATCCCAAATTTAAAGGTAAAATAGCGATTTGGCTGCGATCAGCCCGCAAATACAGGAGCATTGAAATTACCAACCGTTACCACCACCCGTGCGCTTCAATTATTTCAGGTCATGCGCCAGGGCGCGGTGTTGCTGGGTAGTGTGCTGTTGGCTAAAAGCGGCCTCGCGACGTCCGATATTGGTGTGTACGAATTGTTGTTGTACATCGGAACGGTGCTTACTTTTTTCTGGGTAAACGGACTTTTACAAGCCATGCCCGCCACCTATTCCAGGCTTTCGGCGGAAGATCAGCAGGACTTTTTTTTTAATAACTTTTTGGTTTTTGCCGGAATCGCCGTCGGGTTGTTTGTCCTGATGTTGGGCGGTCATCAAATCCTGGTGCCTGTGCTGACCGGCATGGCTACCCTACCCTATTATACGCTGTTTTGCCTGTTTTTGCTGCTTAATTTGCCCAGTTTCCCCGTTGAATATATTTACTTGCTGCAAAAAAAACCACATCATATTATTGGTTGGGGTGTTGGTTCATTTGGGCTGCAAGTACTGGCAATAGGACTCCCCTTGTTTCTGGGTTTGGGGTTGGAGCGCAGTTTGCAAGCCATGGTACTTTTGGCTGCTTTAAAATTTGCGTACACATTTTGGGTGGTTACCCGATTTAGCCGTTTGCGTTTTCGGCCCGATTTAATCCGATCCTACCTTGTTTTTGCCGGACCCTTGATGCTCAATGTATTGGTCGGAAATGTGGTGGTGATGTTTGACCATTGGTTGGCAGGCTGGTGGTATCAGGATGAAGCGGTCTTTGCGATATTCCGGTATGGTGCGCGGGAATTCCCCTTGGTTCAGGCCTTGGTGAGCGCTTTGGGCGTGGCCCTGATTCCGAACCTCGCAGCCCATTTGGCAGCTGGATTGGACGATATGAAAGCCATGACCCGCAAATTAGGCAATGTGCTTTTCCCGCTCAGTATCGTTTTATTGTTTATCAGCAAGCCTTTATTTCCGCTGGTGTTCAACCCTGATTTTGCCCAAAGTGCAAGTTTATTCAATATTTATATGCTGATGACCGCCAGCAGGTTGTGGTTGCCTAATTCGATCTTGTTGGCTACAGGGCGAACCAGCATCATTTTCTGGGTTGGCTTGCTCGAATTGGCGTGTAAAGTCGTGTCGGGTTTTGTGTTATTGTACTTTTTTGGGCTTCCAGGTTTAGCCTGGTCGGCGGTACTTACCTTTTGGGTAGAAAAAGCGGGATTAGCCTGGTATTTAAAAGCGAAACAGGGCATTGCCTTGCATCAATGGATGGATATGCGCTGGTTTACAGGCTGGTCTTTGTTGCTTTTGGCGGCGTATTGCGTGAGTTTGGCGCTATTTTAGGGCGTCAATTGCTGCTTGAATAATCGCCACATTGCTTTCCCAGTACCACCATTCCAATCCGGGAATATCGCCGTGTCCACTTTGTTGAACCACTTTTGCTTTACCCGTCAGGTGGAATTCCTTGGCGCCGGTAGTATCGGCAATAAATCGAATATTATCGGGACCAATGCCCGCGCCGGGCATCACCTGAATACGCCCTGCGGCCTGTTGTACCATTTCCTTCAACAGCAACACGCCCGATTCAGCAGTAGCCGCCTGCCCGGAACTTAACACCCGGCGAATCCCCAATTGAATCAAGGTTTCCAGGGCCGCTGCCGGATCTGTGGTGTAATCGAAGGCGCGGTGGCAACAAACCTCCATTTTTCCGGCCACTTCCGTCATTTTTTGGAAAAGCCCAACATCCAGCGTATGGTCGTGGGTGAGCGCACCAACCACCACCCCTTGCACGCCAATTTCTTTACAAAACTGAATATCGTCCAGGATAATTTCCATTTCTTCTTCAGTATAGGTAAAATTGCCCTCCCTTGGACGAATCAACACATGCACCGGAATACTCAAGTGATGGCAGGCGGCGCGAATCAGGCCATAGGATGGCGTAAGGCCGCCCAGGTCCAATCCGGTACAAAGTTCGATGCGTTGAGCACCGGCAAGTTCGGCAATCCGTGCAGATTGTATATTCGTAGCACAAATCTCTAGTAACATAATAATCAGTCTTAGATGTAAGTTTTTACCTTGGGCCTTCAAATTCACACAAAGAATCCATGTTTACACGCCTTTTCATCCTAACCTGCGTACTGGTATCTTTGCGGTTGAGTGCACAAGATCTGCACTTTTCCCAATTTTACAACCAACCCTTGGCTTTAAATCCGGCCGCCACTGGAATTTTTCAGGGTGCCTTTCGGGGGGCTGCCTCTTATCGTTCGCAGTGGACCAGCGTGCCGGTTTCGTATCAGACATTTGCGGGTGCCATCGACTGGAAGCCTTTTCAAGTTGGTTCCAACCAAATTGCGCTGGGATTTTTGTTGCAACATGATGTTGCAGGCGACGGCGGACTTTCCTGGACCCAGTTGGGGGCTACAGGCAGCGTCATACACGCCCTTTCCAGCACCCAAGGTCTTGCCGCAGGTTTTGGCATTGGTATTGCACAGCGGTATGTAAACCTGGACAAATTGACTTTCCAGAATCAATGGGGGGGCGATTTATTTGATCCGGGATTGGCCACCAAAGAACAATTAAACGCCAACAGTCGCGTCCGGCCTACCTTATCGGCTGGTTTTCATTGGTTTTATCAGTCTACAGAAACCAGAACCTTTGTCAAAGCAGGGATAGGTGCCCTGCATCTCAATCAGCCTGATATTAGTTTTTCATCTGATAATAATTTTCGACTACCCATTCATGTAACAATTCACGCGGACTGTGCGTTACAAGTGCGCGAGTGGTTAGATTTGGTGGGTTTTGGATTGGCGCGACAAATGCAGCAGAGCCGTGAAATGGTGTTGGGGGCTGGATTGCGCAGTGTACTCAGCAAGGGGCCCGGCAGTCATATGGCCGCCCGTTTTTCAATGGCGCATCGGCTGGGCGACGCTTGGATTCCAGCCGTACAATTGGAACGCAATAACTGGATATTTGGGCTGAGTTACGACTGGAACAGCTCGCCGTTTCAGGTAGCGACATCCAATCGGGGAGGTTTCGAGTTATCGGCTATTTACCAAATGTTGCCCGCGCCGGCACTCAAATCGTTCAAATCTTGCCCTATTTTTTAAAATAAGTTACTTTTAATCCATTTCCTTGCTTTCATCAAGTAAGGATTTTAATCCCCCGCTTTCCCGAAACCTAATCGGATTATACTTTTTATGAGAACAACGCACACAATATTATGTATTGGCTTATTGCTATGTATCGCGGGATCGGTACGAGGGCAGTCGCTCAAGTCGTTCGAACGCGCAGGGGATGATGCATTTAAAAACAAAGACTTTGGTGCTGCCATTCAATACTACGCCACGGTATTGGAGAAAAATGCTGCTGATTTAGCCATCCTTTGGAAATATGCAGAGAGCGCCCGCCTCATTTATGCCTATGGGGAAGCCGAAAAGTCTTACCTCAAAATTGCAGAAAACAATAAAGCCACAAAAAAATATCCCTTGCTCAAACTTCGGTTGGCCGAGATCAAGCAAGGAAAGGGCGCTTATGAAGAAGCGATCGTTTATTTTCAAGAATTTTTAGCTGCGCCCCATACAACAGATACCAGCCTGCTTCATTTGGCCGAAAATGGCATTGCCCATGCACAAATAGCCTTGCAATTGGCCGGTCGGCTCCAACATGTTGACATTAAGCACTTGGGGAAAGAAATCAACAGCCCTTATTCAGAGTTCGCCCCCTACTTGGTGGGGGATTCGTTGTTTTATTCTTCCTATCGGTTTGATCAAAAAAAGGACCGACATACCCCGAAAGCGAAAATCACCAAGATATTGCTTTCGATAAAAGGCGCGCGCTCGAGGGAGCCTGGCCGGGGTTTTCCGAGTACCGATACGGCCCATGTTGCTCATACGGCGTTTTCGCCCGACGGTCATTTTGTGGTTTTCACGGTTTGTAAAAATAAAAATGCTTCAGATATCCGATGTGAACTATGGCTTACGGTCATTGATCGGCGCAATCGTTGGTTGGCCCCTGTTCGACTTCCTGCGCCTATAAACCTGCCAGGGTATACCAGCACCCAGCCTAATATTGGGTATGATAAAAAGGCACAAGGTCCGGTACTTTGGTTTGTGAGTGACCGGCCAGGCGGAAAAGGCAAAACAGATTTGTGGTATGTCCCCTTGGATACCGTATTTTTTTGCCCTTGTGCCTTGCCTGTGCCCGGCAAACCCATTTCAAAGTTAACCAAATTTGAAAACCCCATCAATGCGGCGGCCATCAATACCCCGGCGCAGGAGGGTACGCCTTTTTACTATGCTCCGACCCAAACCCTGTATTTCGCATCGGATGGTTGGGCAGGCATGGGCGGATACGATCTGTTTGCTGCTGCAAAAAAGGGCGATTCTTTGTCCGTACCACAAAATTTAGGTCCTGGCTTCAACACCAGTTACAACGATTTGTACCTGTTTATGGAGCCTAGTGGCCGCAAAGGATATTTTAGCAGCAACCGCCCTGGCTCGTACTACCTGGATGAACGCAATAAGTTCTGCTGCAACGATTTGTATTCATTTACCCTGCTCGATACCAATAAAACTACCGTTAAAAAAAATCTGCCAAGCGACACCCTTTCCAACCGGAAGCAACCACTTGGCATTGGCGTAAAGCCCAATCCAGTTGAAATACCTTCCATCGTTCCACCACCAACGTTGAAAACATTTGTAGGTTTGCCTTTGTACTTCGACAATGACGAGCCTGATAAAAGAACCAACCGCACTTTCACGAAGCGCACGTATGAGGAAACCGTTTTACCTTATCTGGAACGCCAAATGGAGTACCGGGAAAAATTTACTGTCGGAATTTCTGAAAACGGCATAGAAGTTGCGGAAAACCTGATAGATGACTTTTTCGAACAGGAAGTGCGTCGGGGTTATGAGCGATTTTTGCAAATGAGCGAAATTTTATTGGAGCGCCTGGAGCAGGGAAGTACCATCGAAGTATTCATTAAAGGCTTTACCAGTCCGAGGGCGCGCAATGACTACAACCTGAATTTGGGAAAACGCAGGATAAGCAGTGTTAAAAACCAGTTTTTGGTCATGCAGGAGGGCAAATTAATGCCTTATTTGCAATCGGGAAAATTAAAAATCACTGAAACGAGCTTTGGAGAAACCCTGGTTCGGTCTGGAATCAGTGATAATTTGCAGGATGAACGCAACTCAATTTACCATCCAGCAGCTGCTCGAGAGCGTCGTGTGGAAATAATTGAGATCGAAGAAAAAGAATAGACGAAAAAAATTTTGACGATACGGGGAGCATTGATTTAAATTTGCCGCAAACGAATAAAGGCACAGCATACGGAAAACCAATTTTTGCCCTGTTGTGCAAATTATCAAAACCAAATTTCATCCATACATTGGCTAAGAAACGCGTTGTTAAAGATTATGATGCCCTGCCGGAAGATACAGTTCGGCTCATCAAAATAAAATATCCAAATGGATATGTTGACCATTTGGTGTCGTACACCGATAAGGAGGGTAAAAAAGTATCCGCTTTGCCATTTGAAGCAGACGATACCTATTATTTGATTCGCATGACCATCCTCGATGCCAAACGCATTGTGAAAGAAGATGAGGACTTTGATGATGACGGCGTATTGCGCGGAGATTTTGCCGAAGTAGAGGTCGGTGATGAATTTGACGGGGAGGGCGAAGATGATGAGGAAGTGACCGATGGCACCTCCGATGAAGACGATCATATCATCGTGACCCGTCGCCGTGGCGAGGAGGAAGATATTGCCGACGATACGGAATATTAATTTCGCATTCATTTCTTATTTACCCGCTGCCTAAAGCGGCTGTTTCGTCCTTTTGTGAAAAGGGAGGAAGCAGCCGCTTTTTTTCATGGATCCAGGGGGTACGATATTTTTTTACAATGGTAGTGTGCATCCCCAATTTTTTACATCTTTGCTGCACGGATCAGGAATAAAATTTCACTCAATTCCTGCTTACACACCTTTTGTTCTAAATTTTTAAATGAATACCCTATGAGTATGTCTACCGCCGGCCAATCTGGTGCTTCCTGGCAAAAACCGCCCTTGAGTTTCTGGCAAATCTGGAATATGAGTTTTGGCTTTTTGGGTATTCAGTTTGGCTGGGCCTTGCAAATGGCCAATATGAGTGCCATCTATGAGTATTTGGGGGCCAAACCCGATGAAATTCCGATGCTGTGGTTGGCTGCACCCCTGACGGGTTTGTTGGTTCAGCCGATCATTGGTTATATGAGCGACCGCACCTGGAGTAGCCGTTTTGGACGACGGAAGCCTTATTTTCTGGTGGGGGCGATTTTAGCTTCTTGTGCTTTGTTTGTGATGCCCTCTTCATCGACCTTGTGGATGGCAGCGGGCTTGCTTTGGATTATGGACGCCAGCATTAATATCAGCATGGAACCATTTCGCGCCTTTGTAGCCGATATGTTGCCCGAACAACAACATACACGCGGTTTTACCATGCAGAGTATGTTTATTGGGTTGGGTGCGGTCATTGCATCGGCGTTGCCTTTTGTACTCACCAATTTTTTCCATTTGGGCGGTAGTGACGATTGCAGTACCAGCAGCGTCATTCCGATGTCGGTCAAGTTGTCGTTTTATTTTGGGGCCTTTGCCTTTATTAGTGCGGTGGTTTATACGGTATTGACCACCAAGGAATATCCGCCGATGGATATTACCGAGTTTCAAAAAGCAAAGGAAGAGAAAAAGGGCTTTGGTGCAGGTGTTGCTGAAATTTTCCATGCGATCACCAACATGCCGAAAACCATGCGGCAACTGGCCTTGGTGCAGTTTTTGACCTGGCCGGGTTTGTTTTTGATGTGGTTTTATTTTGGGGTATCCATTACACGCACGGTTTTTCACTATGATGACAGTTTGTCGAAGTATGAGCCGTATTACAAGCAGCTGCAGTGTGCTCAAAAAGCAGGCGAGACCATTGGCTTTGCAGACATTTCGAATAAAGTCAATGCGTTAGGCGGAACCGTTCCTGGGGCTGAATTACAGAGCACCTTCCAAACAACCGAGCGCTTTACAGAAATAGTCGGTACCAACATGAAGCGGCGCGTGGATGGCAATGAATGGGGCGGCATTTGTTTTGCCTTTTATTCTTTGATCACGTTTTTGGTCGCCTTCTTGTTGCCCGTGGTGGCAGGCAAAACCAGCAAGCGTTTTACGCATGCCATGTGTTTATTGTTGGGCGCAATCGGTTTGTTTTCGGTAGGCTATGTGCACGACCAATATATGCTGTTATTGTCCATGACCGGGGTGGGTATCGCCTGGGCAAGTATCCTATCGATGCCGTATGCCATGCTTGCGCCCGCTTTACCCGCCAACAAAACGGGTATCTATATGGGTATTTTCAATTTCTTCATTGTGCTGCCTGAAATCATGGCGACGCTGGGCTTTGGCTGGATTATGGAGCACCTGTTACACAACGACCGGGTGTCGGCAGTGATGTTGGGAGGTGTTTTGCTCACAATTGCGGCCATTTTGTGCATGTTTATTCAGGAAAAGAAAGCAGATTGACATAAAAAAAACAATTTCTTAATTTTTCCTTCGCCATTTCAAACTTTCCGTACTTTTGCGGGCCTTTTTTGCGCACACAACGAAACAAGTTTGAACCTTACTAATTTTTGAATTGAAAATGGCAAAACGCAAAGTATCCCAAACGGAAACAGTGATAGCAGAGGAAGTATCAGCGGTGTCTGTACAATCTCTTTGGGAAAAATATCAAAATGTGATCCTGTATGTCCTTGGTGGCATTTTAGTGGTCGTGTTAGGCTGGTGGTTGTATAATAAGTTGATTGTAGAACCACGCCAAACAGAAGCAGTAGCTGCCATGTGGCAGGCAGAACAACAATTTGGCCGCGACTCGTTCCAACTTGCCTTAGAAAACCCAGGTGGTGGTTTCGACGGCTTTTTGGCAATCGCCGACAAATTCGGTGGCACCCCGGCTGGCAACCTCGCGAATTATTATGCAGGTATTTGTTACCTGAACACTGGCAATTTTGACGGTGCGATCGAACAGTTGAAGGACTACAGTCCTAAAACAGACGATATGGCTGCAGTGCGCAATGGTTGCATCGGTGATGCTTACGCGGAAAAGCAAGACTTTTCTACTGCGGAAGGTTATTACAAAAAAGCCGCCAACGCGACCAAAAACGAGTTGATTGCTGGTTACTACTTGAAAAAACTCGGTATGTTCTACGAATTCCAAAACAAAAAAGAAGAAGCGATTAAAGCTTTCGAACGTTTGCGTACGGATTTCCCGAACCCAGCTTCTACCGACTGGCGCGAGGTTGAAAAGTACATTTACAAGCTCGGAGCGGGTAAATAAACTGATCACTGCCGCAAAAACACCTGCAATAGGCAGACCCTTCGGTTTGCACACGGGAAACATCTCTACATCAGATGTTTCCCGTTTTTTATTTGTTGATTAACCCAAACCTGCTATTTTTAAAAAAAAATTGCACGGTATTTAGAAAGCACTTACATTTGCGCAGTTCCTCGATCAAAAGATAGTCTCTCCACTATACTAAGTTCATCAAAAAGATGTTATATATCATCTGTATTTGATTGAACCTTAGTCCGGCGCGCGCTTCCCATTTCTCGGCCTGCTGCGCAATTACGGTATGTAAACACTCATTTTCTTATTAAAAACCATTCCGATATGAACACGACTTTTCGTGCTGGGTGGTTGGCCGTACTACTCCTTTGCATCGCAGTTCGGCTCTCCGCTCAAAGTGGAGTGTCAGACGAGCTTGTACGCGCTGACAAACAATTTGACCTTTATGCCTACAATTTGGCACTCAGAACCTACCAAGAGGTGCTGAAAAAAGACCCGAGTAACGCCCGAGCGATGGTGCGCGTGGCAGATTGTTATTTTCAATTAAACAAACCAGAGGAATCCCTCGAATATTATCAAAAAGCAGCACAATCGCGCAGTGCAACGCCCGATGTATTGCTGCGTTTTGGTATTGCCCTGATGCACACCGGTGATTATGCCGCTGCCAAAAAACAATTCCGCTTTTATGCAGAAGGCAACGAACAGGAAGGCGAGCATTACCTGAAAATGTGCGATTACGCGATCAATGCGTCCAAAAAGGAAGGCAATTACATAGCCCGTAATGAACCTTTGAATACAGAAGCAGCCGATTTTTCACCTGCTTTTTGGGGAACACGCCTGGTGTACAACTCGGCCCGCACGGATATTAGCCGCAAATCACAGTCAAAAGCAGTATCTGACTGGACGGGCAGCGCCTTCAATCAGTTGTTTGTTACCCAACGCAACCCGGAGAACGGCTTTTTACAAAAACCGAGTTTGTTGCGCACCGATTTGCAAAGCGCCTTCAATGAAGGGCCGATCACTTTTACAAAAAATGGACGCACCGCCGCATTTTGCCGCAATAACTTTATCAATGGCACGCGGCAAATTGCAGAGAAAGGCATCAATATGAGCCTGTACTTCTCCGATATTGATGCAAACGGTACCTGGAGTGGCGAAAAAGCCTTTTTCTTTAATGGCGCCGACTATGCAACCGGCTTCCCATCGCTTTCTCCGGATGGCAAAACCCTGGTTTTTGCCTCCAACCAGGAAGGTGGATATGGCGGATGGGATTTGTATGTGAGCAATTGGACTTCCAACGGCTGGACAACGCCCCGCAACCTGGGCACCCCACTGAATACACCAGGCAATGAGGTTACCCCTTTTTATGATGGGAAAAACCTCTATTTCTCCTCCGATTGGCACGATGGCCTGGGAGGTATGGATGTGTTCCGCGCTGAATTGGGCACCGACGAAGTTAAAAATATTTTCCAATTAGGACTCGGCATCAACTCTCCAAGAGACGATTACGGCTTTGTGTACGATGCCGATCAAAACATTGGGTACCTCACCAGCAACCGTTTGGGTGGTCGGGGCAATGAAGATATTTGGCAAATTACCAAACGTCGCGGTGATGATTTGGAAAGCAATGCCCTTAATAACAACAACAAACCGGTACAATACAGCAACGGAAACAACATCGCCAGTACCAACACGGTCGATGATAAATACCTGCACCTGTTGGTTACGGATGAACAAGGCAAGCCCATTACAAACGCAGAAGTGGATTTCCTGGACTGTGCCTGTGGTACGGGCAGAACCGACGCTGCCGGAAAATATTATTTCGAATCCCTCAATCGGGTGATTGATTGTAAGGTGAACCTCACCCGCGATGGTTTTCAGGATGCAAGCATTGCCTTATATTCTTTTGGCCGCCAAAATGTACTGGTCGCCATGAATAAAGATCAGCGCCATGAATACCTGGGTGTTGTGTTGGATGCGCGCACCAAAGATCCGCTTTATAGCGTGGTGGTTCAATTTCAATCCCCTGATGCTGACCGGTTTATCCAAACTTCAACGGACAACGATGGACGTTACTCCTTGATGCTGGAAACCGGTGTGGTGCATGAAATGACCTTTATCAAAGAGGGTTATAAAGATGCGGTGGTAAAAATTAAACCGGCCAAACAAGGGAACTCCTATCGCTTGCCGGATATTTTGATGGAGCGCACTACCCTGCCCTATGCCGATTACACGGCGAATTCCGGGAATAACAGCAATACCTATTTGACGACACCGATCACCTACTCCACGGAAAAAAACCTGCAATCGAAAACCATATATACCCAGCCTGTCACAGAGGCCTTGATCGCGCCAGCGGTTACAGGGTATGCGGTACAGATTGAAGCATCACCCGATCCGATCCCAAGTGCGCAATTGAGAAAACACGAAGAATTGTCTAAATATGGCAATGTGTACGTGAAAACGGAAAACAATGCGAATAAAGTGCGCCTTGGAATTTATCCTACCAAGGACGAGGCCTTGAAAAACATGCGCGAGCTGAATAAAAAAACAGGCTATAAGGATGCTTTTGTGGTAGAGGAACACAGCACGGATGCCTCGTTGGTTGTTGGTCCGCCCAATGCGGCAGCCAGCAATAAACAATTGGCTCCTGCGACCTACTCCAATACGACCGGTGCGAAAGGATTGGCTACGAAAGGCGTTGTTCCTGCTGTATTGTATTCGGTTCAATTAGGCTCTTTTAATACGACAAAGGCCATTAATGTGATGGAATATGCCAGTGTTGCGCCGATGGGCAATGTGTACACCAAAAGCGAAAATGGCATGAATAAAATTCGCCTGGGTGTATGGCCAAACCACGCAAATGCCGAAGCGGCACAAGCGGAAGCAGTAGCACTTGGATTTAAAGATGCGATTGTGGTAACGGAAAAAGGCAGCGATGAGTCGGTCTATGGCTTTTTGCTCTCCAGTGTTGGATCCAAAAACTTGCCTTCCGCCCAATTTGTACCCGAACAAGCAGACAGCCGTCCAATTACCTACAGCAATACCAGCACCAAAAAAGGCGTAACCACTTATCCTTACTACGTCAAAATAGCCGCTTTAGCCAATCCAGAGCGCTTCGACGCGAAGCCATTGGCCGATATTGGCGGATATATTGAGAAAAGAAAAGGAGAAAAAGGCATGACCAATATTTTGCTGGGTGGTTTTTCAGACATTGAATCGGCTACTTTGGCACAAAACAAAGTGATCAGCAAGGGTTATGAAGGCACTTACGTGGTGAAAGAAGAAAAAGGCAAGTTGATTCGTCAATAAATTGGCCTTTATAAAGCATAAAATGCAACATGCGTATTCCCGAATTTTGGTGAAAACCAAAATTCGGGATTTTTTATGCATTTTACCGAACACCTAGCAAAGCGGAAACATTTGGGTAAGATATTCGACCTCTAGCGAGGTCGTGCGGAAAAATACCATTTGGCGTTGCTACAAATATTTGACCTCCAAGGAGGTCAGTGCTTTACCTTTGAGATTCCAGGAAACGGTTTTAAATTAATAAATCATTGGGCAACGCGACGACCTCGCGAGAGGTCGAACATTTGTAGAAAAGATACAATGTCCGAACCCACTTACGACTTCGGAGAAGTCGAATATTTGTAGGTCAGGCATTTGTAGGTTGATTAGGCGCAAAATCGGGATTTGAATAATGCCAGGAGAAACGCAAACTAACGATCTCAAAAAAGAAAAGAGCCATTAATTACTGCAATTGCAATTGGTTCCGTCCGTCAGCGACAGGGCATTGATCTGCACATCGCCCGTAAAACCGGCAGGCGGACACACCTGAATGGTTCCCGTCTGCGCGTTAAAGGTGACATTGAATACTTGAGGTGGATTGCCACCAGCCACCACTTCGTAAACAAGGCTAAAAGGCGGGGTGCCTTGCAGGGAAACATTCAAGGTGCGGCATTGGCCAGGCGCACAAGGCTGCGCATTGACCTGTGTAAAATTGACCGAAGGCGCAAACCATCTGACGCGAATCCGGAATTGTATATCGCGGCAGGGATCATCCATGTTGATGCTGCCAGGTGGGGCGTCGCTCAATACAGGTATTACCCAATATTCCTCACCAGGTATGGTTACGCCCGGGATAAACGTCAGGATGGGCGCGTCATAGATTGCTACGATGTTGTTACTTGTAAACTGGTTGTAAAAATGTTGCCCGGGTTCGGGGTCGATCAATACGAAAGCAAGGTTTTGGCCCGGACCGAGCGTCTCGTCGCCATTGTGTGGCACGGTAATCGTACTTCCCGCACAGGCCAGGATCGTTGAAATAAACGGTAGAGGCATTTGCGACCAGTCCCAGGTACCGGCATCTCCGGTGCAGTTGCAATTTGGTCCGGAGGTTCCGTTCAGCAATGGAGCAGTTGCCGAGGTAAAATTATTCATAAATGGCTGCTCCGAGCAATGGATACTGGTCGTGTTGTTATTCGGATTGACAAGTAAAACCTGTGTGCCTATGGTCAGGGCAAGCACATCACAGGCTGGAGACCTGTCCATAATGACTTCATTTGATTCTTCCGGATTTGTGGTAAAAGCGAACGTTTCGATAAAGGTACGCTGGAAAGTGGGGGTTAACTGTATGGTGTAAAAGTTGTATTGGTCGAAGGTATTGCTGCCGATATAGTAAATAACGCCATTGTACTCATAAAGTGAATAGGAACTTTCTAAAGGAAATATTGCAAGGGTGGTAATGGTATTTGAAGTAAGGTCTAACAGGTAAAATGATCCGCCTGTTACGCACAACACTTCTGTCGGACTAATCAGCAGCAGGCGCGTTGAAAAGATACCATTGACACCATTTGTCACCGCAGATGCTAAAAAAGTGGTGGTACCGCTTCCCGGATCGACAAAATAAAACGTGGCGGTGTTGGAGGCGCTGGGTTTCGTCACAGTAACAAAGCCGCCCGGTACTTCTACAAAATCAACAAATACTGGCGTAATACCCGATACCAAGGTCGTATACTGACAAGTAGCCAAATCATATATGGCTATACCGCCAGTGCCGCCCTCCTCAGTCGCCATGTAAACACTTTGTGCCGTGAGATTATTTGAAACAATAACCAGGCAAAGCAGGACGGACAAAATTACTTTCATAAAGATGGTTCATTTTATTACTTTATTTATCAGCAACACCTTGCTTTTAGGAAAGTTCGGTCAATAGAATTTACGCAGGCATGATTTTACCGACCCACCCAAAACCGACCCACCCAACGCGCACCCGACCCACCCTGCACCACACAAGTGTACATGCCTGCAGGCCACGCTTGTATATCCACCGCCGCATCCAATTGCGCGCTGGAGGCTTGGTAAAATACCTGACCCAGTGCATTGTAGATGCTGCACTGGTTGGTGCCCAATTGTCCCAAATCCCGGATAAAGACATGATCATTTGCCGGATTGGGCCAAAGTGCAATGGCAAATTGTTTATCCGCCACTTCAGTGCCCACCACCAGCGGAACCACATAGGTTGCTGTTTGGGTACAGCCTTGCGCGTCTGTGAGCGTGTACGTGTACGCGCCCGGGGCCAAATTTTCCAGCAGCAGGCCTGTTGCGCCATTGCTCCACGCGAGGACAAAGGGCATGGTGCCGCCGCTAATGCCGGTAACCTCAATGATGCCGTTGTGGATCACAGAATCCGAGGCGGGTGTAATATTAGCCTCCAAATGCAGTGAATCAGGCTCCGAAAGCGGTAAAATCCACACAATGCGGCAGCCAAAGGCATCGGTGAGGGTGCCTTTGTACACGCCCGGACCCAAGGGGCCGTACGCTGGACTGGCCGGACCATTTTCCCAATCAAACTGAAAAGGCGGTTTTCCGTTGAGTGGCTTGATGAGCAAGCTGCCATCATTGGCTTCATAGCACGAAATTGGTGTTGCCGTAATATCAATATCTAAATTACCTACCGCATCCACATTGACCGTGCTGCGTGCGGTGCAACCCAGGGCATCGGTAACCGTGAGCGGGTAATTGCCGGGGGCCAAATTGGTGCGCAGGCTGTCGGTAATAGCCGGACTCCATAAAAAAGAATACGGCCCGGATGCGCCTTGAATGCTTACGCTGGCAGAACCGCCCTCTGTTTCACCACATTGGACAGGTACCACATTGGGAAGCAGTTGAAAGGTATCCCGCGTGGGAATACCCGCGGATGCAGTGCAGGTAGCGCCGCGCGCATCGGTGAGGGTAAAGGAGTAGGTACCGCTTTCCAACTGGGTGGTACCACTGCCGCTGACGCCGTTTTTGGACCATTGTGCCTGATAAGGCAGGCAAGCTTGGGCCAAATCGAAAGTAACTGCCCCGCTGGGCGATCCCGCGCAAGCACCTACCGCCGTGGGAGGGGCCGCCAATTCAGGTGCAGGCGCTTCAAAAGCCCCGATATCGACCCGGCCGCCTCGAATACGTGGGTTACCGGCCAGATCCACACTGTCTTCCAGCCCTACAAAAGCATTGCTGCCTGCGTGCACCAAAGGCGAACAAGGCAGCGGGGTATAATTGCCCTGGGCGGTATCGGTAAACATCGGATCACCGCTGGTGATATTGCCATCCAGGCAGATAACGTTGGGCGGCTGTGCGGCGCAATCGAAACCACCTAGGTAGTTGTTTGAGAGGTAGATATTGGTTCCATAATTGTTAAAATAATTCTTCGATGGATTACTGAAGTAGTTGTTTCTTAAATTTATATTTTTTGATTTGGAATTTGATGAAACAAAATTCGAAGATTGACCATTTACAAAAGTGCAGTTTGTAATTGAACAGGAATCTTCAATATTGGAAAATACGAATATTAAATTTTCATATGGAAAAATTTTAAAATAATTATTATCATAACTTGATTTAACTACACCTGTTTGGAAGTAAAAAACGGATTGATGATTATTTGTAAAATTTGATTGTGTGAATTTAATTTCTTTTAAACTTGAGCATAATATTAGTGTATTTACAAAAGTATTTTGATTTGGATTATTATTGTTTTTAAAAATGTTTTTATATATCAATAATTTTCCATCTAAAGATAGACTAAACATATACTGTGCAAAATTTTCTTCAATCCTACAATTTTTTATATTTATAGGAGTAATGGGAGTACTAAATACTTCCATATTTAACATAGATCCTGTAGTCGACTGTAGATTTCCTATGTTTTTCCTAAAAAGGCAGGAGTCTAGTAAAACCACGCCATCAAATGGTTGAAAACTGCTAAACAAGTCTAATGCCGCTCCAACAATTGATTTATTTTCCAAAAAATCAACTTTTTTACATAGAAATGTACTAGTTGACTCACGCCCTAAAGCAAAAAAAGCCCCGCCACCTCTTTTTTGTGCAATGTTTTTTTCAAGCACACAATTTTCCAATTCAATTTTATCCCTGCCATCCCCATCTAAATAATAAATGCCGCCGCCAAACTGGTTTGCCTGATTGTCGATAAACTGGCAGTTATCATAATCGACTCCGCGTTCTACTACACTGGCACCATACTTGGCTATGCCGCCCCCATTACCGCCCGCGCGGTTGTTTTCAAATCGGCAATGTATAAATTTAGGCGCTGTGGAACCATTATCGTTTCCATTTACAATTACCCCACCGCCGTAATAAAGGGCTGTATTGTGCTCAAACACGCAATTTCGAATGTCTGGATAAGCATCTGCAGAAGCACCCATGATATACAGGCCGCCGCCGCAAACCAGCCTGCTGTAAGCGTTAGTAGCAAAGGCTTCTTTATCGGCTACTCCGTCCTGCAAAAACAGGCCATCCAATACCGTAGCAGAATCCGGCTCCAACAAATACATAACATTGTAAGAATTATCCGTGCTGTCACCCGCCACGCCGATATCACCACTGAGGACCGTCGGGTGTGCCGCCCAATCGCGTTCAATCAGCGAGGTTTCGGTTCCTGCGAAACCTCCAATAACCACCACCCCGCTGCGAGGTTCAAAAGAAACAGCACGGTCGATCGTATTAGTTGGTCGGTATAAACCTTCCGCGATCCAAACAGAGTCGCCTTTTTGGGCAATTTGTAAGGCACTTTGCAAATCGGTAAAGGCGTTGGTCCAGGATTGGCCAGAGTTGTTGCCCGTGGCACTTGCGCGTACGTACAGGCGCTGCGCGGGAAGACTTCTTCCTGCATAATTGGCAGCAATTGCCGGTTTTTTCCTGCGAACGCCTTTTGTTTTTAAGATTTCGAGGGCTTTTATACGGTCAAAAGCAGTCAAATTTGGCAAACCTAATAATTGATACTCCAAGGGTTCGGCGCTCCATCCGGTATTTTCAAGAATTTGATGATCCAAACGGAAATCCCATTGATTATTGGTGCTTAACACCTTAAAAGTCAGGTAAAAAAGGGTCGTTCCAGGCTTAATGCGTTCATCTATTTGCTGAAAAGGATACCATACTACACGAATTGCCCCTTCCTGCACCTGCGATAACCCCACATTGGACGCCCTGAAATTGGATAAATCACCCGCTTCGGTACGGATCAATTCCATTTGTGCTGGATCAAAACGCAAGCCTAATTGTATGGCTTCCAACGTAATTGTACCTGTATAAATCAGGGGAACCGTCAAGGTGTCACCTTGTTCAGCCGCCGGAATATTCCAGGAGACCACCGAGGTAGGGTTACTGCCACCATTTGCTGTTTCATATTTTGGACAATCGCCCAAGGCTCCTAAACGCATGGGAATGTGATAATTGGGCCGCATCGTCGTTGAACTGTCCGCATCCGAGATCTCAACAGCAGTACTAAACGGGTTTAGGGGTGTTTGAAAAACAAAATCGGCTGGAATATAACGAATCGGCTGGGCTTTCGGATAAAGGGTAGGTTCGCTTAATACCAGTTTTTGTAACAAAGACAGGTCATAACTGGTTATCGATTTGCCTTTGTTGATGTCCGCCGCAATGATTTTATAAGGCGTTTCCAGGTTTTTCGCCCCCTGTATATGTTTGCTGAGTAGCAATAAATCGTAGGTAGAAATGAGCGACTCCGGTTCGGCATTAAGCAGCGTTGGCGCTGATTGAGCGGATGACGCTTGGGAAACTTCCTGGGCTTGTAGTGGATTCGGAAATATCATCCAAATGCATATATTAAAAAATACAAGACACCATTGGATGTTGCGTACTATTTTTTTCATGGGGATGGGTGTGTCTTACATTTGAATTAAAGTTTGTTTATATAAAGGAGCGTTAGTCACCGCATATCTGTTGCGGTTTATAAATAACTAAAACAAAGATAAATTTTTTGAATAGACAGGCAGTCAGCAAACAGCGAGTTTAACTAATTCTGGCAAAACTTAATGATGGCTTTACAAAATCCTGTAACATGGGTCATCCCGAATTAACATGAGTCATCCCGCATTTTGGCGCCAAATGCGTCCCTCAAAATTCAGTATCATGCAGCATATTACACTTGCTCGCGCGCGGTTCTACCGCGCGCGAGCGGATAAAAAATCCTTATCAATCATTTATTCCCTCGAAACACCACCGGCAAAACAAACTCAGTCGTTACCGGCCAACCGTTCTTTTTAGCCGGAATCCAGGTTTTGTCGCCCAATAAATGCATGGCAAATTCTCCGTAGCCGCCGCCGATATCGTGAACGACTTTCGTGAAACCCCGGCCACTTTCGTCCACCCTTACTTGAAGGAGTACAGTTCCTTCTAAGTCTTTTTCGGGCGCTACATACGCGTATTTCCACCTCAAATTGGTGATATTGTCCAGCCAATATTTGCCAAACGGATGGGTAGGCGGGGAATCGACCTCTTCCAGGGCGTACACCTTGCTGCGGTTTAAGTATATAAAGCCAAGCGGCTGGAAGTTGAAAATGGCTTTCATGCCGTCTGCTGCCGAACAATACATAAATCGCTTTTCAAAAGTTCGGCAAGGGAAACCACAATAGGTAGCCGTGGGTCCACTCCGCCGATTGTTTAACAGCCATTGTGCCGATGAGAAAGCATTGACCAACAACATGGAATCGCTGGTGGACTCAATTTCCAGGTTGGTGTTGCGGCCATCTTTTTCATGGATATAGGAATAGGATATCCAACCACTTTTAAGGGTTCCAGGCAATACCGGGGAATAATCCAGGCGCACGGTATCGCGAAGGGCATAAGCAAGCAGTTGGGATGGTTCCCATATTTTTTCCGATTGAAGCAAAGCAACGGTATCCGTAACAAAGGAAATAACCGCCCTTTTTTCGTCAACATAACAGGTGTCATACAGGCATCTAGGTGCCCAATACTTTTGATTTTCGATATATTCCTTTGCTGCTGCGCCACAACCATATCCCGGATCGTACAGCACTTTAGCGTCTTGCAGTAAACCATCTGCACTGATTTTATAAGAAACCAAGGCTTCTACATTCACTTTTTCATGTTTGGCCGCATCTGGAACACGCAATGGTGGAAAATCCTGGGGCAG
>Ga0247835_1000459_pt1 | contig 58407 bp, 51 predicted proteins | sample LaCtaG_3_FD_189912 | JGI IMG/M metagenome (GOLD analysis project Ga0247835, IMG submission 189912) | Freshwater microbial communities from meromictic Lake La Cruz, Castile-La Mancha, Spain - LaCruzMarch2015_13.5m | ecosystem: Environmental > Aquatic > Freshwater > Lake | place: Spain: Castile-La...
TCGTTTCATCCAGCATCAAGACGAGTATCACGGTGCAGATCGAGTGAATGCAGTGTATGTGCTCGTCAAGCGTAGAAAATTTCACGTCCGCAAAAAATTTCCAAAAATTAATTGCCCACTCATCGGTAGCGGGTGCGGCGTGCAACCAAATTGAGGCGATTGGCGGCGACTTTGGATCACGGCATTGTTGGATCACGCATTGCTAGCGAACTCGACCGGTAGCCTTCCTGGTTTCCCTTTTCTTTTCTTGCCGTTTCGGGCGGTGCTTTCCACCGTCACTTCCTTGAGTCGCCAATGGTGGAGGGGAGATTGTCCGGCTCGACGCAAGCAAGTGGTGATTGGACGCCATGTAGAGCAACAAGATCGCGTGAATTATTTATTTTGGTCCAGCCGACCAATTGTTGCCCCAGCCGACGTAGAGATCATGAAGAAAGGCTCGCCATTGTTCGGTAGAACGGGACGGCGGATAGGGCTTGGGTGCTACTGGCATGGCGGCGGTCCAGACGACTTGTAATTGGCCGTCCGGTAGCACGCGGCCGATACGCGGAGTTTTGAATGTGTGCTGGGTTGCGGCGTCGATGCGAACGTCGCCTCCCGGAGAACGCATTCTTTGGTTGAGCATTGCACGGCGTATCTCTGATACGTCAGTGCTCTTTGCGTCAGCCACTGCTTTTGCCCAGAGCTTGACGCCAAAATAAGCCGCTTCCATAGGATCGGTAACAACTCGTTGAGGTCCATATTTCGCACGAAAGCTGGAAACGAATTGTTGATTCTCGGGCGACTCCACGCTTTGAAAGTAATTCCAAGCCACGTAGTCACCTACCATCGCAGAGACATCCAATTGTCTTAGCGTTTCCTCTTCGACGCTGAACGAAATTGTTGGCACTGACTGGGGCGTGATTCCTGCTTTCCGAAGCTCGGCAAAGAACGTCACATTGGAATCGCCGTTTATCGAGTTGAGGATGATATCCGGCTTTGTGGCCCTGATCTTTTCAATAACGGGCTGAACAGCGGTGCTTCCGAGCGGCAAAAACTCCTCCCCGACCAATTCCGCCCCCAACTCTTTCAGTTTGTCTTTAATAATTTCGTGTGCCACGCGGGGAAAGACATAGTCAGAACCGACGAGAAAGAAGCGTCTTTTGTTTTCGAACGCATACGCCCATGCAACAGCAGGAATGATCTGCTGATTCGGTGCAGCCCCGGTGTAAATGACGTTCGGGGATTCCTCGACTCCTTCGTATTGCACCGGATAAACCAACAAATGGTTGCGATCTTCAAAGATCGGTACGACCGTCTTACGACTCGCCGAGGTCCAACAGCCGAAGACCGTACAAACGTCCTCTTTGTCGATGAGCCTTTCAGCTTCGCGGGCGAACTTGGCGGAATCCGACCGGCCGTCTGCCACAATACCCTCGACGGGGCGTCCTAAGAGACCGCCCTCGCGGTTTATCTCGTCAATCGCCAAAAGCGTGGAATCAACAACGGGCGATTCGCTGTGCGCCATCGTCCCCGTCAGAGAATGCAATATTCCGACCCGGATGGGTTGCCCCGTGGGAGGTGCGACAAAAATTGACGCAACCTCGTTCGCGTTACCATCCGTATTGATTGCCTCCTTCGTCCCAGCGTCGCGCGAGCCGCCATTCAACGAGAAGAAAACTGCGGCGGCTACCAGCGCCAGTGCCGCCCCTGCAATCGCTGCCCAGCGAAAAGATCTCGTCGGAATGACTGGAGACGGGGTGGCGGACGGCCGTGACAGGTTTGCCGCGGATGCACTTGGTAACGCAATTCCAACGCCGGACATCGCCGCTAACACGGCTTCTAGGTCCGCACGCATTTCGCCCATTGACTGGTACCGTTGCTCTGGCAGTTTCGCCATTGCACGCAGCACGATTTCCGCACATGCCGAGGGGACGTTCGACCTGACTTCTCGCGGGTCGGGCGCACCCGCGTTGCAGTGTGCGTACATGACTTGAATGATGCTCGAGCTATCTTGGAATGGGCATTTACCAGTCAGCAAACTGTAATAGGTGCCTCCCAGAGAGTATATGTCACTCCTCGCATCAAGAGGACGCGACTCGACTTGCTCCGGGCTCATGTAGTACGGCGTACCGACAATGTGCCCGACCTGGGTTATTTGCATTGACTGGCTCTGCGTTCGCTTCGCCAAACCAAAGTCAGAAACTTTGACGGTCCCATCTGGAGTAAGCAAAAGATTAGCAGGCTTAACGTCTCGATGGATCAGCCCCACCTGGTGGGCTGCAGACAGCCCTTTACACGCGTCAATGGTGATGCGAGTTGCTTCGCTGAATGAGTACGCGACGGATTGTTCTAAGCGGTCGGCGACACTTCCGCCTGATACGATTTCCATCACCAAGTAATGTGTGCCGCCTTCCCGGCCCACTTCATAAATCGTCACGGCGTTTGGATGGTTGAGTTTGCCAGCGCTTTTGGCTTCGGCGAGGAAGCGATTTAAACTAGCCTCATCCGCCGAGAGATCGGCTGGCAAGACCTTGATGGCGACATCGCGTTCGATGGACGGATCGTGCCCCCTCAACACCACGCCCATTCCACCTACGCCAAGAAGTGCCGTTATTTCGTATCTCCCCAATCGGCGTCCCACCCATTAATCTGGGACGCTCTGTAGTCCCCGTCGCGACTGGGACTCGGTATCGCCGCTAAAGCTCATGGTTTCGCCAAATGAACTGCTCTTATCTAAATCGACGTTTTTCTTCTCAGCGTCTTCCGCTCGGTCGGGCACGGGAGAACTCATGGATAACCTTTTGAATCGTGGACTTCAAGTTGGGGGGAAGCTGTGGCGGAAACAAGCATTTTACCTTGCGATGAGGGATACGTCACGACACAATTCTTTGAGGTGCCCGAAGATTGCCGATCGTGCGGTATCCGGTCGTCAGAGTGAGTTCCATTACGCATCACGGCAGGATGCGGGAAATGAGGGATTGATAACGCGTTAAGATGAGTTCCTGATCAACGGTGGTTCGTTGTGTCAAGAGGGTCAGGGCGATGCTGGAGAGCGGATTCCCCCAGCCTCACCATCACTGCCAACCTTCAGTAGCGCGAGGACTTGCCATTGACGGTGCTATCCTTTATTCTCTGGCGATTGAATGACGAAGAGAAAAAATGTTTGTTGACACAGTAGCCCCAGATGTCGCAAACTCGCTGGACGCCGGGCACGCTCAGGCATGGAGGAAAGTCCGAATGGATCAGAACGCACGGCTTGGTCGCACGGAGTCGACTGTAAAACCTGAGTCGACTGTAAAACCTGAGTCGACTGTAAAACCTGAGTCGACTGTAAAACCTGAGTCGACTGTAAAACCTGAGTCGACTGTAGAATCGGAGTCGACTGTAGAGCCGGTACGCAGCTTGATCGATGGGCGCATCACCCGACGTGAGTTCATACCTCTCGCTGCGGTTACGGGATTCTCGGTGGCCGCCATCGGCTGCACAGCTCAAGTCGATCCAGGCAGCGCGGTCACTGGTAGCACGAAGACGAAGGCTTCGTCGCCCGATGCCGCGGCCGCTGGGACCGGAAGCTTCGATCCGATGAGGTATGCAGGTCAGAGGGTGCGCATCTTGCTGGTCGATGGTGAGCGGGACGATCTGGGGGTACGCGACAAGCAGCTCGATTTGGCGGCCGCGACCGGTCTCAAGATCGAGATTACGACGATGGCCCTCGACGCCCTCGACCAGTCGATTGCAAAGAACCTGCGAGCCCCAGAGTCGGCGTTCGACATTGTGCACATTTTGGGCTTCACGGTCGCAAGTACCGTCGGCGCCGGGTTGCTCGAGGACCTCACGGGCTACGTCAGCGACCCCTCGCGCACACCCGCCGACTTTGACTTCGCCGATTTCCCCAAAGGCCAACTAAACTACGCTGGCTACTTCGACGTGCAGACCGGAGAGTTCGGTGGCGACACTCTGTATTTGATCCCCGGTATCGAAAGCGGATCCTGCATTCTTTTCTACCGCAAGGATCTGCTGGGCGGCATCGGCCAGCCCGCAGTGCCAACCAACTGGGCCGAGTACCTCGCGGCTGCCAAGGCGCTAACGTCGGGCGATGTTGCCGGCAGCGGGATGGTCGGCGCGAACGATGTGTCGAACTTCTTAGTCGACTGGTACACCCGTTTCATCACCATGGGCGGGCAACTGACTAGTGGCAGCAAGAAGGACAAGACGCTCACCACGCGTTTCGATAGCGCGGAGGCAGTGGCCGCCCTCCAGAACATGATCGATGTACTGCCATACTCGCCCTCTGCAGTGACCGAGTACGGGTTCACGGAGGTACTCGACGCGTTCCAGTTGGGAAAGATCGCCATGTGGCCTGCATGGGCGACGATCGCCGGCGCCCTCTTCGGCGCCGATTCGCAGGTCAAGGACAAGGTCGCGGTGGCTCCCATGCCCGCCGACGACGGCAACCCCCGCGCCATCCGCGGCGGTTGGGGCCTGGGTATCCCCAAGAACCTTCCGCAGGCCAACAAGGACGCGGCGTATCACCTGATAACCTACCTGACCTCAAAGGACTTCGAGAAGTACCAAGTCATGACCTACGAGACCGACCCAAACCGTTCGTCGACCGGAGCAGACTCAGAGATCGTGGTGGCGCTTCCGTACATCCCGGAGGCCGTAAAGGCCATCGAGAGAGCCCAGACACTGGAGATCGCGAATATCCCCGAGGCGCTCGAAATTGTGGGCAAAGTCGCTCGCGAGATCAACCTCGCACTTGCCGGCATGCAGAATGCCAAAACGGCGATGGCAAACTCGCAAGCGTCCTCGCTCGCGACGCTCAAGGCGGGCGGCTACCTCGCCTAACCCCCGGGCGATTCTAAGCTGCAACCGATACTCTGTAGGAGTGCCAAGACGCGAAGTGGGCTGCCGGATCCAGATTGAATTTTTAGCGGAGCGGCAATGATCATAGCGCCGGTAGGGGGTAATTGATCAAGATTTCTCAAACACTGCAGTCCAAATCGCCCGGCTCCATGCATTAACGTGTGGCAGGGATAGGGCAGGGACCAGCGGTAGGACTGCCCTGCATCCGTGTTGATCGTCTCGACAGCGAACCCAAGCACTTTTCGCTCGTGGATCAGCCATTCCACGGTTTCTCTGGTTGGGCCCGGCGTGTGAGCACCATCCTCTTTGTGGTTGATAAACGAAGCGGGATCAACAATCCGCTTTGACCAATCAGTACGAAACGCCAGCCAGCAACCTTCGGGGATACGTCCATGGCGGATTTCCCACTGTTCCAGAAAGTCTACAGTCAAGGTCCAATCTTCATCACCAGCGACCTCGGAGCTCGCGTCAACGACGGCTGCAGGCGCGATGAATTTCTGAATGTCGATGGTATCCACAGTATTGTTTGGCAGTTCACTTCCGGTAATCCAGTGAGCGGGTGCATCGAAGTGAGTGCCCGTATGTTCGCCGCAGGAAAAGTTATTCCAGTACCAACCCGGTCCTGACTGATCGTATCGTGAGATCCTCTCCAGCCGAAAAGGCTTAACCTGACCGAATTGTGGGGGTAGAACCAGCGTCGGGAACTCTGGGGAAAGCACGTGCGTGAGGTCAATAACGCGAATCGAACCTGCCGCGTAAGCGGTCACGAATTGAGAGAGGACTGATGACATACTCATTGTTTGGCCCTTTGGAGGATTTTTACAAAGACTTTGGAAACATACCGCCCACGTGAAAGGGTGGAATTGTTGCAGAAACAGACTGCGACGGAATACGGCGTGGAAGTGTTTGTCTTTGGGTTTATTGAACGCGGTTGAGTAAGGGCTGGCCGTTGACGTACCGCAGCAATTGCTCACGGGTGAAACGGTAAGCACGGGCTTTCCAGCTTGCGACGGCGCCTGCGACATGCGGAGTGATCAAAAGGTTGGGAGCCTGCCACAGCGGGTGGCCGCTCGGCAGCGGTTCTGGGTCGGTGACATCCAGCGCCGCGTAAAGGTTTCCTCGGTGGAGTGCCTGGATCAACGCCTCCGTATCGACCAGTCGCCCTCGGGCGGCATTGATGAGAATTGCCCCCGGCTTCATCCGGGCCAGGAAATTGGAGTCAACCATCTTTTCGGTGGCTTCTGAGAGCGGTACAAGCAGGACCACTGAATCGGCCCAAGGGACCAGATCGGGCAAGGCATCCATTGTCAGGGCATCGGGGCGCGACCGCCTGGCAACGCCCTGCACTTGAATTCCAAATGGCAACAACCTCGTAGCCAGTGCGCGCCCAATCGAACCGAAACCGATGATCAATACATTGCCTCCCTCAAACGTGTCGATTGGACCGATGGGAGGCGACCCGTTTGCCGTCATGTTATTGGTGTTCTCGATCCATTCGCCACGCAGCTGCGCGTCCCGCAGGTCTGGCAGACGCCGGCGAAGCGAGAGCATGACAGCCACAATCCATTCCGCGACAGCCGCGTCGTGAACACCGCTGGAGTTGTAGACTTCTATCGTCGCAGGCAAGGTCGGCAGTAACCAATCCACGCCGGAGTTGAGCGACTGGATGATGCGCAGCGACGGCAGCGCTGGTATTAGGCTGCTTAAACGAGACTTCTGATCAATCCCGAAGACTGCAATCTCAACATCCGCTTCCGGTTCCGTCACCAGAGAGACTCCGCTGGGAAGCGGATCAAAGAGCGTATGGTACGACGGTTCAAGTGCGAGTATTTTCATTGGAGTTAAGCCTCATTCGAACAGGAATCTGCCAGTTTATGCGATAGCGCTAGGGAAAACCAGGACATGCACTACGCTGCAACACGATTGCCAAGTCAGCCAGAATGCGACCCTTCTTATCAAGTACAACTCGAAACTCATTCCAAGAAAACCTTTGTCGCTGGCCCGCTTCCCGCTCTTGCTTGGCATTGCTCCTTTGTATGCAGCCGATCGTTCGTGGAACAGTCAACGGTATCAACCAAGACGCGATCCCAGGGCGTTGCCCGTTGCCCTGGGCTATCGCATTGCGCCGCGTTGCGGCTGAAACATGCTGCGAGAAGAACACGAACGAGAAGAACACGAACGAGCACAGGCACTGTCCAAGGATCTTACGGTTTGAGGCTGGAGCCAAGCGGGGGAACCACATAAGTCATTCCCGCGCAGGCGGGAATCCATTGGAGTGCGCGTGATGACTGGGTTCCCGCCTACGCGGGAATGACGATAAGTGGGAAGCTCACTCGTAGGTACCTGAAGTTGCTTCGAACTTGAACATAGCTAACCCGTTCGTTGATTCTCAGCTGCTTCTGAACTTTGCGTCTTAGCGCCTTGGCGTGTCAAATACGAGTTTTCACGCAAAGACGCGAAGCCGCAAAGAAACTCGCAACTTGGTTAGTCATTTGATTCTTCTCGCAGGTTGTTGGCAATTCGAGATATCCCGTCCTTGATGAGTGCCTCGCCAACGACGCTTCCAAGCCTAACTCACGTCAATATTTCGTGTATTACTTTCGCGCCTTCCACGCCGGTCAGCTTGGCGTCGAGCCCCTGAAATTTGATACTGAACGAATCGTGCTCAATTCCTAGTTGATGCATCATGGTGGCATGCAAGTCATGAACCGTGCATGTATTTTCGACGGCCGCATACCCCAGTTCATCCGTGGCTCCATGGACGATGCCACCGCGAATGCCCGCACCAGCCAACCATACTGTCATTGCTTTGTTATGGTGATCACGGCCGCTGCCACCCTGGGACATCGGCGTGCGGCCAAACTCGCCTGCCCAGACAATCAGCGTGTCATGAAACATGCCTCGTTGCTTTAAGTCGGTGATGAGCGCCATGCAGGCTCGATCAATTTCTTGTGCCTTGAGCGCCACGCCATCTTTCACACCCCCGTGATGGTCCCAATCCTTGTGATAGAGCTGAATAAAGCGAACGCCTCGTTCGGCTAAACGGCGAGCCAACAAACAGTTGGCTGCAAACGAACCGTCCCCTGGTTGGCATCCGTACAACTCCAATGTCGAAGGGCCCTCTCCGCGGATGTCCATCAGTTCCGGGACGCTCGCTTGCATTCGGAAAGCCATTTCGTATTGCGCAATTCTCGTTGCTATCTCAGGGTCATCCTGCATCGCCTGTTGTTGAACGTTCAACGCATTGATGGCGGCTACATCGCTTCCCTGCTGATCGCGACTAATGCCGGGCGGGTTGTTGAGATACAGCACCGAATCCCCTTTGCCTCGCAGTTGGACACCTTGATATCGCGTCGGCAAAAATCCACTGTTCCATTGTCTCGCGGCAATGGGTTGGTTCTGCCCGCCCTTGCCCAACGAAGTCAGGACAACGAAACCCGGCAGGTCTGTCGATTCGCTCCCTAACCCATAAGTCACCCAAGCTCCCATACTCGGTCGTCCGGCAATCTGAGAACCGGTGTTCATAAACATATGGGCTGGGTCATGGTTGATGGCTTCGGTTGTCATCGATCGAATCAAGCAAATGTCATCGATGACCGACCCAATCTGCGGAAACAACGAACAGATTTCGACTTGATTCTGACCAAACTTGGCAAACGGATGCTGAGGCCCAAAACAGTTCAGCTTTTGACCTTGAAGCTGGGCCAGTTGTTGCCCTTTCGTAAAGCTCTCGGGCATAGGTTGACCATGCATCTCGGCAAGCTTGGGCTTTGGATCAAACGTTTCCAACTGCGACGGCCCACCTGCCATCGACAACCAAATGACGCGTTTGGCCCGCTGAGGCAACGGCAAGGTTGCAAGAACTCCGCGAACTGCGTCAGCTTGAACACTCGCCGAATTCAGCATCGTAGCAAGAGCGACCGCTCCAACTCCTTGCGAAGTTTGGCTAAGAAACGATCTGCGACTTTGATTTGATAAAGGAACGTTATTCATCTTGGAAATCCAAAAGGGGTTCGACTAAACAAGAATATCGTGCAGATGGATGTAACCATTACGTTCTCGTAATCGATTCGTGTAGGTTGAGGAGTACGCGAGCGATGTGGGTCCAAGCGGCCAGCTCTGCTTTGTCCAGCGACTCGGGCGATGGGGAAAAGCCGATCTTGAGCAAATCCTCCGCCGACTTCGCGTCCTTTCGGTACGCCTCCAAGTGTTGATCCAAGAGCCCACGCATCGTCCTCAATTCCTCGTCGCGAGGTGCTCGCTGGAGTGCTTGTTGCCAAGCCCACGCGATTCTCTCGTCAGGTGTGCCGGGCCGCTCGGTCAAGATACGCGCTGCAAATACGCGGGCCGCTTCGACGTAGGTCGGGTCATTCAATAGGACGAGGGCTTGCTGTGGGATGTTGGAACGATTGCGTTCGGAACAGCATTCCTCTCGACTCGGTGCGTCGAAAGCGAGCAGGCTTGGGTGCGGAAAACTGCGCTGCCACCACGTGTAAAGTCCGCGTCGATATTGACTCGTGCCCTTGTCTGAGGGGTAATCTCGCGTTGGAAAGTTTAGGTTCTCCCAATAACCGTCTGGCTGATAAGGCTTGACGCTAGGTCCGCCGATGTCGGACGCGAGCAAGCCCGAGATGGCGAGCGCATAGTCCCTGACCAATTCGGCATCGATTCGAAATGCACTTTGCCGAGCATGTTCGCGATTGTAAGGGTCTGCTGCCAATTGGTCCGCGTTGGCGGTCGAAGCGAGACGGTATGTTTCGCTCGTGACAATCGTTCGAACCATGTGCTGAAAGTCCCAGCCGGAGTCCATGAACTCGCACGCTAACCAATCGAGCAATGCCAAGTTGGGAGGCATCTCCCCCTGTGCGCCAAGATCGTCGAGAACTTTGCTGAGCCCCATTCCAAAGCACTGTTTCCACAATCGATTCATGACGGTTCGTGCTGTTAGAGGATTGTCTCGCGAGACGAGCCACTGGGCGAGATCCAACCGCGTCAATTCGCGTCCTTCCACTTTGGGACCCGGCAAGTAACTCGGCAAGCCAGGCTTGACGATTTCGCCGCTTTCGTCCATCCAATTACCGCGGGGCAGTAGCCGCACCGTTCGCTTATTAGGACTGCTATTGCTTACAATGCACTTCGGCAACTGGGCGAAGTAAGCTTGACGCTCCTTGTCTGCAACTGCAAATGCATCGCGTTCGGACTGATAGAGTTTCGTCACTTTGTTGCGAAAGTACGTTTGTACAATGGTCTGCTCATTCGGTTTGCGATCTTTGTCTGTCTTTTTAACGATCTCAACGACTTGCTTTGCCGTTTTCTTGTCCGGATCGGATGCTTTTGCATCGGCTGTCAATTCGGGCAAGATAATGTCATAGGCAACGAGATCCGATTCCCATTGCTGCTGAGCAACATCGATCCATGGGAGTATCGCATCCCGCTTGGTCTTGGCAGCCGTCAAGGCCGCATCCAATTTCGCGAGTTGAGCTTGTTGGTCTGCGGTAGCCACGACCATTCCATCTTCGCGCCGCCCGATGATGGGCTCTTCGATATCGGCAAAGAATGCACCTAACGCATAGAAATCGCGGGCCTTGAATGGGTCGAATTTGTGGTCATGGCACTGAGCGCATCCGGTCGTCTGCCCCATCCAGGCCGCACCTATGGCACGCACACGGTCCGTCAACATTCTCGCTTCATAATCTTTGGGTTGAGCTCCACCCTCTTCTGTCGATAGCAACAATCGGTTGAAGGCAGAACCAACAAGCGTCTCCTGCGACTTGTCCGGCAGCAAATCACCGGCGATCTGTTCGATCGAAAAACGATCGAAGGGCTTGTTGTCGTTGAAGCTCTTGATGACCCAATCGCGATACGGCCAAACGTTTCTTGGATTGTCGCTATGGTAACCAATCGTGTCCGCAAATCGAACGACATCCAGCCAGTGGATAGCCATGCGTTCGCCAAAATGCGGGTTCTTCAAAACGCGATCGACCAATGCTAGGTAGGCTGTGTCTGCCTTGGTCGCGGACAACTCGCTATTCGCGTCGCCGCTTTCACGCAAGAATGTATCAACTTCGGAGGCAGAGGGAGGCAAGCCCAGCAGGTCAGAATAAAGTCGGCGGATAAGCGTTCGTCGATCCGCTTGCGATGCAGGTTTTAATCCTAATTCGGACAAGCGGTTGTGAACCAGCGCATCGACACCATTCTGCCCCGTTGGAATTTCTGCCTTGTGAGGTTTCTCGTATGACCAATGCTGTTGAAAGACGGCGCCCTGTTCGATCCAACGCTTCAAGATCTCTTTCTGTCGCGCCGAGAGTTTCTTGTGGGAATCTGGCGGCGGCATTTGCACATCGGCTTTATCGGAAAAAATTCTAGCGACAATGCCGCTCGCCTCCGGTTTGGCTGCATCCGGCTTGGTTGCATCCGGCTTGGCTGCATCAGGTTTGGCTGCATCCAATGCACCGCTCTTCAACGCTTCCTCGCGGACGTCGAGGCGCAAGTCGGCTTGACGGTGATTTGCGTCTGGGCCGTGGCAAAAAAAGCAATTGTCGGAAAGGATGGGTCTGACATCGCGATTGAACAGGATCTTGTCGGGAACCGGTGACTCAACGCTTAGTTGTTCCGGTATTCCAAACAAAACCGCAAGAAGGACAAGCGGTCTGATATGAATGGTTGTCATGGTTTTTGGCGAGATTAGACGGTTGGAGGGGATCGCAGTTCTGCGGGGAAAACGATACGGCAGGTCCACCATTATAGTTGAAAATCAAGTTCGCTGCAATTCCATCTCGCTCCAACTTTGCAATTCGTGCGAACGGGAAAGAACATCGCGCGACGGTAAAACGTGGTTGCTTGTTCCTTAATGTCCATCGAGTTGCTCACGTTGTCTGGTTTTGGCGGCTTCCAAGTAGAAAAGGGTTGCGGCATCGCCTGGGTAGAGTCGATTCGACTCTTCCAAGGACTCAATCGCAAATTCCAATTCGCCCAACTGAAGATGGACGACGCCCAACCTATGGTAAGCCCCAGCATTTTTTGGGTTTTGAAGAATCGCCAATAGTAAATACGCTTTTGCTTGATTCAGTTTTCCCTTTTCGGCGAGCAGTTCACCGTACGGTTGGAATGCACGTGAGTAGTCCTCGCCGTTTGCAAAGAGTTTTTCGTATTCGAGCAACGCATCATCGGACTGGCCAATGTTGTTCAAACAATCTGCCAAAAGGAATTGGCTTTCTGGATCGTTGGGCAGCAGTTCCAATGCGTCTCTCGCACGCGGGGCAGCTTCCTCGAATTTGCCTGCCCAATGAAGGACCTTGGCTAGGTTGCGGAGTGCAAAGCCTTGCAATTCTGTATCGATCGCACTCAGAACCTTTGTCTCCGCCGCAGCGAGCGACTTCGAAAGGGATCTGTCAACTACGCTTGTGCCAAGAACGAGACTTCGCGACTGCAACTCTTCGATGATCCAAAGAGCCAGGCGTCGGTTCACATCGACCGTAGGATGAACATGGTCGAGAAAGTACTCGTCGCCTAGGATAGAATGCCCGTGTTCCGATTCGCAAAGCTGGCGCAGTCGTTGCTCAAAGTCGACCATCGGCACTCGCATCTCTCGGCAAACTCGCTCGACCGCTTGCCTGATTTCTGGCACTGCGCGGAGAGGACAAACGTCTTCATTCAGGGCCGATGAAAAAGATTGCTGCGCATCGGAATACCGACGGAGAGAAAAATATGCCTTCCCTAAACGATAATGGTAGTCGGCATAGTTCGGATCGATCTGGATCGCTTTTTGCAGGGCATCAACTGCCTCGAGTATCTCCACAGCGTTTGCCGTGTTTGCCTGGCTCTCCGCATTGCGAGCTAGCATCTTTAGTCGCTCGCTGTCCAAGGGGGTGAGTCCATGGCGGTGCTCGCTTTTAAATGGCGAGCAATTCTTTTCATTGGCGGTAGGGGTCACAAAGACAATTTGTGCGCCAGAGCGTTTCGCGATCGCAATCATGCGTCGCAGGTTCGTTTCGTAGTGAGTCAAGACATTCGCTCGCCAGTCAACATCGCGATGATAGTCGACCGGGCCAATCGTGTGATTGAGAATTTCATCGACCTCTGCCGGCAGTAATTCTACACCCGATGACAATTCTACACCCGATGACAATTCTACACCCGATGACCGTGCGTTCGCAGATTGGGAGGCAGTCTCGCTAGAGCGAGTCGTCCATTTGCTTGCTTGCTTTAGAATCCGATCCATCAGTTCCCAAGTCCGCGACCTTGCGAGCAACGCATGGGATCGTAAATGGAGTTGCGATTTTTCGAACATTCTCTTGTAGGTGCGGCGTTCCAAGAATTCGTTATGCACGGAGTAAACCACGAAAAGGTCTGGCTCGTATTGTGCCAGCTCATCCACAAGTGCCGCGACCCGGTAACTCGCGTAACTGATTCCACCTGCGTTGATCACTTCCCATTTTTGCGACGAGTCCACAACGGGTAGAAACTCTCGCAACCATCCCGAAAAAGATGTCGAATCCCGGTAGGGATGCCCGTATGTCGTCGAACCACCCATACAGAAAACACGTTTGGTTCCGGGCGGCTTGATCTTGGGAAAGGATTGGGCGTTGAACCAACGTAGTTTATTTTTCGCAGTGGAAAGTATCTTTTCTCCGTCGTCTCTCTGCGACAATTCCATCAACGGGTTCACATCGGAGAACCCGACAAACGGGTCGTCAATACGATCATCCCTTTGGACTCCTACGACCGCCAGTATGGTCTCGAGGATCATAAAGAATCCGAGCGTCGCTACTACCGAAAAGAGCATTTTCTTGGTGAGCGATAGCTTTCTTTTTTGTTGGTTGCGATTCAAACGGTCCATACTGTCCGATCAAAATAACGCGTAGGTGAAGGATACTGCTCGATTCGAAATGATCGCGATTGTCAAGGTTCGGTCTCCCTATGGCTCAAGCCTTTACGGGTACGACCTTGTGTCCACAATATGAGTCCAGCCAGTCGCTGTTTTCCCCGAATGAAGTAGTCTTCGCCAAGACCCACAAGATGATCGCGATACACCGCGGATCGATTGGAACGCCAACTTTTTTCAGTGGGTTTGACCCACTTTTTTTCCACCAAAAGGTCTGCTAGTTGCTCGCCAAGCATTTGGTGACCTTCGATACGTGGATGGACGTGGTCGATCAGCCAACGGTCCCCAACCAGTCCATGCTCCGATACCGATGCGAACATAGAATCGATATCCAAACACCATGTTTGCTCCTGGGTTGCGATTTCGCGTATCGCCTGTTGCAAAGAGGTAATCGCCCGCAACGGGCAGACATCATTGTCTCGCGCCGAGACGAGATGCCTACGAGCCAATTCGGTTTGGCCGTTTGCAAGCTCTAGCTTGCCGAGCCAATACAGAGCCGCAGCATGGCCTGGATCGATCGCCAATATTTTTTCCAGCTTCTCTCGGAGACCGGACTCATAGCTGACATTGCCGCTGAGTACCTCTGGATCTGGATTCTCAGCATGACTCGTCGCTCGCGCCCAAAGCGCCTCAATCTGCTTCTTTGAAGCGACATCTGTTTGCTGGCCCAATTCAACCTTGAAGGGTGGACAATCGCGAACATTGGACGTCGGAACTAAGAGAACAACGGGAACCCCGGATTTTTGACATGCCCTCACCATCGCAACTAGATTCCAACGCATCGAGGTCACTACGGAGTTTACATTAAGTTCGTCGCGTCGATATTTTTCCAATCCCCCTTGATCATCGAGCAAGGCGTCGACCTCTCGCTCCAATCGCGTTCGCTTCGTTGTCGTCGACTCGACTTGAAAAACGCGACGGAAGCCGTCTGCCGCAAATTGAATCAATCGTGACGATTGAGCAATTCGTGTTGCCCCCCGATTGACAACGGGAGACTGTTGCCAGCCCGACAACTCACGTTCTTCGAGAAACTCGTTATGCCCACATTCCAGGATCACAAGATCCGGCTGATACTGGAGTATCTCAATGAGTATCGGAAGCATTCGATAGCTGGCATAGGAGAGCCCGCCGCAATTAATGATCTCCCAATTCTTGTTCGGTTCGACAATCTCTAAATTGAGTTGGAGCCAGGTCGGAAACGCCGTAGGGGGTTTGTAGGGTTCCCCCTGCGTAGTCGAACCTCCCAGGCAAAAAACCCTGCTGGTATTGACTTTCTTGTTCGCCGGAAAGTGAGCCGGGGCGAAGAGCTTCAAGTGTTCTTGTTGTATCCGATAGTCATCTCCATCCAAATAGAATAGCGGGGTCAACTGCTCACAATTCAAGAATGGATCGGAAAGGGTGACTGTCCGCTTCGGCCAAATAGTGCGAAGCGACATTTCAAGGAGGATAAACGGAGAGAATCCAAGTAAAACGAGCAGAAGTCGGGGACCCAAAAACCCTATCCACGACTTTTGGTTTCGAGTTGAAACGTCGAAACCATCGCGTTTTCCTCCCCATCGCCCGGTCAGAGCGTACCACACATGTCTATTCGAACGTCTCACTATTTCGCATCACCGATCGTGACGTAGCCTGACCAAAGAAGCGGATGCGAGCCGAGGACTGTGTGTTCTAAATTTGCGGCTGGAGCACCTTGGAAAACTTGTTCTGCCCTCTGATCGAATTTCTCTTCCCAGAGACTCACGACGCTTCGCTGCCATGCTTCCGATACCGTCATGTCCTGACGATTGTCCGTGAAGGATCGCATGAGCGCCACCGTACTTTCGCCACCCACGGGCCATCGCGAAATGGTGAAGTGTTTGGTCCCTTGAGCGATGGATGGCAAAGCAACTCTCAACCAATCATCGCCGATGGACTCGCTCGGAGGTGGCAGCGCGTTGACGCCGGCTAGTACGACAGACGCCGGAGTTCCCCACGGGAGGCGACGCCAAGATGAGATATTCGATTTGTTTGCGGTACGGTCTGTGGGAACGGGTACGACGCTCTCCAATGTGGATGGAACGAACGAGAATAATTGATCGGACGCAATCTTGAAAAAGCTACTTGGCGGAAAGGATGCACCTTTTGTGCCGAGATCAATGATAACACGTTTTCCTGAGGAAGCTAATTCTTCGCGGATCTCCTTTGCACGGGCTGTGTTCTTGGTTAGAAAGTCGACTGCGTGCACATCGACGCAATTCGATTTTGAAATGGAGCTCTTGGTTTCCATCAATTGCGGTACAAGCCCGAGCGTTGGAGAGTAGACTATTCTGTGCTCGGAGATGCACGGCAAGGCAATGGGCTGATCCGAGAGCGGTAGTGTCTCAAATGGCAAATACCACAAGAACCGGTCTGGAATCACGATCCACCGTTGAGCGGTCCGCATTTGCGTCCATACATCGGCTGGAAACAATTGCTTTCGAAGCTCCAAGCGTTTTACCATTGGCCAGATCTTTTTCAATTCACTGGACGTCCCATCGCGACTCTTCATAAGGGTTAAGTCGTTCACCAACTGCAACGTGTTCCTTCGAAGCGACTCAGGGTTTGAGATCGTCCATGATCTCCATTTCCCCGCTTGGCATAGATAGCCTCGCAATTGCTCCCCTTGGAACGCAAAAAACAGGACAGCATCACTTGGCAAAAGCACCTTGTTGAGTTCATCTTGTGAGTGCTGCGGAGGGAACAACTCCGGTACAACGAAGGGGCCAATCGCTGTTGCCCAGAGCAGCGATTCTTGAGAATCCGATAATCGCAATGAATTCTCCCATCGCTTTGTGTCATCCTCCGACCATTTTTTTAAGTCCCACTTTGGATCGACCTTCAAGGGCGCAATGAGGTCAGCGATCTTGGTTGCGTTTTGCTCAAGAGCAGGGATCTGTTTGCGAATCAATGCAACTTGATTGGCCTGAAACGGATTAAGTAATCGCATGTCACCGTGAAATGCTAACTGCAAATCCAACACTCGCGATTCCAATTCACCTTGTTCTCGATAACGCCGGCATGCAGCCTTGTCAAACATAGTCACCATTTCTGCATCCGAACGTTCGCGAATTTGAATGTCGGCCAACATTTTTCCCGCTTCGGATTTGTCCGCAAATTGCCAAGCCAATTGCTCGAGCGGATGGACGCGCCAATGGCCGGCGGTGGGTGGGTTTAGCAATTCGACCAGCAGCGATTCACCAACATCCTCGGTCAGAGCCTTGCCCCCAATCAAAGACTGCGCCAAGTTAAGTTGAAATAGCGACGGGGCACCAACGCCTGACGCAGCGCCGCGAAGAAAGGCGACACCCTCCAACAATGCGATGATGCCGTCGCCAACTTTTCCTTCGTGAAAATCAACTATTGCCCGAGCATACCGGAGCACGGCCTCCGCACGCGGTAGTACCACGGATTTTGGCAATAACATCGATGTTCCGATCGTCGAGTGCTTCTTGAATCCATCGAAGTCTCCCTCCAATGCGGAAAGTCTGGTCGATTCGACTTGACCACGAATGGCAACCAATCGGCTTTTCGTCAAAGACCAGTTGATCATTTGAGACAAAAGCTTGGCATTCATCGCCGTGTGTCCGTTTGCAAAACCCGTCAAATTAAGATACTCGATCGATTCCGCGAGATGTTCCATTTGCCCCGCCCGCGCGGATGAAAAAGCTGCCTCATTCGAACGCTCTTCTGCGGCGAGCATCTCGTTTGACTCGATTGCAATATCTGCCAACGCAAGAAGTGCCACGGCTGTTAGCGGGTGATCTAAACCGCTGGCCAAACTAAGGTTTTGCTTCAGCAGTCGCGCTGGCTCAGCCCTCTCGCCGTTACCCATTTCTGCAAGTGCACGGCAGATGTTCATTGCGCATACGATCGGTTCTGACTGTCCATTCAACGCGACACGAAAACACTCCAGCAAGTCACGATTCAACGGGCTATGTTTGGCAAGCGGGCCCAGTAATTGAAATCGACGCCGAAGCGCAATCGCCTGGCACCTCAAGACTTCCAACGCATCGATCGAAACCACTTTGCCGGCGACTCCTTGGCCAGCTTGGAGTTCTACCAAAACATCAGGTGAAGCCAACGCGATCGGCCAAGCTTCGGAGTAGGAACCCATTTGGGTGCCCCGAATGTTACTGGCCCAGCCGATTTCCCGGATGCGACTATCCGCGCGAATGACACCTGGAGGGTTCTTGAGATACGTCAGCCATCGCTGCCCCATCAGCGAGATTTGCAGCGCAGCATCATACCTTTCCAATGCCATCGCAATATCGCATTGCTCTAGAAAACACTCCCCCATCATCACAAGTGCAGGAATGCTATCGATTCCTCGTTGACCGTTCATCATACGAGCCTGCGCAAATGCGGACTCAAGCACCGCACTGGCTTGAGCCGTTTGGCCATCGGCGATGAAGTCGAGCGCCGTGTAATATTCCGGGCGAATCAAATTGCTTGCAATAACATTCCTGCCTGTTTGCGGTCCCTGAGCTCTTAGTTCGCCGTGAAAGGCAACATGAAAAAGCAACGCGCAGATTGCGAAGCACAGAATTTTTCGAATGAGTGGAATCATTGCAAAGTCGTTCGCCAGCGTTATTTGAAAGTAATTGCAAAATAGCTATCTAAAGTCATTATGGGCACGATGCGTTGCGAACGCCAACGATTCGATCGCTGAAACCGGTAAAGTTTTACTCAAGCGAAGAATGGGATCGGCCGATACAACCCTCAGAGTTTTAGGCTCGCACTGCGTTTGGAGTTATGTCGAACTGACCGGAATCAGGTCAGCACTTGCTCAAGGATAATGGAAATTCAGAAATGTTGAATTGCAAGAAACCCAATCTTGGAACCTGTTTGGTCGTCGCGACAGGCATCCTCAGTGTCGTTGCCAATACTGGATGCCAAGTGCACGTTGCCGGGCAAACGCTACCGAGCGCATTCTATTTGAAGGACGACGTTCAGTACTTCCCTGCAGGTCCGGAAAACAAACTGGCAAATGAAACCGCAGCTTTGAAAGCTGCCCGCGAAGAAGCCAAAGCGAGACGATAGCAGTTGACTTGGCAATCCGAGGGACTTGGACATCTAGCCATTCAGACTGGCTACCACCTCGACAAGCTTGTGTTCTGTCCAGATTAAAAATGGGGGTTAAAGAGTAGAGCAATTGTCCTCAATTGCTTGCAAAACGATTGAGGACAATCGTTCTACAATTTTTCGCCAACCCCAAAATCTAAGTTGGACAAAGCACTAGAGGTTTGTCAAGCAAAGAATTAGGGTTCAAAAAATTAGCCGTTGGGCGCTAGGCCCGGTTGTTGTCGCAAAAACCGTGGCTATCGCCATTCGGCTAATCCTGAAATTAGATTTTGACAAAGCACTAGGTGGAGAGCTTAAGATGCCAAAGTCATTATTTCGACCGGCATAATGTAGTTTCCGGCTAGGTCGACGCGGACACTCCTGCATCGATCGATATAGAATTGTCGCGGTTCTTCTCGCGACAAACACAGGGCGAGAAAGCGATCTTCGCCAACGAAGCGAATCGGGCTGACAACGCGCCGCGTGACCGCCCCGTCTTTTCCTTCGTATTCGATGACAATCACCAGGTCATCCGTTTGTTGCATCACACGTGCAATCAATCGCCTCTTGACATCCGAAACCGGTTGCATTTTCGGCAAATCGAAGTTCTTGATCGTGGCTGAAATCGTCGTCATCACTGTTCTCTCAGATCGTAGGTGGAACCATCCCTTGTGTTCACCAAGATCATCGGCCATCGATGTGACACGTATGGTCCATCCCGCGACACGAAATAAAGTATAATCGTATTTGTGCATTCGCCAGCGTCGAAACAAGCTCGCGTTCGACTTGGCCCACCACCCAAACAATCTTACAGGAACCTCTCCATGATCCCCATTTCGAAACTAAGTTGCGTCATCAGTCTCGTCGCTTTGTCCGCTGGCATGAATCGCGCGGTACTTGCCGATATCGGAGTTGGCGCAAAACCCATCTCTGGCGCCGAAATATTGTTAGATGGCTCCCGGGAAACGCTTGACCAAAAATGGATCTATTGGCAAGGACCGGGCTTTAAATCCTCGATGCCTATCAAGTGGAAGATCGTCGATGATCCCGTCGATGGAGGGACCGCTGTCATGACCGATGATCCCGCCGCTGCGGGTGGCAAATTTGGTGCCGCCGATATCGTCACTAAGAAGCAATATCGAGATTTTCGGTTGCATGTCGAATTCAATGTGATGAATCGACGCGGCAATAGCGGCGTTTACCTTCAAAACCGCCACGAAATTCAAATCATGGACGGTGACACTACGTCCCATGGTATGGGAGCAGTCATCAATGAGGGTGAGTCGCCTTACTATGCCTACAACGGACTTGGCAGCTGGAATGCTTATGACATTGTCTTTCGGGCCGCGCGATTTCAAGACGGAAAGCGCGTTGAGAAAGCCCGTGTCACAATGTATTTTAACGGCCAAAAAGCCAACACCAATTTTGATATCAATCAAGTTTGGGGTGGCGCAAATTCAGGCATCGACGGCGCCAACGACGGTGGTCGCGGGATTACCGATGCGCCCGGCGGACTTAAGTTGCAATGCGAAGGGCACGACGTTCGTTACCGAAACACTTGGATCAAAGAACTGGAGCTAGAATCACCTGAGACTGACTTTTCGGAACCGATCAGCATCGAGTCGTTGATCCCAAAGTCCGAGACGATTCAGCGTCCATTCAATGGCAATGACCTAACTGGTTGGGACGGGGACTCATCGCGTTGGTCCGCCGTCAAGGGAATGATTCGTGGTGCCAACGACGACCGCGTTGCTAGCAGCACCTATTTGTTCACCCAAAAGAAATACCGAGATTTCCGAATGTTGCTCGAAGTAAAGCAAACCCTCAGCCCAAAGCATTCAACCATGCACTCTGCCGTAGCCGCTCTTGGAGAGCAATTCACGGACGCGGGCGAAAATAAATTTGGATTTCGAGGTCCATTATTGATGTTTTGCCATGACTGGGGCATCTGGGATGCGCATCGCCGCAATCGAGTCGTTCCAGTAGGGCCTGGTAGCGAAGTTGAAAAGAAAGGTGAATGGAATCAGATCGAGATCTTGGTGGTTGGCGACCGTATTCGTATGGCAGCCAACGGCCGCGAACTATTCGACTTCACAGACAAATCGGAAATGCTTCAAGCTTGTTCGCTCGGTCTACAACTGCATAGCAACGACAAACCACAAGAGTACCACTTTCGAAATTTGCTTATCACCGAAAACCCATTGACTGGATTGGTAACGGTCCGCAAGAAATAGATTCGGAAAACAGTCCTAGTTCTCTGACCTCCCGCAAAAAGATTATTTCCATGCAATTTATCATTCGCAAACTCCAGTTCCTTTTGTTCATGGCTACTTTGTGTCCGCCAATGGTCCAGGGCGATGACTGGCGACCTGAAGTGCTTCCTGTTGAACTGACCGTGGGCTACGCGGTCAGGGCAGTGGACTTGAATCGCGACGATCGGCCCGACATTGTGATTGTGGATAGCAAACGCATTTTATGGCTTGAGAATCCAAGCTGGAAGGTGCATGTCATTCAAAGTACTCCCTTGGCGAGCGCTGATAATGTTTGCATGGCTCCGTTGGACATCGATCGAGATGGCGACATCGACTTGGCAATCGGTTATGACTGGCAGCCAAACAACACCAAGTCAGGCGGAGCCATCGGATGGTTGGAGTCACCAGCGGACCCAGCGGACCCAACGCTCACTTGGAAGCTGCACACTTTGAAGGAGAATGAACCGACGACCCATCGGATGAATTGGGGGGACCTTGATCGCGATGGCCAGCCGGAACTTATTGTCGCGCCACTCAAAGGTCGTCTTTCGCAAGGGCCGGGCTTCGAGGATAAAGCAGTGCGGTTGCTTGCCTTTAGTGTTCCAAAGGATCCGGTAAATCAACCGTGGTCAAGCCGTGATTTGGACGAGTCTCTGCATGTCATGCATAACTTCGAAGTGGTCGATTTTGACCGCGACAAACACGACGATTTGCTTGTTGCGAGCTTTGAAGGTGTTCATTCGCTGACGTTTGGAGGTCGGTCTACCGCTCCGGCGAAGCGAACGAACATAGGAATTGGGCACCAAGGTCAAGCCCCAGCACGAGGCTCTAGCGAAGTGCGCATTGGCAAACTCAATGACAATCGTTCGTTCATTGCGACCATTGAGCCATGGCATGGCAATCAAGTCGTTGTCTACGAGCAGAGCGAAACACTCCCATGGACTCGGTTGATGCTCGATGACCAATTGCGTTGGGGACATGCCGTCGCGTGCTGCAACCTGGACAACGATGTCGAGGACGAACTCGTGATCGGCGTACGCGATGACGCAGCACCTCATCGGTGCGGCGTGCGTGTTTACGATCGAGATTCGCGGGGCAAATGGCAACGGACGTTGGTAGAACCTGGCCAAGTTGCCGTGGAAGATCTTGTTTCCGCCGACTTGAATGGCGATGGCAAACTAGAATTGATCGCCGTCGGTCGAGCCACACACAACGCCGTTATCTATTGGCCGAACGCGAAATAACGTCGAGTAGTGCGCGGTTACGGGCTGTTGATTCAGTGAAGTTGTTATTGGGTAAGAGCGGTACGACGGACTTCCAAGTCCGTCAATGAATTCGACGGACTTGGAAGTCCGTCGTACCATTAAAGCAACGAGCCGGTGAACCTGGGAACTATCGATTCGACGGTAACTGGGCATACATTTGATCAATGCCTCGACGCAAAGTCCAGGCTCGATCCGTCGGGCTGTGTTGGCGGCTAGCGGTGTTCAAGACATTGGACATATGCGACTTGAGAGAGGGTGAAATCGTCGACGACATCAGTTCGTTCATGGTGTTCTGATAAACCTTCGCACAAGCATCATGATGGCCTCCATTAAAGAGCTGCGAGCCTTCGGCGACCGCGTTCTCAAGCATCAAGCGAGCGTTGACCGTCCTCGCAGGAGGCATCAAAACGGCATCGATCACGTGGATCACTCCGTTGGACGCATCCAAATCGGTGGAGAGCAGCTTCGACTGATTGATCATCGCAACACTGTCCCGCACGGATATAGTCACCGGTGAGCCTTCGAGTGTTTTGGCACCCTTGGCTTTGAGCGCATCCTCGGAGTAAACTCGACCCGACACGACGTGGTACTTCAAGATGTCGACAAGCTTCTGCTTGTTTTCAGGTTTGAGTAACGATTCAACAGTTCCCTTGGGTAGTTTTGCAAAGGCCTCGTCGGTTGGTGCAAAAACGGTAAAAGGACCTTTGCCGCTGAGCGTATCTGCTAAACCAGCGGCTTTCACGGCTGCGGGCAAAGTCTTGAAGGCACCTGCCTTGTCGGCGGTTTCAGGTATGGTTTTATCAGCAGGCAGGAGGACCGAATCGATGATATGGATCACACCGTTATCGCATTCGATGTCGGTCGCGACGACGGTGGCGCCGTCCACCATCACCGTACCATCCTTGGTCGTTATATCGATCCGTTGACCGTTGACCGATACGGCCCCTGAAAGACCGACCACTTGCTTGGCCAACACTTTGCCGGGAACAACGTGATAAGTCAAAATGCCAGCCAGTTTGCTTTTGTTCTCGGGCTTGAGGAGTTCCCCAACTGTTTCGGCCGGAAGCTTTGCGAAAGCGTCATCGGACGGGGCGAAAACGGTAAACGGGCCAGGGCCCTTCAGAGTATCAATCAAATTGGCTGCGCCCAAGGCAGCCGCGAGTGTCTTAAACTTGCCAGCCCCGACAGCGGTATCGACAATGTCGGCCGCAGAAACGCTTGCAGATACGAATCCGCATGCCGCCAGAGCGAGCCAACAACCATTCCAAACTTTCATCATCGCAATCCCTATTTTGTTTTCCAACACTCAGTTTTGACACTAACTCCGCGCAGGTGTCCTGACAGTGATAGAGAATTCGCAATAGAGGTCCCGCCGGATGCAGAATAGTCAAGAAGTCGTCGAAAATGTTCCACCCTTAGGCTCCAAGGTGCCCGCCTTACTTCTGTGCGAAAGTGGTTGCAAGCGGTAGAATCTCCCTGAGGTTCGGCGTATCCGATACGGCAATCCGGTTGCCGAAGATTTTCACCCATGACTCGAATGAATTCTGTTACCCAAAGTTTTCCCTAATGCCCACGAGCCGATTTGAATACCGCGAGTACCTTGAAGAGCTTCGAAAACGCCGAAAGGAAAAGAAAAAAACCACCGAGATTGACTCTTTCCACTCCACCATGAGCGGGAAAGACAAAGATGCGCTCGTTTCGCGATCGCATCGAAGCTTTTGGCGACTCTTCGTCGAGTTTTGGGGCCAATTGAGAGGCTTTCGTGGCCGAATCGCCTTTGCCTTGGCAACTCTCACCGTCTCGACATTGCTTTCCCTGCTTCCGCCTCTTGGAACCAAGCTAGCAATCGATTGCGCTTTGACGGTTCCGAATAAACCACTACCTAGTTGGCTCGCTTCGACGCTTGGGAATCCGTCCCCGTTCATGATCTTGATTTGGATCGCTGGCATGGTGGCCGCAGTGACCTTGGTTCGCACGATCGTTCACTTATGGGGCCGATGGGCGTGCACTCAAGCCCTCAATCAAGTTCAAATGACCATTCGGGGACGCGTATTCGAACACATGCTGCATATGCCTTTGCACAAAATCCAGCATTTGAAATCGGGCGGCGCGACAAGTCTGCTACGCGAAGATGCTGGCGGAATCGCAGATTTGATCTTCAGCATGATCTACAACCCATGGCAAGCCATCGTTCAACTGACAGGGAGCCTGATCGTATTGATTTTGGTCGACTGGCGGCTCTTGGCGGCTGGAATCTTGTTATTGCCCGCCGTCTATTTTAGTCATCGCACTTGGATCTATTCGATTCGCCCCTTGTATCGAGACGTCCGACAACGTCGACAACGCGTCGACGCTAATACGACCGAGACGTTTGGTGGGATTCGCGTGGTTCGTACGTTCGCTCGACAACGCAACGAAACACAGCGATATATTAAGGGAAACCATGTCCTTGTTCGCCAACAGTTATTGGTTTGGTGGCGGACACGACTGATCGAAATTGTTTGGGAAGTCATCATTCCACTCGCGTCGACGGGCTTATTGGTCTACGGGGGTTGGCAAATTTTGCAGTCGCAACTGACCCTCGGTGACTTGATGATGTTCTTGGTCTACTTAACGATGTTGCTTGGTCCAATCGCAACGCTAACCGGAAGTGCAGTCCAATTCCAAAACAACCTGGCGGGTTTAGACCGGATTTTGGATGTCTTAGCGACCCCCAAGGAACTGGAGGATCGCGAGGGGGCCATTCGCTTGGAACGCAAACAAGTACGCGGAGATGTTCGATTTGAGTCGGTATCTTTCCGCTACCCAGAAGGCGAACAGTGGATTCTCAAGGATATCAATCTTCATGCATTGGCCGGCCAAACCATCGCCATCGTCGGTCGAAGCGGTGCGGGGAAAACAACGCTTTGCAATCTGGTCGCTCGATTCTTTGATCCGGAACAGGGTCGTATTTTGATCGATGGCGTCGACTTGAAAGATGTCCAACTGCATAGCTACCGTCAACTGCTCGGAGTCGTCGAACAAGACGTTTTTCTGTTTGATGGTTCGATCGCGGAGAACATCGCGTACGGTCGCCGCGGCGCGACGACAGCGGAAGTCATCGAAGCGGCCAAAGCGGCGGCTGCCGATGAGTTTATCTCGAAGTCCCCGAATGGTTACGAAACTCTCATCGGTGAACGCGGCTTCAAACTGAGCGGCGGACAACGCCAGAGACTTGCGATCGCCCGTGCCTTGTTGGCCGACCCTAAGATTCTGATCCTCGACGAAGCCACCAGTAATTTGGACAGCGAAAGCGAACGCTTGATTCAAGGCAGTTTGGCCCTTTTGCTGGATCAACGAACTGCATTTGTCATCGCGCATCGATTGAGCACCATCATCCACGCGGACCAGATTCTAGTGTTGGACGCAGGGCAAATTGTTCAATGCGGAACACATTCTGAATTGTTGGAGCAACACGGATTGTATCAACAAATGGTACGATTACAGACCGAGAGCCCGATCGCTCCACAATGGGTCGACTCTTAGTGCCGTTCATTTTCGTTTTCACAGAGACAAGTCGATGTGCAGATCACTTCAAGGAAACTGCTTGCTCGCATCCCCCTTCATGGACGATCCCGATTTTTACCGATCGGTCGTCTTTCTTGTGCGACATAATGATGAGGGTTCGTTTGGTCTTATTCTGAATCGCCCGACCGACTTTCGACTCGATAAAGTTGTGTCGATGGTTTGTGATTTGCACTGCGTGCACGATGGACCTCTTTATTGCGGCGGACCCGTGGATGGCCCACTCGTGGCTTTGCACGATCAATTGCAGTTTGGCGGAGAGGAATGCTTCACCGGCCTTAAGATTTGTAGCGACCAAAATGAATTGATGAAGCTGTTTGGTTGCAAGGACGCGAAGTTGAAGCTGTTCGATGGCTTTGCGGGTTGGGGGCCAGGTCAACTCGAACAGGAACTTGATACAGGCAGTTGGCTGGTTACCGATATCGATGCAGATCTGGTTCTCAGTACCGATTCGCAATTATGGGAGAGTCTCGTCCGACTGATTGGCCAAAACATCCTGGCGGCAGACGAAAAAATCTCCGATGTCCCCATCGATCCGCAATGGAATTGAAAGATGGGTAGGCCACCTCGCATCAGTTTGGGCGGATACGTTTACCACGTGGTTTGTCGCGGACTCCAGCCCAAAGGGATATTCCGATCGAACGATGATTACGAAGAGTTCGAGACTGTTCTGGCTGAGGCGGTCGAGCGATTCGAACCTCGAGTGCTGTCGTACTGCGCTTTGCCTAAACATTGGCATTTGGTCCTAACGCCTCGCCGAGACGGAGATTTGTCAAAACTGATTGCATGGATGACCGTCACGCATTCTGCGCGTTGGCACACGCATCCAAGACGGGCGAGCACAGGTGGACTTTACGAACGCCGCTTTCGTTCCTTCCCAGTTCAAGATGACGCGTCGCTTCTCGAAGTAATGCGGTTCATTGAATCGCATCCCAAGCGAAGCGGCTTTTGCGATTCTGTTCTTGAATGGAAATGGGCCAGCGCGGCTCGACGATCTATGGCCGCGAGCACCGATAAACCCACGGACACAATCGTTTCGTCACCGCCGTTGGCTTTGCCAAGCGATTGGCTGCGCGTGCTCGACGAGGAACTGCCAAACGAGATACTGGCGAAAGTGATTCGTTCGATTCAGAGAGGCTGCCCATACGGCGACGACGCCTGGATTGTGAGAACCGCCAAAAAGATGGCGCTCGAATCAACCATCCGACCGCGCGGTCGGCCTAAACTTCCAGCACAATGAGGGCGAGGTGAAATTAATAGAAGGCAAGCGAGCTTGAATTAGCCACAAAATGGCGGAACGATCGGAAAGGATGGCGACAACACGACAAAAATCAAAGTAGTAGGCACATCCCATGTGCCGTCCACCAAAGTCCCAAGCACTCTATCCCCCTTCTCTTCGATTCGAGGAGAAGGGGCAGGGGGATGAGGAGCCGGACGAAATCTCGGTGCAGAACATACTCGAACAAAAACAATAGTGCCGAAAAGGCTTGATTCTGAGTGGATACCGCAACGTCGCCATCGACGACCAGGTCGGTCAAATGGGCTTCGACATCCGAAGCGCCAATCGCTTCGAAATCAGCCAAGCTTTTCAAGCCACGGTCTCGCATAAAGGCATAGATCTTGCCCACATAGGCCTTCTCGGTATTCCACAATTTATTGTTTAATCGCAATGCACGCCGCATAGCCTGAATGACGTCAGGCTCCTTCGTGTCGATCTTGCCCGTCGCCTCTTCGATTGTTCGATCCTCTCAATTCACCAGTCCCGATTGGGGGGCTCTACTCGGCTGTGCACGCATCCCAGCAACATTGGATAAAGGAAATATCCCTTGTTGGCGAGTCGTGGACCAACAAGGGATATAAATTTGCCAACGAGGGATATTTAATTGACAAACAGGGGATATCTTGGAACGATCATCGGATATTTGACCCCAACCGGGGATATAACCAAGTTGAACTGGCCTTCGGGGCTTGAAAGTTGGTTGACTGCTTGCATCGTTTCTAAAGGTGCTTGATGAAACTTACTATCCAACGCATTCTGCAACAACACTTTTTTGATTTTGCTTTACACAACTCAGTTTCGAATGCGATGAGCCACGCGGCACTTCAGATAATGAATTGCCGAACAGCTGCGATGGGTGGTCATATTAACAGTTGTCCAGACGGGCACTTTCACCAGATCGCTTATAACTCTTGCCGTCATCGTAGTTGCCCGCAATGCGCGTGGCTGCCACGTGAACAATGGCTCAGTCGGTGGAAGCAACGCTTACTGGTCTGTCCGCACCATCACTGCATCTTCACTCTGCCCCATGATTTTAACAGCGTATGGAGATACAACAAGGCCGAGTTTTCGGAAGTCCTCTTTCACGCGGCATCAGAGACGTTGCAAGAGTTGTTAGGCGATCCAAAGTATCTTGGCGGACGAGTTGGCTTGCTATGCGCCTTGCATACTTGGAACCAAACGCTTCAGGAGCACATCCATCTGCATGTACTCGTCACTGCCGGTGGACTGGGCCCTGCTGGTCGATGGCTTCAACTTAAAAAGTCATGCTTGTTGCCTCGCAAGGTACTCATGATTAAGTTCCGAGGCAAATTCAAAGCGATGCTCAAGCAAAAGATTGCATCGGGCAAGATCAAGCTTCCGCCGACGATGACTGAGCAAGATTTCGATGTGTTGCTGAAGAAGTTGACCAAGGTTGACTGGAACGTCAAGATTCTCAATCGCTATCCGACTGGGGCAGGCGTGGCAACTTATTTGGCGAGGTATCTCAAGGGCGGGCCGATCGGGAACTCTAGGCTGCTGTCTCTCGATAATGGTCAAGTAACGTTCCGCTACCGGATTGGTACCCATGAGGGAGGGGACGGGAAAGAGCAAGGAGTGACGAGTCTTCCAGTCAGCACGTTTATTCGCCGCTTGCTAGAGCATGTGCCGCCACGTCGATTGCAAACGGTTCGCGGCTACGGACTTTACAGTGGCAATCAGCATTCGCAGATCGCCGAAGCTCGCGAAGCACTTGGAATGCCTGCGGCGTGCAAAGAGCAACAAGCAAGGACATGGCAGGAGATTTGCGAAGAGTCTGGATACAGAGAAACGTGTCGCTGCCCACAATGCGGCGCAAGGCTCGTATCGCACAGCGAATTCAAAGCAGGTCGCGGACCGCCCGTATACTGGCCAAGCTTACCGAACCAAACGGAGGCAGCATGAAGCGACTTCGTGAACCGACCAAGGATCAACAGGCACGCCACCAAGAATACCGAAGGTCTGCACGAAACGGATTACCTCACGGTCTAGAAACGTAAAAAAAGGATAGACAAGCGTCCCACGGGCAGCTGGGCCTGTGGTAAACTCCTAAGGAGCAACGGAGTGCCGAGCGAGGTTGCGAATGGAACACCGTTCAACCAGAAGTTGCACCTGACTTCGCGATCAGCCTAAAGTGCCATACCCAAGTTCACTTCCGCGAAACAGGTGAACTTAATCGTTGAACTTAATCGTTCAGTCGTAAAACCACATGATCGTACGAACTGGAATCACGAGCTTCTACGGGCGGAACAAGCTGCCGGAATTCCCTTTCGCCGCATTCAAAAGTATGGCGTATGCCTGTGCGATACCATGCGGTTACAGCATTACTCGCCTGCTTGAACGCGGTGTGACACCAAACTTCCACACGGCTAAACTTGAAGGCCCTGAAAGATCCGTTGATCTGCTGGGCCACTCTACTTTTCCAATTTTCGCATTCGCGGAACCTCGCGAAGAATATTCCTGCGAACTCACGTTCCGAGATGCTCCGACGATTGCTAGCGTGCTAATTCAATTGTTTCCGCATGTGACCATCGCAACGCTGGAAGAACTTTCAAGACCAATTGCAAAGACCGATCTGGACCAACTTGACCGCGCTGAAATCGGGCAGGTAAAATACTGGAAACCACACAACATCGGAGAACTGGCATTCAATTGGTGGGATTGAAAATACGACAGAACAAAGCGATGCAACGGAGCGGAAATGGCGTTCCGAATTTTTACCAACATCAAGATCACTCGCGCCATTCCCGCCCGCTGATCGCCAGCGTTCTGTCGCTAGGAGATTGCTGCCTTCAACGATGACACTAAAGTTCGTAACGAGCAACCTTCGATCGAAACGCGACTGCTACGTTGTTTACGCACATGGCGGGTTACACCCGACGCAATCGTCGAAAATGATCGCACGCTGTTTCAAGAGATTTGCGGGTTGCTCGAATTCTACATTTGCGGATGCATTTCGTACGGCCCCAAAAATCTCGGGGGATGGTGGTCTGACGGCGTGATCCACCTTGAAATCGCTAAGCCAAAACCAGATCGCATTACACTACTTGGCGTGACTTGGATTGACTCACTTGGAATCTCACCATTTGAAATCGACTTAGAACTCGATCCGAACGACGACAGGTACTTTGCCAAAACTGTTTTTCGCATCGGTATGATTGACGATTTCGGCAGTCCGACAGTTTGCAACCGAAATCTCGCACCTACTCGTGTACTTGAGAAACGACCTCGATACAATCGTGACTGGGCAATGGCGGTCGAACTGACACCAACACAAAACGCGACAGAACCAAGCGATGCACCCAAGTCGCCGGTCGGCCGCGAATTCGAATGATAGTTTTTTGGCGGCGACATGGGTGATCGCAGGCGTTGAACTTAATCGTTCTGTCTTTGAGGCAATGTGTTTGACAGATTGACAAACGTAATTGGGAGAGCCGCCGGAATTGGACGATTTCTCTTTGTCCACATACTGGGTGACTTCCAATACGCAAACAATCGGGTTGGCTTACGGGATCAACTGATCGAATTACCGCTTTGTTTTCAGGACGAGCTTTACGGTTACGAATCGTTGTGGGTGCGATCCAGATTAATATCGCTCTTTGGAGTAAATCAGCCGACCGGACATTGCATGCAGACAATTCTGAATTTTCAGATTGCTGCTATTGCAATGAACGAAAACAAAACCGGGTATCAGTTCTTTCCTTTTTTGGTCTCTGATACACGCGATGGCTCAATCGGCGACTACGGATATGATGGCGAACCCGCCCTTATGTTTGAGAAAGGATTAAACTCGTCGATTCGGGGCGAGATAACTCAATCCTTCGTTTCCTTGTTGATGTCAGATCCGGCTTCACTCGGCGTTTTCTTTGACTACATGGCTTGCGAATACGACGGTTCGATCGACACGATCGAGTGTGATGGAAGTAACTTCCGCCGAGAATATCTTGGCTATCTGTTTCCTCCCCACCCGGATGACCTGTATTATGATGATCTAGACGATTGGTGGCCTTTCAAGCTCCCTCGCTCAAAGAGAAGACAGAACAATCCGATGGACACCAAGCGGCGGATCGACCGCCTGGACTTTTAGAAACTTTATTCGGCGCCGCTGGGTCATCGGCGGCGTTCTGCTTGAAAGTGATGTGCCTTGACACCAGAGGATGAAGCGGAATGCAAACGAGTCGTCCTAGGGTACGCCATTGCAAAAAATGAATGGGATGTCCTCAAATGCATCTTTGATCGAGTCAAGGAGGGCAGACATGTATCGCCCAGTCGCGCAGCGCTAGTTGCGGATCTTTCTGAAGAGTACTTTCACACGAAGCACTTGTCGATGTTTGATTCATACATATACCCTCGGGACCGCAAATACGGAACGAATCCTGGTGGACCAACGTGAACGCAATCAGAATGCGACGAATGTCGAGCGAGCTCTAACCAATCTTACTAATGCGGGTTTTGACTTCTCCCGTTCTCAATTAATCGTTGTGCTCAAGAAACTTGATGAACTTGGATATGGAGAATTCAAGACTGGCCGCAGGGGCTGGCCCTCTCGCTTCGAATGGCATTACTCAATCACTGATGTTGGTCGAACCGCGTTGGGACTTCAGGATGTCGTTGATGACGTGTCTGTGGACGACGAAGAAATCGACGCAGACCTAGATTGGTTGACTCACACCTTCCATTTACGTCCAAATCTGGAAATCGAAATTGTCTTGCCCACTGACCTTAGCCCAGACGAACCGAAACGATTCTCCCAATTCATAACTTCCATCCCGTTCGAATTGGGATAAAATAGGACGAGATCACATGTCAGCAGAAGACCAACAACAGCGGCCAGTTCTAATCGAACAAACTGCGAAAAAACACAAATTGATTCGCGTCGTCGGTATACTAATCTTAACCGTGACCGCGATCTTTGCTGCCGCAAACTCCGACGAGTTCGGGACCTCCGCAGGATTCGGAACCATACTGTCCGCGATCGGATTTATTCTGGGGCTGTTGGTGCTTGGCGTTGGTATACTGCTTTCGTGGTGGCATCACGGATAGCGCAAAACGGGACAGAACAAACCATTGGACACGAAGCCCCCGATCGGCCATTTTGACTTGCGTTGAGTCAACTCCTCGGGCTCGGTCAATGGTGCCGATCTGTGCTCGAGGAGATTCTATGTTCACTCACGTCCTCTACTGCCTATTAACAATGTCTGGATTGGCACCATCGTGGATCGACGATTTGGATCCGAAGATCATTGCTCCGATCAATGGGCCAGTTGGATTTCGCAGCGACAACGGAAGCTTTATCTTCAAGCTTTTCGTTGCCGATGAAAAAACTAAATGAAGAGCACAGAACCAAGCGATGCACACCAAGCCCTCGATCCGCCGCTTTGACTTGCGTATAGTCAACTCCTCGGGCTCGCTGAACCCCGGTCGTTCGTTGCTATAGAATGCTCACATGGATATCGTCTACATCGAAACATCTGTGGTCAGTCATGCATCGGCAAGACCAAGTTCTGACCCGACAACACTGGCGTTGCAACAGCAAGCAAAGCGCTGGCTTACGGAACACAGGCCACTGTACGAAGTGGTTACCTCTCAACTTGTCATTGACGAGGCATCACTTGGGGATCCCGATGCAGCCCGACGTCGACTGGAGGCATTGGACGGAATACCGGTTTTGCCAGCTAATCCAGATGTCGATTCGGTCGCCGACGAGATCATTCGAAGGCATATGATGCCAGCAAAAGCAAGGCTAGATGCTTTGCATGTTGCCACGGCTGCGTTGGTGGGTGTACAATATCTTTTGACGCAAAATTGCACTCACATCGCCAACGCCACCGAGCTACCCAGAATTTACAAGCTCCTTAATGAACTTGGCTTATCGGGAATGTTGGTTTGTGCTCCGATCGAATTTTTTGGTGGATCATAATGACGAAAAACCCAGTATTGGACGAACTACACGAGGCAAGACAGAAGATTTTAGCTGACTGGAATGGGGATACGGGTGCGTACCTCAAGGATGCCCAGATTAGGCTAGAACGATCGGGCAGAACTGTCTGGCAAGGCAAGCAACGAACAAAGGATTGCACCGAAGCCGACGGTCGGCCGAAATCGGATGGAAGCTCTGTCTCGTCGGCTCGCTGACCCCCGCCGTTCCCTTACTCCCGCAGCGCGTCGGTTGCGACTGCTGCATCGAGTGCGTTCAAAGGGAGATGCATCAGGGCGTTGGTGGGCACTTCAATTGCTCTGACTCACGACTCACAGCGATCATGACTTGGCGTCTTTGCGTGATACGATTGACACTCATGTTCGAGAACAAAAACCATGGGGGCCGAGTACTTCATGATCCGAGATGGTCACCTCTAAACGCGGTCACCATCTCTACGCGAAATGACAACGAGACCCATTCCCTTATAGCAAGCGCCGCGTGTCGAACCCTCACCCCGCCTTCGGCACCCTTCTCCCTTTCCAAAGCCAAAGGGCGAGGGGAACAGATCGATAGTAGATTGCGTCGCGACGATCGGATAGGATTCTACCATCGGGACTGTGAGCCAGACTCTCATTCGCGTCAACCTGACGGCGGTTCGATCTGCCACTTGATGGAACCGTGATGAGGGAATAATTCGATCGAACTAAGGCCTAGATCGACCGCCCTTTGCGGGTGCTATCGTTACTTGTTGGCCTGGGTCATCGGTGGCGTTCGTCGGGTCGAGCGTTATTTGTTTCGACGGAACGATTGCTAACAATCCAATCGATGGGTCCTCGATCGATCGCTCGCTCCATGCATTATTCAAGAGATCGACAACCTCGTTGTCACGCATCATCGCCTCATTACCCCGGTAGGGGTTATAGAAGGTAGCCGGGGGTTGAGCGAAGCGACACCCCCGGATATTGTCGCAGGCTATATTGTTGATCCTGAAGGGATCACAGCGGACAGCAGATGCAATCTGCGATCTCCTCCGGGATCGAAAACATCGCATGCGAACGAGACCGGGGGTGTGCCCTAGCGGTCAAACCCCCGGCTACCATCTGCGATCCCTTCAGGATCAAAGAAGCAAAGGGAAGGGACACAGCACATTTGCAAAGGGAAGGGACACAGCACATTTGTGGGGGGCCTTTACTTATCGGGTGCTTTCGTTCAAGGCGTTTTCTAAAATCATGGAAACCCAGGCCCGAATTTGAGAAACATGTCCCCAATCAACGAAAAGAGGTCAAAGATAAGCTGACTTGGCGCAGCACTTACCAAGCTCTTGGTTGAGAACTCAAAGTTTCGGTTCGATTTGCTTTGCCAAGAATTGCTAACCGCGGCTTACGTGGAATCTGCGTCGCGATTTTAGGCTGCGAGCTTGCTCGATACTCGTTGGCTTTCCAGCCACGTTCTTGAATGTGCTCTCTGCGTCCTCTTCTGTGTCACTCTCCTAGGAGTGAGCTTACCACTTGTCCGTCATTCCCGCGCAGGCGGGAACCCAGTCATCACACGCACTCCACTGGATTCCCGCCTGCGCGGGAACGACTTACTGGCGTGGCTCATGGGGCAGGCAAGGCTCATGCGGCCATCGAGAAAACCTTTGTCGCTGCAACGCTTTCCGATGCGATTTGGCTGGGAAGACAATGGGTCGTTCTTTTCGTCGATTGAGATCGGGCTGAGGTAGTCACCCATCAAGAAGCAGCGTCGATTTGTGCGGGCCATAGTATGGGCCGCGACGATTTCCGATGGATCAAAGATTTCCGCCCGAGACAATCTTGCCATGATTCACTCCGTCGATAAAGCCGAAGAAAGATATCGACAATCAAAATAGGGAATCCAAACCCGATTTGCAACTACCCACCCGAAAACATGCTGTGTCCGTTTTGCTTTTACTCTTTTGTTATACTTAAAGAGATTCGACGTGTACGGCTCGAAATGTTTGCCGCGATTGGCCATGATCCGGCCGGGATCGTCAACTATTTCGCATCTATCCAGAAACGACTTGCGAGCAGAATCGTGAATCTCGCAGATCAGGGACCGAAGGGACGAACAAAGGACCAAGAGATCGATGGCAACTCAAACAAATGATTCCAATGGCCGCATCAAGCGACTTGATCCACGGGCAAGTCTTGCCTCGCTCAACGCCCGCATGTGGTTTCTGGGATGCGGCTTTGGATGTGCAACCGGACTTAGCCTGCTAAGCTCATTGATTGCGGTTTGGCAAAATCGTTTGCTTTCGATTGCGATTCCAGCACTGATGATTGCGCTGATACACATATCGATCATTTCCGTCTTTTGGGTTTACCGATTTGAGTTACACCGTCGTACGGCAATGATGGCTTCAATGATTGCAAGTTCATTACTAACGGTTGCGCTCGCAATGATAATGGCTTCCGGAGGGATGAAATCGTCACCGCTATACGGACTGGCTTTCATGCAACTAGTTTTGGCGTTTTTCCACCCAGCGACTCTCGAATCGACCAGGAAGTCAGAATAACAATCCAATGCGATGGACACGAAGAACGCGGCAATCCGACCTAGGTCGGTCGTGGCCCCCAGGTAGGTGGCCAAAGCATTAAACGCGGCTAGAATGTGAGCTGTGCCGTTCGCATTTTTTGACGGCAAAGAATCCTTACGCGGAGATGCATGATGTTGACTTCACGCCCTACTATTTTCGCTGCCTTCATTGTGCTCTTGGTTGGATTCGCTACCAATGCCGCCAATGCGCAGGACAAGAAAGCGCAAGCGACCATCAAACTGCTAATCCCCGAGCTCCCGACCAAGACCTTCTTGAAGGTTGACGGAAAAGATGTCGATGTTGCGGCAACGAAGGATGGTGATCGAATGTTCATCACGCCACCACTGGAACCCGGCACGACGACCAAGTACAAAATCGAGGCAAAGATCGTTCCCAACAATTACACAGAAATCTTTCGTATTCGAAATGTTGTTATTAAGGCTGGCGAGGAATTGACCGTAGACCTTGCCAAGAAGGACGGAAAGATCAAGGATGACGTCCGTGTCAGGTGGGTACCGACCCCCGAGAGCGTTGTTAGGGATATGTGCGAGTTGGCTAAAATCGGCAAGGAAGACATAGTCATGGACCCAGGTTGCGGCGACGCGATCATGATCATCACGGCCGTTCGCGATTATAAGGCTATGAAGGGTAAAGGGACTGACATCGACCAAGACAGGGTCAAAGAATCTCAGAAAAGCGTCGAGATGGCAGGCCTAAAGGACAAGATCACGATCCAAGAAGGGAACGCGCTCAAGCTGACCGCGGAAGACCTAGGCGACGTGACTGTACTCATGCTCTACATGGGAAATGAACTTAACAGTCGCCTGCGACCTCTGATCTGGGAACACATGAAGCCCGGTTCTCGCATCGTCTCACATCGATTTATTATGGACGACTGGAAGCCGGACAAAACAATTAAAGTCACCCACGAGGATGAATTCGAGGAAAGCCTAGAAGAATTTACTCTGCATGTTTGGTCCGTGACGGGCAAAGAAAAAATGGGCATCTACCCAAAGATCGATCCCGAGACAATTGACGAATAGTGCATTACATCTGATGGTAACCATCTAAGCACATCCGCAACTGTTTTTCAACCCAATTAGCCGTTGGGCGCTAGCCCCGGTTTTCCAATTGCTCGACATTCGTCGAGAACCGGGGCTATCGCCCTTCGGCTATCAGTTTGTTTCACTCGAAGACTCATACCGATGTAACCATCTAGTGCTAACCGATGGGCATACAACGGTCTCTCACTCGATCAGGGGCAACGCATCCTTTGGGCGATCGCCAAACTCTGCGAGCAACCGTTTGATTTCAAGCGGATCGTCTGACTGCCAGGCAATCTGATCATAGACATTGGGCCTCAGGCCTTCGTCAAGTACTTCGGATACCACCAACGTCATTACGCGATCGGAAGGCGTTTCACGCATCTTCTGTCCACCTCGGACGTCGCCATAAAATGAACCATCCATCCACCCTCGTGACGTTAGGTGGTATTCATAGCGTTCTTTACTCAATCCCATGGAAGACTCCGGACAAAAATAGAGTTAAATTTGGACGACTCGAATTCTTTGCTCGATCAGGTTTCTCGCTCGATCAGGTTTCTCGCTCGATCATCATCGCAACCGCTTCGCCACCTCCTAAGCACAATGTTGCAATGCCCCGTTCCTGTTTGCTTTCAATCAGACTGTGTATCAATGAAACGAGAACACGGGTGCCGCTACATCCTAGTGGATGTCCCATTGCGATGGCTCCACCTCGAATATTGACATGATTCGCATCCAAATGCAAATCCCGGATGCAAGCCAAAGTCTGTGCCGCGAACGCTTCATTTATTTCAAACAAATCGACATCGGAAACGGACTTGTTTGTCTTCCGAAGAAGTTGCTGGACAGCCCCGACGGGTGCGGTAAAAATCCGTTGGTGGTCGCCCGCAAAATGGCAATGACCAACAATGCGAAACGACCAATCCGTCTTCACGCTTCGAAGGGTCTTTTCGTCTACGACAACGACCGCTGCTCCGCCATCGCTGAGTGTGGAAGCGTTCCCGGCCGTCACCGAGACTTGATATCCCGCCGAATTGCTGCCACCCACAAGCGGCGAATGAAATACGGGCTTCAAATTCCCGAGTGAAACCATACTGGTGTCAGGCCGAGGTCCTTCGTCAACGGATCGCACCACCGGTTTCTTTGCCTCTACCACCGTTACGGGCACGATCTCTGCCGACATCGCACCCGCAGCCGATATCGCCAAGCGGTGACTTCGCACCGCCCATTCATCTTGTTCTTCTCGTGTAATCGTTTCCACTTTGGCCACCCATTCGGCGATGCAACCCATCGCGAATCCCAATTGAGCACATCGAAGGCCATCTAAATCAATTGAGTCCATCAATGGCTGATCGCCATATTTCCAACCCGAACGACCATGCCTTAACAGGTGCGGAGCTTGGCTCATGCTCTCCATTCCACCTGCAACCACTCTTCGATATTCGCCCGCTCGAATCGCCATGTCCGCTAACATGACCGAAACCAATCCGGACCCGCAGACTTTATTGACGGTCATCGCACCTACCGTTGTGGGCAAGCCTGCTCGATGGCCTGCCTGCCTCGCAGGTGCTTGGCCCGATCCTGCCTGGATGACTTGGCCCATGATAACTTGATCGATGGAGTTCGGATCCAAGCTTGCACGTCGGACTGCCTCTGCAATCGCTTGACCTCCTAGCTCAACTGCGCTCAACGACGAAAGACCGCCGAGGTATTTTCCGATCGGAGTTCGACAACCAGAGATCAAATAGGACGAAGTCATGGTCTCCCCCAACAACAAGATTCGTGTTTGGCTAGTTTCGCGACCAACTCATCATACCGTACAATCGCTTATCCGGGCGCTGGGCCTGAGTCGACTTCCCGGCGACCGAAGCACACCGAAGCAGACCGAAACAGACCGTTGCCAGAGTCGCGGCGCTTCCGCTTCCGGCAACTTGGCGGTCAGAACTTAGGAGATATGTTGGACCAAAAATTACCGAATCTGCAATCTCGATCGAAGGAATCTCACAAAGGGTCTTTCGGCCACGCACTGATGATTGGAGGTGCGAGGGGGATGGGCGGCGCGATTGCTATCGCAGGAATGGCATGCCTTCGATCAGGTGCAGGTTTGGTTACTTTAGCCGTTCCCGCAACGAGCTTAGACCTTGTCGCGTCGTTTCATCCGTGCTACATGACCGTTCCGCTGGCTTGCGATGATTCTGGGCGGCTGCTGAGGTCATCGTTGCAGCAACTCGTCTCTCCTCTCGAAAAAGCAACCTGTGTAGCGATCGGTCCAGGATTAGGCAGAAGCGCGGACTCGGACGCAGTTGTCGAAACTATTTTCAAATCGTTGAACAAAAACGTGATTTTCGACGCGGACGCTCTCAATGCGATAAGCGATTCGGAACCATGGCTGCGGCTCCGAGCGGATCGTTCGTCTCTCGCTCATGGGTCGACCGGTTCGGAGGTGACGAATCGTATCCTGACTCCTCATCCTGGAGAATGGCAACGTCTCAGTGGAGTGTTAGCTCAGGACCGCGAGGGGCAAAAATCGATCGCCGACGAAATTGCAGGTCACACCAAGTCGGTGATCCTTCTCAAAGGCCATCGAACGTATATCACCGATGGCAGTCGATCGTTTGAAAACGAAACTGGGAACGCAAGTATGGCTGCAGGGGGCAATGGTGATTGTTTAACTGGAATCATCGCTGCACTCGTTTGTCAGGGAATGTCCTGTTTGGATGCCGCTCGATTGGGCGCGCACTTGCATGGCTTGGCAGGCGACATTGCACATCAAGCATTAGAGACTCCAAGCACGCTTGCGACGGACCTGATCCAGTACATTCCGAAGGCCTTTCTCGCTCTTCCACAACGTTAAGGATCGGGACCTTAGTCCCAATCGGCTCTCGGGCTGCCGCTCGTCTAACGAGACTTCGTTGTCGCAAATACCGTAAACCACAATCGCATTGGGTGGATTGGGATTGCAAACTACCGAATCCATTTATTATCATCCAGAAAACGGAGCCTCCCATGCGGAAGAATTTTTGGTTTATTGTGATCGGCGTTATTTTCCTCGGAGGATGTGCCGCGATGCGAGATTTACTGTTGCCTGGAAACAGCGAACTCGACAAATCACGCAGATTCTATGATCAAAGGTCAGACAACCCCTATCGGTAAACGCTCAATCGCGGAACCGAGTTCCACAGCATAAGCCGAGCCACAAATGTGCTGTGTCCCTTCCCTTTGCTTCTTTGAACGTTACTTTGCCCGTCGAATTCCCCATTGACGAATTTGGAAGTTCGTCGTACCACCCTTACCCAATAACGACTTCACTAAAGCAACGAGCCGGTGAGCGAGGGGCAGACCCGCTTCGGGGAGAGGGGGTTGGGGGGTGAGGGGTAGAGCCCTGACTTGGTAGCCTCAGATTCAGTGGTTTGTTTACGCTTCTGAAACGAGTCTAGTCATTGAATTCACGATCAAAATCCAAATCAAAACACAGTGTAAACCCCTCACCCCCAGCCCCTGTCCCCGAGACCAGGGCGAGGGGAGCAAGATCAAAAGATGCGGGTAAAGATGAGGCGAGAGGCCCATGCCACTTTCGAATACCCCGTCTCACAATCTATTAAATCAACGAGCCGTTACGCGTCGGGTTGGTATTAATGCGGATTAAATTAGCTGTCTCAATCGAGGACAAGGGAGGATAGAGTTCTTGGGACTTTGGTGGACGGCACATGGAATGTGCCTACTACTTTGACTTTTGTTGGCCTCGGTACTTGTACCTATTTCAGTTGGGAGCAGTTAACCCATTCTTCGATCGACAAACCCGTGAATATGAACGTCGTTTTCCAGGCATTCGATTTGAACATTGCTTAGCTGTGCAGCTTGCTCCATGAGTGCCTTTCCGACTCCGTCGACAGGTCGCATCGCATTGTGGCCACCGACAATCTTGGGGGCGATAAAGCAATGGACTTCATCGATCCATGCTCCATCAAAGGCACTTCCAAGCAGCGTGCTGCCCCCTTCCAGCAACAAGTTCGTAAAGCGGCGATTCCCGAGCTCTTTCAATACAAAGCCGAGCGATTGATTCTCCGCTTCCTCCGGTACGACCAGTATCTCGCAACCTGCATCTTTGAGCTTGTTCACGTTGTCCTGCGGAGCGAATCGACTAACGGCTATCAGAACAGGCCCGCTCCCCACGCTTTGAACAAGCTTTGAGTCGGGCGAAAGCCGGCACTGTCGATCCAAAACAACACGTGAGGCGATTCTCAACGGCGCCTCGCTTGGTTCAAGCCTTGCAGTCAAAAGTGGGTCATCCGCCAATGCAGTTCCGATTCCGACTAGAACGGCATCCACTCGAGACCGGATTCGATGAACGACGCGTCTCGACATTTCATTGCTAATCCATTTGGAGTCGCCGTCCCGTGTCGCCAAGGCTCCATCAAGTGTCATGGCCCACTTGGCAATCACCCAGGGCATCTTTTCCGAGAGCAACTTTAAATAGGGTGCGTTCAAGTGCTTGGCTTGCGTCTCCAAGACTCCCACGTCGACGTCGATTGAATTCTCACGCAGCAACGCGATTCCGCGTCCCGAGACGGCTGGGAAGGGATCCGACATTGCAATCACAACTCGCTTGGGTTGATGGCGCACGAGCAGATCAACGCAAGGAGGGGTTTTGCCGAAATGACTGCATGGTTCCAGTGTGACGTAAACCGTCGACTGGCGGAGTCGATTCGGGTCGCATCTTGAAATCGCGTTCACTTCTGCATGCGGTCCACCAAAGTTGCTGTGGTGCCCTGACGCAACGAGTTCATTATTCTCAACGATCACGCAACCGACCATCGGATTGGGCTCGACGCGACCCCTGCCTCGGCTGGCAAGCTCGAGAGCGAGGCCCATCCAATAGCGGTCGCGTTTTTCCATTCAACAGTTCTTCATTCAATCGCATGTGGACTAAGTTGCACGACGCTCCGCCGTCGTGATTCATGCGACGCGGAGCGTCGCACAACTAATAGCGAACGCAAAAACTAAGGCTTGACGACGCGTTAGTCTTGCCCAGGGATCCATAGTTTGCTGCCACCGCCGGCTCCACCTCCGGCACTTTGTTGAGGTTCGTCAGATTGTCCTGGTGTCCAAAGTCCTGACGAGGCTGCTTGGCTGGACGCCATTTCTCCACCTCGTGCACGCATGGCCTGTTGTTGACGCATCATCGCCATTTGCATGAATTGCAACAAGACCGGGTCGTTGGGGTTTTCTCGCAGCGATTGTTCCAGAAACTGGCGGGACTCTGTGTTCCGGCCCAACATATTCAACACTTCGACACGTTCCAGAACCGCATTACCAATCGGCACTTCGAGTTGCTTGCCGAGCTCAACGATGCGTTTCAGCAACTTCTCCGCATCATTCGGATCGGTGACTGTTCGGGTCCTGAGATTGAGCTGGGTGTATTCCGCCGAAACTTTGAATTCCTCCGGCCATTGCATTTGCTCGCTGCGTTGTGCCAGGCTGTCAAAGATTGAAGTAACACCTCGCGAGAGGGCGGATTGCATCAACTGGATTAGGCTGTTTGGATCGATATCGCTGAGATCGGTCCAGAAATAGCTTGCTCCGCCAACGAAATCCAAAACATCTTGCGAAGAGGACAACTTGGGCACTTGCAGATTGAGTTGCTGATGCAGTTGCTTGAACTGATCGTCGGTTAGGCTCGAGGTACTTGAACCTTGCCAATGCAAAAGGAGAGCTGCAAGCTTTATCTTCAAGGAAGCATCGCCGGCTGCTTCGCGAGGGGTTTTGCCGTTCAGACATTCTTGCGGGTAGTCAAGAAATCCGTCGAGCACTAATTGTCGCGTCGCGTCGTTGAGAGCCAACCGGCGTTCTGGTGCGACTTGCTTGCGAAGCATGACCGATGCGGTTACTTGTGACAAATACGATGATGGGAGCTTTTCCAACAAGACGCGATTGAGCGAACCGACATCGAGTTCCTTCTTGATTCTTTCCAGAATTATGCGGCGAGAGCCTATGGGTGGTTCAAGCGAAATCAATCGAGCCGGCTTATCGGTTTGTTTACCGTAAAAAGCGAGCCAGCTACCGCTTCTCGATGCCTCTAGCTCGGCAAACTGCTCTTGCAAAACGGGTTCGACACAGACGAACGCTAGTTTCGGTGGAACCTCTTCGTCGAGCAACGCTTCCAGCATGCCTTTCAGTTGATCGACTGCGATTGGTATCAGATTCTTGTTCGCGGTCAGTCGTTGTTCAAATTCACTGTCTTCGATGGTGTACTGACAAAGCTCTTCGGAAACGGAAACGCCGGAGATTTTTGGAGCGAGTTCGTATGCCAGGGCTTGGTAGTAAATGCGTTGCGGTTCGGGCAGCGATGCAATGGCCGCTATTTTGCCAGCGGTTGAACCACCGGACTCAACATCGGTCAACATCAGTTGGCAATAGAGCAACGACTGGAGAATAGGAGCCTGAAGTCCGAATTCTCGCTGCATCGATTCGAGCTTGGTTTTTGCCGACGTGATTCGATACGCGGACACAAGAGCGTTCGCTTCTGCCAAACGCTCTGCATACGGAGCATCGTCGTATTCAATCGGGGACGGCAACGACTCGCGTGACAGAGTATTTGCATTGGTTTGCGAAGTCAGTGAATCGTACGCACCGGAAGCGACTTTCACCATGTCGCCCCCCATGTCCAGCAACATTTCGCAGTGAAGGATCGCGGGCAAAATCATGCCGCGTTGCCCCATCGCTTCCATCAGGTTGAGCGCTACGGTTGCTGTCATCGGCGGCAACGCTTCGGTCGCATCCGCGATCGCCTGAAGCATCAGGGTTGCGGCCTCTTCGGTGTTGCCGCGCACGACAGCCACCAAGGAGCGATATAGTTTTGCTAGTGGATTGTCCGGTTGAAGCCTAATAAACTTGGCGGTGGTCTCCTCCAAAGCTTCCAACTCATTGAGTTGCAGAAGCAGTTCGGATTTCATGGCCAATAGCCAAGGTTCCGACGGGAGCGTCTTGAGATTGGTATTAATGCGATCCAGAGCGGCGACATTCTGTTCGCCTACGATCATGCGGTGGATGACCTGCATTTCCTGGAAATGTTCATTGCACTTGCAGAATTTAATTTTCTTGCCGTTGCCGCATGGGCAGAAACTGTATTGGTCCAGACTCATTAGCAAACCGATTCAAATTGTTCGTAAGGTACAAAAAACGCGAGTTGGCTCACTTGGCCAACGGGCTTTGCGGTTGGGCATCCTGTTAAGTCGCTGCGGCGACAACCCGTGTGTTGACTCGGTAAGTTTAGCAATGTTTTCGAAAACTGCACATCGGTTTGATTCGGGCGGCGCCAAGTCTGTTCAATTTGTTACCGATGACGGTCAACCGAGCAGAGGGAGAGCAATTGCAGAAATTGCTTGCATTTTTGAATGATCCTTAACTCCTGGTGCCGATTCGATCCCAGAAGCGATGTCAATTCCGTCGGGTTGTGCCGTCTGAATCGCTTGGGAAATATTCTCCGACTTAAGGCCACCGGCAAGCAATATTGGTACACGGCGAAACTCGATCGGCCTTGGGAAAAGCAAATCCCAGCGGGCGGTTCGACCGGTTCCTCCTCGCTGAACCGGATCGTAACTGTCTACCAACAGGCCTAACAATCGCGGATGTCGTGCGGTTGTCCATCGTTCCACATTCATTCGGTCTTCTTCGAGACCACGCCATGCAACGGCCTTGATAAAGGAAATAGATTTCAAGGCGCGGAAACAAGCGGCCTCATTCATCCAGTCTGGGCTTTCGTCGCCGTGCAACTGGACGCAATCCAGCGGACACTCGGCCACGATTTCAGCGACCTCACTTGGAGAGGCATTGACAAAAACCCCAACAAGAGTGGCTCGATGAGCGACGAGAGAACTCCATTTACGAGCAACCGTTGGTTGAACGTAGCGAGGACTGGCTGGATAAAAATTCAATCCAATCGCGTCTGCACCACAATCGATGGCCGCTACTACGTCATCTGCCCGGGTCAAGCCACAGAACTTGATTTTGGGAAAACGAATGTAAGCGACCATCGAGTTGTCAGCAATCTAGCAAGAGTCAATTTGGCATTAACGGCGAGCGGCAGACTAAAAACTATCAATGATCACCCGATACGTAAGTGAGGGACCTGCAAAATTGTCCCTCGCTTACGCTTCGGGTTGGGATACTGCATCCCGCCGCTCGCCTTAACGGAAGCACATGAGTTGATTGTTTGCCGTTACGATCGTTAATTAGACACTAAAAATAATCCACCGCGATGATATGGCCGACAATTAACCATACTCCAACGAACAAGCAACCAAACACGGTATTCAAAAACTCGACCGACATCGTTCGCGACCTCTCTGAAAAAGTGAGAAACCGCCATCCATAGTGTTCGTCTAGACCACCTCTAGCCGTTCGCCTTCGTGCGAGCTAGTCTTATCGACTCAACTTAAATCAAAGTTGAAAAGAATTTTGGATACCCATTCTTTTTGCCTAGTCAGTAGAACTCGACCTTGCTCATCAGGACCGCTTCTCCCCTCAGCAACACGCGTTGGCCCTGGACTTCGAGCTTGACTGTTCCCCCCCGCTGGCTCGCTTGGTAGGCCGTAAAAACAGTTTTTCCGAGTCGCTCCTGCCAATAAGGACCGAGAGCGCAATGAGCCGAACCGGTAACGGGATCTTCGTTGACACCTACGGCCGGTGCAAAGAATCGAGATACGAAATCGAAATTCGGCGAATCGCTTTTTGCAGTTGCGATCACGCCCCGCACGGGAAATTTACCAAGCTCCGTCAGATTCACTGCAAGTCCTCGAAGCAATGTCTCGCTTGGGAGTTCTACCAAATAGTCCATCGATGTATGGAAAAGTTCAATGGGTTTCCAACCCAGCGCAAGTTCGAAGTTCAACGGAATCGAGCATGGCTTTGCGTCCAGCGCTGGGAAATCCATTTCGATCCAATTTTCTCGCCTACGACATGTTAACCATCCGCTTCGCGTGTGGAAGCGAACGGTATCCTCTGGCGACGTTCGTCCTGTAAACCACATTGCGAATGCAGACGCGAGAGTCGCATGGCCGCACAGGTCAACTTCAATTGTGGGAGTAAACCAACGTAGCGAATATCCGTCGTCAATGGGGCAGACGAATGCGGTTTCCGCCAGATTCATTTCTCTGGCTACGTTTTTCATCCATGCTTCGTTTGCCGGTTTTTCGAGCAAACAAACGGCGGCCGGGTTGCCTGCGAAGGGTTCATTCGTGAACGCATCTACGACGTACAAAGTTGCAGGCATCTTTGGATGGATCCTTTCGCTATGGATTGCAAGGGTGGCAAAAGGTGCAGGCACGCTCCGCCGTGCCGTCCGCCGTCAAGCTTTTGCCAGGATTCTGGGTGGACGGCACATGGAATGTGCCTAGTACTTTGACTTTTGTCGGCTGGTTCGATCTTATAAACGGAATATCGGGAACGTTGCGTTTTTCGAGTGCAATCAGTGCTTGCGTTCTAAAGGTCACTCTATCGCTTGGTGTCGAGCTCCTTTGTCGGATGATTCGATACTACACGTGAAAGTGGGAAAATTGATACAAAAACGCCAATGCCTGCATTGCGTTTTAACCAACTCCTGCGAGATAATTGACGTTAGGTTCGTTTCCGCCTCTGGGATGCTAAGAATACGGTTGGTCCAAACATGAAATTCTCGATTACCAAGTTATCCTTGTTCGGAGTTGCTTGCGGCTTTTTTTCGAACTCCGTTGCATTGGCCCAGGTACCTGGACAGCCGCAGGGCGGAACTCAAGGGTTTGGTTCAACAACGAATGGGGGGGCAACTGGAGCTCCTGGCGGGGCAGTCGGTGGCGGGGCAGTCGGAGGCGCGTCGAAGTACGGCTTCGGCGCTCCGGGTTCTGGTGCCACGGGTGCAGCGTTGGTGGAGTACTCCAACATCAACGCAGTTAAGGGATTTTCGACGACAACGTCAGCGGGGGGCGCAGGTGCACTTTCCAATGCAAATGCGTTCGGGGCAAACGCATTTAGCAATGCAGCTACCGGTGTGCAGGGTGCACAGGGTGGTGCGAACATGAATAGTCTTAACGCTGGTTTTGGTGCTGGCCTGGGTTCAAATCTTGGCGGCGCATTCGGTGGACGCGCTGGAGGCCTGGGCGGCATTGGTGGGCTGGGTGGTGGTCTCGGCGGCCAATCGGCTTCCAATCAAGCCAAAAAGAAAATCCGCGTCAGTGTATCTCCAGATATCGAACTGGCTCGTTCGAGTATTGCGACTCAGTCCAATGGTGCGCCTATCGCGTTGGCTCGACTAAAACGGATTCCGCTTCCTGCAAGTTTGCGAGGAGTCAACGCATCCCTCGAAGGCGATTTGGTTGTCTTGACTGGCACCGTTGCAACCGAGGCGGACAAGCAAAAGGTTGAACGCCTCGTGAAACTTGAGCCAGGGCTCAATTCGGTGAGGAACGATGTGGTTGTACAGTCGACGTCACTGGAGAAAATTCAGGCAAGGCCCAACCGTTAGCATTCGATGTCGAAAAACCTGGACGCATCAAAGGCATTGTTTGGGGAGCGAAGACTCCTTCTGCAGGCGTTGCTGATGTCGCAGATGCTTTCTGAGGTGCTGTATCTCCCGGTGCCGACAAGAAGGATGCTTGCATCGCACTGTCATTGGGCGAAGTGCCAAGCGTCTGCGTCAAAACATTCGGATTCATGCCAACATAGTTTTGTTGATTCTGTCCATCCGTAAATTGAGTCCGCAAGTCCGACGACTTACCGTTTCGTGTCAAGAGTTTTGATGGAACCTGAATAGTAGTCGTTCGCATTCCGCTCGAGTTGTTTGAATTGGCGGTAGTTCGAGCGTCCACGAATTGTTCGGGCAAAACGGTTGGAATCACGGAGGAAGTCTGCGGAATGATACCTGCATTGGGATCTTCGTTGCTCTTTCCTGGCAGATTTAGATTGGCTGGAGCACCGCGAACCGTTCGACCATCCTTGGTCAGAAAGGTTGGAATGAGCATGATCTTCTTGTGATTGCCATAGGCGGCATCCCAAGGAATCCAGACGCTGTAAGAAGCCCCAAGTTCCCCCTGGGAAAAGTGAGTCGTGAGTTGCTCAGCCGTGAAGCGAAATCGCTTGTCTGCTTGACTTAAATCCTCGGTCCCCTTTTGCTTGAAGGTGTCATCAAACCCGTAGACGAGCAAGTCGCCGTCAACGGGAATCGTCTGTGTCTTCTCGTTGTAAAAGTAGAACCGGCCCCCGAAGCCTCGTGTCGCGGGTTTGCCCGGTAGCGTCATAATGTCATGAGACCAAGTGACATTGAGGCTTTGCGGGATTTGATACTCTTTTTTCTTAAACGGGGACCAGGAGGATGAGTCCTTCTTCTTTTTCTTGACTGGCTGCCCGTCAATCAACGTCTCACACCCACTGAATGCGACGCTGACTGCAATCGCGACACCGATTGAGAGAATTTTGCGTGTGTTTTTCATCCTTGAAGTTTCCGTGATTGCGAGTTCATGCGTTGACATTAAGGTCTGAATGGCTGCTTCAAAAAGTGCGTTGTCACAACGCACTAAGCACATCCGCAACTGTTTTTCATATCAATTAGCCGTTGGGCGATAGCCCCGGTTTTCCAATTGCTCGACATTCGTCGAGAACCGGGGCTATCGCCCTTCGGCTATCAGTTTGTTTCACTCGAAGACTCATACCGATGTGCTTAGCGTCCATTTGCAACGCGGGCAGCGGGTTGTGAAATTGGTTTGTAGGAGGCAGGTGTTACACCGTTGTATCCAGGCTGCTGGCTTGTGTATCCAGGCTGCTGGCTTGGCTGATACGAAGAATTCTGTATCGGCGAAGCCGTGTTGACCGTTGGCTGAGCACCACCGCCTGTTGCGGAGTTGATCAGCGTTCGACCGTTGTTAAGATCGGATCGTACCGGAGCATTCATCGGATATCCGTCTAGCATTTCTCCTTGGGGCGGCATATTCATCCTCTCTGGCTCTCCGAGGATCATCGAACCAGGTTCTCCGTACCGTTCTCCGTACCGTTCTCCGTCTCGTTCGGATTCAACCGTTGGCTGAAGATCTGGATAGATGACTGGAGAAGCGGCTGGCCCCCAAAGGCCGTTGCCAGGTGAAAGTCCAACATCTCCATGGATGTTGAGAATATCCGACAGGCAATAACTCATTCTCGACGACTCAACTTGCTTGATCATCTCGAGCTTTTCCTCGTTGTTGTAGAAGATGACACGAGGAGTCATGACGACGAGCAACTCGGTTCGCTTTTCGGCTTGGCTGTCGAATCGGAAAAGGGCTCCTGCAATCGGGATATCCGCCAACCATGGAATTCTTCGCGAACGCGTGGTTCGATTCTTCGTGATCAGACCGCCAAGGACAACCGTTTGTCCGTCGTACGCAGTGACTCGGGTTTGAGCGATCGTCTGGCTGATAATCGGCGATTTGATGACCGTTCCATTTACGTCTGAACTAACGGGAATACCCGTGTCGACTGGGCCTACTTCCGAGCGATTGACGGCAACGAGCATATTGATCAGACCGTCTTGATTGGTTCGCGGCTGAATCTGCATAATCAAGCCAACGTCTGCGTCCGAGATGCTTTGCTGACTTGCACCCGTACCAGTAATCGTGGCGGCACCTAGTCTTGGTACTAGGGAGCCTACCTTCACCGTCGCAATATTGTTATCGATGGTCATCAATTGTGGCCTCGATAGTATCTGAACGCGGTTCACGTCTTGCAGTGCTCGAAAGAGCATGTTGACGGATTCGCTGCTGGCTGCGAGAACCAAACCGCCGTAGCCTAGACCCGCGTTCGTTCTTGCAACACCAAAATTCGATTGCCCTTGCCCGGCAACGTTTTGAGTACGACGGTTGGGTGTGAGCGTATTATTCGTAGTCAAGGCAGCTAGCGGATTGAACGCCGGAGTGCTCAGCGTGCCACCGGTGGCAGTATTGCGGTCGAAAATCAAAGAGTCCTGAAGTCCCCATTCAAATCCAAGGTCAAAGTTATCGTCGAGTGTCACTTCGGCAATCAAGATTTCAACAGCAATCATTGGCTGTTGACGATCTAGGCGTTCAACGATTTGTCGAACGGTTGGCATAAAGCGTGGCATTGCGCTGATAATCAGACTATTCGTATTGGCCTCGGCGACCACGAATACTTCCCGCTCAAGCCGTTCTTGGACGCTGAAGGTCTGGCCAGTGGCACCTTGTCCGCCTGCACCTACCGGTGCTGCAATATTTGCAAGGGCTTGTCTTTGATTATTGATCAAATTGGTCAAGGCATTGGCCACGTCGGTCGCTTGGCTATTGCGCAACCAAACGACTTCGACGATTCTCTGTCTGGTGCTGTCTTCGTCCAATCGCAGCAGTAGCACTTCGATGACATCCAGGTCTTGCTGAGAACCGGAAACGATGATCGAGTTCGTCCTGTTCTCTGTCGCAATGCGCAATGGAACGAGCGAGCTATCACCGCTGCCGATTAGGGCGGCTTGGTTTGCGATGGCGAAGATTCCACCAAGCCCATTGTTGGCTGTGTTTTGGTTGGCTGTTGTAGGTAAGCCGAATGCTTGTTGCAGGGTTGTTGCCAAACTGGTAGCGTCCCCGTTCTTGACTTCGAAAACTTTGATTCGAGCGTCGACACTTGCGGGGACATCCAATTGTTTGATCAACGCCTCAATGAGAGGCATGCTCTTAGAAGGAGCACGCACAATCAACGCGTTCACACTCGGATTGCTGGTTACGACCACACCTGACAAGATCCCTGAGTTAATGGATCTGCCGTCGCGAATGAGGGTTAGTCTGCTATTCGGTACGGAGGTAGTGGATGAGCCTGAGGTTGAAGGCCGTTGCGTGTTTCCTCCGCCACCTTGTTGTCCACCGGTTGTAGTCGTCGTTGAAGCTTCCCCTGTGATGGCTGTTCTCAAGATCGGCTCTAAGTCCGACGCAACTGCGTTCTTGACAGGGATTATTTTCACTTCGCTTTCTGAGGATGGTCCTTCGTCGGCGTCGACTTCTTTGAGCACTCTTGCGACTTCGGCTTGGTCACGCGGAGAGGCCACCACGATCAGCGAATTCGTTCGAAAGTCGGCAACCACACGCACGCGTGGCGCCAACGTCGTGGTTGCGGCCCCGGCAGCACCACCCCCGGCCGGCACTGTTTCCGTGAAGATGCTCGTAACCAAGGCCGCAGCGTCGACTGCGGAGGTATGCGTCAACCGAAAGACTCGAGGCTGGCTATTGGGATCGAGCGGTTGGTCGAGCTTGTCGATGAGGTCGACAATCCCCTTGAGCGCTTCGGGGCGACCGATCAGCAACAATGCATTAGGCTGCCCAAGAGCCGTGATGCTTATTTGGCCTTGGCGAGGTTCGAAGACAGCCGTGTTGAGTGCCTTGACAATCGTTTCAAGAGCTTGACTGTTGACATGCTTGAGCATCTTCAGCTCGATGTCCGGCTGTGTTTCCACGCTTTGCTTTTTGATCTGTTCGATTACGTCGTTGACCCGTTGAACGTCCTTCTTGCTCCCTTTGATGATGACCAACCCCATTTCGGGTACGAACGAAATATCGACATCACCAATGAGTCCGCTGCCAGAGGAAAGAGCGTCTGGAGAGCCAACAATGGTCGCTCGCTCGCTGTCGCCCGTTTGCGGAACAGGCCGCGTGAGGGTTGTTGTGGCTTCGTCCTCTTCGGCTGGCTTTTGGTAAGTTGCCAGATTGACCAATTTCAGGGCTCGTTCGATGCGTTCCGGTGTTGCCGGGTTAATCGGAATGATTTGAGTTGGGCGATTCGGATCGGCTTGACCAAGATCGATAGCGGAGACGACTTGCGTCCAACCCATGACCATGGTCGGAGTCCCTTGCAATCGGACGATGTCGTTGCGACGATCGACCATCATGACTTCTTGCACAGAATCTTTGTTGACCAATTTCAGTTGGGCGAGTTCACCATTGTTGAGAGTGGTAATCGTAAGACGGGGACCAGCAAGTCGGCCAACCGCATCTTCAAGTTCTCGCCAGGTGATACGTTGCAGCTTGTACTGGTTTTGCTGAACGACACTTTGGACGACGTTTCCTCTCGCATCCATAACGATGCTGCCAACTTGCTTTCGCACTGCGTCGACCACTTGGGCGATTTGGCGTTGTGTCCCTTCCGGCGCGAGCACCATGAGTCGGCCCGAATTGGGCTCATTGGTGATTCGGACTCGTTTGTCGGCCCCGAACTGCATTTGAAGTTGAGCGCCAACGGCACCTACGTGCTCCAACGGAATATCGTAAACTTGCAGGCGAGCTTCGACGTTGCCCGTCTTCTGCGTTGCTAAGGCAGGTGGCTGCGGATTTTGCAACCCATTGGGAGCTGGCAACTGAAAGGATTGATTCGATGGTGGCAATTGGCCCTGAGCATTCAGCCTCGGTGTGTAGATCCACGGAGTGACCGATCCCATCGCGAGAGCGAGAAGAAACCGAGACCTTTGCGAGGTTTTGCGTGAATTCACGTGCTATTCCCTTGTTCAGAAATCGGGCCGTCGAAAGTGAAACTAGCCCGCAGTTCCCGGTTAATCGGAGCTTCCGGCAAAGACACTTCAGTCAAAATAGCTCGCCAAGGCGTTATAGATTAACTTTTTGGAGGCAATCCATTGAGCCTGTGCCTGTGCCTGGGCCTGAGCCTGTGCCTGGGCCTGGGCCTGGGCTGTGGGATTCGAATACCACAGGCTTGTCCTGTGGATTGTTGTGCTTTGCGGCTACCGCATTTTGGAACCAAAGCGGCGCAAGCGAAAATTGCTGCGACACCCGTTTTGAAATAGCCCAGGTTAACGCCCTAGCCAGTTTTGCCTTGTTTAGCCATAATCTCACGGTTTCCAGATCTTTCGATATCTCTTGCCAACCGCGATCGAGGAAACAACAACGATGGACGACAAGCTCGCTTACCAAGGAATCACGTTCGATGATGTCCTGCTCGAGCCGCGCTACAGCGCAGTTCTCCCCTCTCAAGTAGACGTTAGTACGCAACTGACTGCTAAGATTCGTTTGCCGATCCCTTTCCTGTCCTCACCGATGGACACGGTCACCGAGAGCCAAATGGCGATCGCACTTGCCAAGGTGGGCGGATTAGGTGTTATTCACAAGAATATGTCGATCGACGCCCAGGCGGAAGAAGTCACAAAAGTAAAGCGGTCTGCGAACGGAATCATCATCGATCCCGTCACTCTATTGCCTACCGACAGTATTGCCACCGCGCAAGACGTGATGCGCAAGCAAAACGTGTCTGGCATTCCGATCATCAATGCGAATGGGCGATTAGCAGGCATTCTTACCCGCCGCGATCTTAGGTTCCTTGAATCCTCTGACTTACCTATCTCCTCAGTCATGACGAAAGAGAACTTGGTAACGGCTCAGGGGAATGTAACGCTTGCGGAGGCTGAGCGAATTTTAACGGATAAAAAGGTGGAGAAACTTTTGCTGGTTGACGATGAATACAAACTAACGGGTCTGATTACGATCAAAGACATCGATATGACTAAAGGTTTCCCCGATGCTTGCAAAGACGAGCTAGGACGACTGAGGGTCGGTGCCGCGATCGGAGTGTTCGATTTCGAACGAGCCGAACAGTTGATTGGGCGCGGTGTTGATGTCCTTATTGTCGACAGTGCGCACGGTCATTCGGCCAACGTGATCGAAACGGTCAAACAGTTAAAACGACAATGGGCCATTGAAGTCATCGCCGGAAACGTAGCAACGTTTGAAGGCGGACGGGATTTGGCCAAAGCTGGAGCGGATGCGGTAAAGGTTGGAATTGGTCCAGGTTCCATCTGTACAACCCGTGTCATTTCCGGAGTCGGTGTTCCGCAAATCACCGCAATTTATCAAACCACAAAAGCGTGCCAGCAAGCAGGCATACCAACTATCGCGGACGGAGGGATTCGTTTTAGCGGTGACGTCACGAAAGCACTTGTCGCAGGTGCCCAGTCCGTCATGATTGGTAGTTTGTTTGCAGGTTTAGCTGAAAGCCCGGGCAGAACTATCCTTTACCAAGGCCGAACATTTAAGGCTTATCGAGGGATGGGGTCGCTTGGAGCGATGGTGAAAGGGTCGAGCGAACGGTACCGTCAAGGCTCTCAGGATCAACTCGCAAAGTTGGTTCCGGAAGGAGTCGAGGGACGTGTGCCTTTCAAGGGTCCTTTGGCAGATTATGTTTATCAATTGGTTGGCGGGCTTCGGGCTGGAATGGGATACTGCGGTTCCCAAACCATCGCAGAGCTTCGCAAGGACGCACGTTTCATCCAAGTCTCGGCCGCAACGGTCCGTGAGAATCATCCACATGACATCGCCATCACGCAAGAAGCGCCAAACTACAGCTCGGAACTCTCAAGCTCGGCGGACAACTAGTCTACGCTCAAGCAGCGCATCGCTGCAACGTTGGCGGTGCGTCTGGCTTCTCGAATCCTTTCGCTACCTAGCTCCCAAATCTGCAATTTTGAGCAGTGTTTTTGTTGGTCTCTTTGCATCCAATCCATCGTTGGCCCAACAACCGCCTGCTTGGTCGCCACAGCCGTTTCAAAAACCAATTGCGGAGGCCAGCGACGCTCCGTCGGGCTCAACACCGCAAAACAGTCTGCGAACGAACAGCGCGTCAAATGCGTCAAGTAACGGTGAAGTTCATCGATGGCAAGATGCGAGTTCGGATAGCACGACCGCACCTCGGATTAGCAACTATAGCCAATCCATTCCGCGGCAAGCAAGCGAACCACCAGCCGCCGCTTCGAACAATGCGATACGACAACCGCGAGCTCAATCCACGGTTTCAGAGCCATCGCAAACCGAGCCTCGCAGTAGTTTTGCGTTGCATCCACCGTCTCGACAACCCCTCGAATCCAAGCCACAGAAAAAGAATCCTATCAGCAATGATACAAGTGCAGTTGCTTCGCCAACCACAAACGGCGTTTGGTACGATCGATCTGCTACCACGAACTCCACCTCGGAAAGGCTTGTGATTGGATCTGCGAGCGGCAACAGAGGCAATGCAGTCCAGATGGCTCGATATCAAGAACCGCCCATTTTACCTTCGTTCGGGCTACCGCCAGCTCAATCAACATTGCCACCGCCAGATCTCAGCGAACAGAGTAAGAGTGCTGAGCCACCGAAATTCCAAGATCCATCGAATCGGCCCGGTCGGTCTTTGTTAGAAACCGAATCAGAACCGGTGATTCCAAGTCCATTCCCAAGTGCGAAGAATCCTCGCGACCCAATGGAGCGTTCGCCATCGGATGCTTCCGAACCATCGCAGATGAATCCAAAGAGAGACATGGATAAAGCGCCCGCACCTCCGCGTCGACGGGATCCAGTCGTCCTCGACTGCAACGTGCTTCGCGATTCCATAAAGGAATTTGACATCACCAAGATCAACGTTGACTCATCCCCGAGTTTTATCGAAGTTTACAAAAGCCAAGGCGTAAAATCGCCAAATACGAAAGAAGGCTTCGTCGCTTCGGCACAAATCCGAACTTGGTACAACTTTGATGGCCAAGTGATCGCCGAAGGAAAGCTAGTGGATGTCGCTCGAGGTTCAGCGATCATCGAACAAGCAGATGGCAAGCGAACGACCTACTTATTGCGAAAATTGAGTGACTCCGATCGAGTTTATGCGGCTCAGGCGTGGGGTTTTCCAATTACTTGCTCTCTCGACGATAGATCGTTCGAAAGTCGCGATTTCGTCGAGACAACCATGACATGGAAGGCGACTGGTGCATGCCACAAGCCGTTGTACTTCGAAGAGGTGCAATTGGAACGGTATGGTCACGAATGGGGACCTTTTGCTCAACCCGTCATCTCGTCGGCACACTTCTTTGGAAACATAGCAGTGTTGCCATACAAGATGGGTATTCATCCGATGAATGAATGCCAATATTCTCTCGGCTACTACCGCCCAGGTTCTTGTGCTCCGTGGACCGTCGGACCTGTCCCATTAAGTCTCCGCGGTGCCGTGACTCAAGCCACAGCAGTCGGCGGTATCGCTTGGGCTCTGCCATAGGACAAGGCGTTCAAAGCCTAAACATTTCCGATAACCCAGTGAGGGACAGAGAAATGGCTACTCGTTCCCAGGCTCTGCCTGGGAACGCATTGGTGTGGAGGCTCCTGCCTCCCGAGTTCACAAACGAAGATGCATTTCGGCGAGGCGGAGCCTCGCTTGCATCTAGTTACCAGGCAGAGCCGCAGAGCCCGGTAATTAGATTGCACAGTGCAACAAAACTTGCAAGCCGTTCCGGGTAGTTGCATATCCTCTGGCCAACGATTAAGTTTCATGACATGTTTAGGTTCCTTGGTTCACCTCTCTCTGACGGAATTTGATGTCTCATGAAATATTCTGCGTTCGCTGCTCTGTTGGTTCTTGGGCTCATCGTTTCTCCAACTCGTGCGCAGGAGAAGGCCGCCACAGCGCCTGCCGTAAAGCTGGCTCCTCAGGCACCGGACGTTGCGGCACCCAAGTTTGGACCGGATGGCAAGGTGAATCAGGGCTTTTTGAATGCCCACGAGAAATTTGTAAAGACTGCCCAGGACGGGACTGCGGAACTCGTTTTCCTTGGCGACTCCATTACGGCTGGTTGGGGAGGCAAGAAAGAGATTTGGGAAAAGGCGTTCGGCGCCTACAAGCCAGCGAATTTCGGAATTGGGGGCGACCGAACGCAGCATGTTCTCTGGCGGATTACCAATGGCGAATTAGATGGAATTAAGCCAAAGGCCTTTGTCCTCATGATCGGTACGAATAATTCCAAAACCGATTCGGCAGAAGGTATTGCCAAAGGAATCACCGCAATCGTTGAGACTCTACGAGCCAAACAGCCACAAGCAAAAATCCTGCTTCTCGCGGTCTTTCCTCGCGGAGAAGTGGCCAGCCCGAATCCTGGCAGAGACAAGCTCAATCAAGTCAACGCGACCATCTCCAAACTAGATGATGGAAAGCATATCTATTACTTGGACATCGGCGGTAAATTTCTACAGCCTGATGGAAGTCTGACGAAAGACATCATGCCTGATTTTCTCCACCTCTCTGTTGCAGGTTATCAAATCTGGGCCGATTCGATCGGAACGAAACTGGCAGAGTTGATGAAGTAGTGAATGGATGCTTATTCCCCAACCCGCGACCATTCCCTATGACCCTCTGAGGACACAGCCGCCTTGTCGAGTTCTTCCATTCGATTCATGAGTCGCTCGCCAATCTCATTTCCCATGAGGAACCCGTTTTTGTCGGCATCGCGTCTTGCAAACGCCGCATCGGGATCAAAAGTGCCTGGCGGTCCCGGAGCACCTCGCCTACCACTGCCTGCGACATCTCCAGGCATCGTCGGATCATCGCCGTTCGTATCGTTGTTTACCATCCTTCTCGCCGCGATGGATTGCTCTTGCATGTACATGAACTGCGTCATGATCCAAGGACCTGCAAAATACCCTATCCCTATGATGGCAATAGAAAAGAGCAAAAACGCCAAAGAAATTGGCGAACTCTTTTTTGGTGCTGAATCGCTGGTCATATCAAGTTCCTTAGTGAAGGAAAAATTAGAAGAAGGACGCACGAATTGTAGCAACCTGCGTGACGCGTTTCGTTATTGATGACCTCATTTTTAGTTCATTCCGCCTACATCGATCCATCAGAACAGATGGGCAATCGGCTTTCCGTTGTCTGTCAACGGGACCGGGCGGTCGCCGTCGTAGATGTTTTTGGTGTAATCAATACCGAGCGATGCCAAGATCGTTGCAAAGAAATCGGGAACGGAAACGGGATTCTGAATGATTTTTTTAGAGAGTTCATCGCTTTGCCCGTAAGCACCACAGTGACGCAAGCCGCCACCCGCCAACACACAAGTGAATGCCGAACCTTGATGTCCTCGGCCGCCGCCGCCATCAAACTCGGGTGGTCTACCGAATTCAGATGTTATCACGATCAACGTTTTGTCTAACATCTGTCTCGCCTCCAAATCGACAAGGAGTGCCGACATCGCTTGATCGAGTTCTTGGATCAAGGCGTGCTGCTGGACAATACCGCCGTTATGAACATCCCATCCTGTCCCATTCAAGAAATTCAGGTTATGCGATACTTCAATGAATCGAACTCCTTGCTCTACAAGGCGGCGAGCTAGCAAGCATCGTTGGCCGAATTCGCCACCGTAACTTTTCCGCAATTCAGACGGTTCCCTGTCGAGTTCAAAGCTCTTGGTGAACTCGGGGCCACTTAGCTTGATTCTTTGCGCGATCACTTCATCGTAATCTCTCAAGCGGCTGTCGTCCGATTTCGGCTGATTGGCTTGCAGTTGGTTTAAAAAAGCGTCACGACGCGATTGTCGGAGGAGCGAGATACCGTCTGGGCGACTTAGCCCTGCTGGCCCTTGACTGGTATCCGTCAAATAGACGTAACCATGCTTGGCACCAAGAAAACCTGGACCACGAGTGAGATTCGGGTATCCGATCAATACATAGGGTGGAACTCCATCTGCCTTGGCTCCCAATTCGTGGGCCACAATCGAACCGATCGAAGGATAGACCACCGTACCGCTCACCGGGCGACCCGTGTGCATGCGATTTGTTGCGGCCGCGTGCTCATCAATGACTTCATGATGCACACTTCGAACCGCAGTCACTCGATCCATCAAAGGCGCAACGCGATGAAGATGCTCACAAACTTCGACACCGTCGACGGCGGTCGAGATGCTCTCGTAATAC